>ENA-UPSA01000183-UPSA01000183.1-bioreactor-metagenome-genome-assembly--contig:-NODE-183-length-101390-cov-9.824759_pt1 | contig 101390 bp, 86 predicted proteins | sample MGYA00238183_ERZ773288 | MGnify/ENA primary metagenome ERZ773288 (study PRJEB29028, sample SAMN07631243) | bioreactor metagenome | isolation source: Switchgrass digestor | place: USA: Dartmouth... | reverse complement strand
CAAAAGCCTCTTTTGAACCACTCGCCTAGCGAGTGGTTTTACTAGACAACAAGAAACCACCTGTACCACAGGTGGTTTTTGCTTATCAAGCCAATTCCAGCTGGAGAAGAGCGCAAAACAATCAACAGCAACGGGGCACATTGAGGTGGTGCGGAATGTCAGAAATCGTTCGTTTTATCCCCCGTTGTTAGCGATGTTTGTTTTATGGCGTAGCGCCTCTTTGAAACACCACCTTGCCCCGGCAAATGGTAGCCCGTACCTTGCCGGACAAAGTTTTGTGGAGGAAGGGGGAATTGGAGGATTTGGAGGCAAACCCCTCTACCTTCCAAGTCTCTTTAGGATGGAACAGTACCAGGTCGGCGGGGCCGCCGGGACGCAAGGACCCTCCCTTTATGCCATAAATTTTGGCGGGATTGGCGCTCATCTTTTCTATTAACTGCCCAAGGGTCAAGTACCCCGGTTCCACCAAATAGGTGATTCCCACAGCCAAAGCGGTTTCCAGTCCTAAAATGCCGCTGGGAGCCTGAAAAAAGTCTCTGGCTTTTTCCTCCGCCGAGTGGGGGGCGTGATCGGTGGCGATGAGGTTGATGGTGCCGTCCGCCAGCCCTTGGATGACGGCAAGGCGGTCTTCTTCGGTGCGCAAAGGGGGATTCATTTTGGCAAGGGTCCCCAGTTCCAGCACCGCCTCCTGAGTCTGGGAAACGTGATGGGGAGTAACCTCCGCCTCCACTTTAGCCCCTAGACTGCGGGCAAAGCGGACCATCTCCACCCCGGCTTTGGTGCTGATGTGCTGGATGACCACCCTTGCTCCCGTAGCCAAGGCAAGCATACAATCCCGGGCAATGAGGGAGCTTTCGGAGTAGGCGGGCGCGCCCAAAAGCCCCAACGCCTGCGCCACTTTTCCGGCGTTGACTCCGGCGGAACCCACCAATGCAGGGTCCTCCTCGTGAAGGCAAAGGACACCGTCCAAGGCGGCAATTTGCTCCATAGCCTTTAGAGCCAACGCGCTGTCGGTGAGAGGGACTCCGTCGTCGGAAAAGCACGCCGCTCCCGCCTGTTTGAGTGCGGCAAAGTCGGTGAGAACCTTGCCCTCTAACCCTCGGGTGACGGCGGCCGCATGATAGATTCGCACATCCTCCTTTTCCGCCCGGCGCAAAATCTCTTGAAGTCGGGCAGGGGAATCGGTTACCGGATTGGTGTTTGCCATGCAGACCACCGAGGTAAATCCACCGCGAGCCGCCGCCAATGCGCCTGTATGTAGGGTTTCCTTGTGGGTGTAGCCGGGGTCCCGGAAGTGGACATGAGTGTCAATCAAGCCGGGAGCCACCACCAGCCCGGTGGCGTCCAACACCGGCCCTCCCGAAAGATTTTCCCCCATCTCCCGAATGACGTCCCCCTCCAGAAGGAGATCCATCACCCTGTCAATCCCGGAGGCCGGGTCCAGCACCCGGCCGTTTTTAATCAGCAGCAAAACCTGTCCCTCCAACTTCTATTTTTAACACGCTACCACAAGTAACGGATTTTTGTCAATAAAGCACAATAAAAACAGGAGCCCAATGAACTTTAACGGCTCCCGTTTTAGTATAACATGCTGTAAAGATGATGTTCTTTACAGTATAAATACGCGCTATGCAAGCTGATTCTCTAAGAAGTGAGAATCAACCCTTCCACGCCTCCGCCGATTGCTTCCACAAAATCGGAAGAGCTGTCCATGTCAATTTTCCAGCGGCCGCTGTCCTTGACCAACTCTACGGTGACGGTGTAGCTTACCATGGGGACGTCCTCCGCCGTCAGCTTTTCCAGGAGCAGAGTGTAAAAGAGGTCTCCGCTCCCTTTGCTTCCGCTGGTTACCATCTGCTGGACCACCTCCAAGGAAACCTGGCTCATCAGTTCCTCCAAATCAACCACCAAAAGGGTAAGATTGACCGTAGCCGTGTTTTCTTCGATGATAGAACCTCCCACCGCATACTGCATGGCAGAAAAAAGCGGCTTGTAGATGGCGGCGGCGTCTTTGCTTTTGGTATCCAGCAAAAGGTTGCCGGACAGCGTATATTTTTCAGTGGCTTTGATGTCGCTTTTCGTCAAGCAATCCAAAAAATTGGCGGTGACTCTTTCGGGAGTGTTGCCGGTGCAACTGCACAACAGCATGAGGAAAACAGCCAACAGGACTATTCTGCGCTTCAATCCAACACCCCCTCCGGTTTCCTATCACAGTATATGAGAGCGGGCGGCTATCTTATGTAAAAGACGCCTTTCTTAGCATAAAACGCTTACCTTGCTGGACAAGTGGCTGGCGAAGCGGGTATAATACGCAGGAGACGATAAGCCTGCGCCATTTCCGGCGAAGGTTTGATAATGAATAAGGCGATGATGCATTATGGTTTACGGCAATGTGGTGGAAGGGCGTTTTCTGCAGCGTCCCAATCGGTTTATTGCCCACGTAAAGGTGGGGGAAGAGACGGTAATCGCTCATGTGAAGAACACAGGGCGATGCAAGGAGCTGCTGATACCGGGGACCACGGTTTTTCTGGAGCACCATCCCCACTCCAGCCGGAAAACCGACTACTCCCTAATCGCCGTTCAAAAGGGGGAGCTGCTCATCAACATGGACAGTCAGGCTCCCAACAAGGTTATCGAAGAAGCCCTTGCGGCGGGCTGGCTGCCGCCGAATATGAAGGGAAAGGTCACGGCTCTGCGCCGGGAATTCACCTGGGGAGATTCCCGGTTTGACTTTGGATTTCTCCTGAATGGGACGCAAGCCCTTTTGGAGGTAAAGGGGGTGACGTTGGAGGAAAAAGGGCGCGCCCTCTTCCCCGATGCTCCCACCGAGCGGGGAGTCAAGCACCTGCACCACCTCATCAAGGCAAAGCAGGAAGGCCTTGCCGCCGCCGTGGTGTTTTTAATTCAAATGGAAACAATCAGCGTGTTTTCCCCCAACGACCAAACCCACCCTGCCTTTGGCGAAGCGCTGCGTCAGGCTGCGGATTGCGGGGTTTCGGTTTCGGCTTGGAGCAGCAAAGTAACACCGGACAGCATTGTGTTGGGCTGTCCGGTGCCGGTGGAGTTATCGTGTTAATTGGAGAGAGTGATGGCTAGCAGATTAAGGTGCGGTGTATGGTCGAACCTCCAAAGCAAACCCCTCGGGGGGGACCCTTTTGGTCAGGGTGCCCCGGTGATAGATATTGAGCTTGTCGCCGGTTTTCAGGCTTTCCATATCCACATAGAACTGGGTGGATTCGTCAAAGTTAAAGTGCACTACCTCGCCGTTGGATAGGGAAGTCATCTCCAGCCTGCCCTCCTGGCCCTGATGCTCCAATGCAGTCAGCTCGCCGTTAAACACGCAGTCCGCAGCAGGGGGCAGTTTGTTGGCAGCTATGATGATGGGGGGCAGGCCGTCGTTGCGCTCCCCGTAGTATACTTCTAAATAGTCTCCCAACGCCAAATCGGTAAAAGCAAAATTGGCGCGGGTGTTTTCGCCGGTGTGCATGATAAAGGAAGGATATCCAAAGTCGGTGCCTTCCACCTGTTCCAGCCGCAACTCGTAAACCCCGTTTTTTTCAGAAACAGCGGTGACCGCGCCCCGGTAGATGGGAGCGTCCATCACCGAAAGGTATTCGTCTTCGGGGCGGGATACTTCCGGTTCGGAAGATTCCGGCGCCGAAAGGAGGGCGGCGGGGGATGGATCCGGCGGTGAAGGCAAAAGGGGAGAAGTCTGCTTGTCTTGCTGGTTGCAGCCCGCTGTACCCACGAGCAGGCAGGCCAACAAAATCAGCGACATTAATTTCATGGCTACTCCTCCAGGATGTTTTCATTGCTGACTATTGGTAGCTTTTCACATTTTCGCCGGATTATGTATTGAGCGGAAAGGCAAAACAAAAGGGCGGCAAGCAGGTGCTTGTCGCCCCAAATATTTATAAAGCAAAATCGTAGGGAGTGCGCTGATACACAAAGTAGTTGAGCCAGTTGGAATAAAGCAGGTGCGCGTGGGCCTTCCAGCGGAAGAGGGGCCGGTTGTGGTCGTCGTCCTGGGGGAAGTAGTTGATGGGCGTGCTGATGGGCTCGCCGGCTTGAATATCCCGATAATATTCATTGGCCAGCGTATCCCGGTCGTACTCGGAATGGCCGGTGACAAAAAACTGGCGGCAATCCCGGCTGGCGACGATGTAAACCCCCGCCTCCTTGGAGGTGCTGAGAATCTCCAGATCGGGGCATTTGACAATGTCCTCCGCCCGCACCTCGGTGTGGCGGGAATGGGGCGCGTAAAACACATCGTCAAACCCGTTGAAGAGATAGTGGGTGGGGTTGTTCAGGGTGTGTTTAAAGACGCCAAACAGCTTTTGAGGCAGCAAATACTTGGGTACGCCGTAATAGTGGTACAGAGCCGCCTGCGCGCCCCAGCAGATAAAGTAGGTGCAAAAGACATTTTCGCGAGCCCAGTCCATGATGGTGCAGAGTTCCTTCCAGTAGGCGACTTCCTCGAACGCCATCTTTTCCACCGGAGCACCGGTAATGATCATGCCGTCAAAACGCTGATCCTTAATTTCGTCAAAGGTTTTATAAAACTTCAGCAGGTGCTCTGCGGGAGTATTCTTGGGCTTATAGGTGGCGGTTTGCATCAGCTCGACCTCCACCTGCAGGGGGGTATTTCCCAACAGACGCAGCAACTGAGTTTCGGTTTCAATTTTCTTAGGCATCAGGTTGAGGATGAGGATCTTCAGGGGCCGGATGTCCTGAGAGTCTGCACGGGACTGCTGCATGATGAAAATGTTCTCCCGGTTCAGAATTTGAATTGCCGGCAGATCATTTGGTACCTTGATCGGCATGGCCTCGTCCTCCTTTACTATGAAAATAATCCGGCCTGTGGATGTTGAAAAGACATCCCCCAAAACCGTTTGGATGATTATAACAGGTATTATAACAGGGCGGAGCAAAAAGTCAATAAAAATCAATATATTTGTTTTTCACCTTCATACAAATAGAAAAGAATTGTCTTTAATCTAAATACAATTGTGCGGGGTTTGCATACAATATTTCCCGGAAAGAGTATTGGGAAAAGCGCATGATTGCGCCAAAAAATCACAAGCGTTGACGAGGTCAGTTGGGGCGGTCTCCCACCGCGCTGAGCATGGCGTCCCGTTCGGCGCGGAGCAGAGCATGCTCCGGCTGCTCCAGAGCAGGATCTTTCTCCAACAGGCGGAGGGCGGCCTGCCGTGCCTGCTCCATCAACTCCATATCGTCAGCCAGATCCGCCACTTTGAGGGCGGGAAGGCCGTGCTGTCGGTATCCGAAGAAGTCTCCGGGGCCCCGCAGTGCCAAGTCCTGCTCGGCGATGGCAAAGCCGTCGTGCTCCCGCTTCATCACCTGCAGGCGCTGAGCCGTTTTGCCGGATTTGACGTCGCTGACCAGAATACACCAGCTTTTTTCCTGAGCTCGGCCAACCCGTCCCCGCAGCTGGTGCAGCTGGGAAAGGCCAAAGCGTTCGGCGTTTTCAATCATGATGATGGTGGCGCCGGGGACATCCACCCCAACCTCCACCACGGTGGTAGAGACCAATACCTGCAGCTCTCCGCTTTTAAAGCGGCGCATGACGGAATCTTTTTCCCGAGGGGACATCCTGCCGTGCAGAAGCCCCACCCGGTAGCCTTTCAACTCCCGTTCCGATAAATTCCGGGCGTATTCCACCGCAGAGCGCAGCTCGGTGTTCATTTCCCCCTGCTCGATGAGGGGGCAGACAATGTAGGCCTGTTTTCCCTCATCCAAATGCTTGCGGATAAAGCCCATGGCCCGTGTCCGTTTACTGGAATCAATGAGTACTGTTTCCACCGGCTGGCGTCCCGGGGGCTTTTCGTCCAGAATGGAGAGAGAAAGGTCCCCGTAAATAATGAGGGAAAGGGTACGGGGAATGGGGGTGGCGGACATGACCAAAACATGGCAGTCTTTGCCTTTTTGGGAGAGGGTGGCCCGCTGTTTGACCCCGAACCGGTGCTGTTCGTCGGTGATGACCAGCCCGAGGTCAAAGAATTCCACTCCCTCGGATAGCAGAGCGTGGGTTCCGATGAGCAGGTCTATTTGCCCTAAGGCCAGCGCATCCAACACCTTGCGCCGCTGGGCCGCTTTGGTGGAGCCGGTGAGCAATTCCACCTTCAGCCCCAAAGGCTCTAAAAACCGGGACATGGTGACCAGATGCTGTTCGGCAAGAATCTCGGTGGGAACCATCATGGCAGTTTGTCTGCCGTTTTTGGATAAAATGTAGGCGCAGGCGGCGGCAATTAACGTTTTTCCCGAGCCCACGTCCCCCTGAATCAGCCGGTTCATCGGCACATCTCGTATAAGGTCGGCGGCGCACTCCGCAATGCAGCGCTTTTGGGCGCCGGTGGGAGAAAAGGGCAGGCTGTCGTAGAAGGGCTGCAAATCCACCGGGTGCATGGGCGAAATGATAGCTTGGGTTTTCTGGCTGCGGAGGCTGCCCAGGGCACAGCAGAGCACCAGCAGCTCCTGAAAGATAAACCGCCTGCGGGCCTGGGTTGCTTGGCCCAAGTCTTGGGGAAAATGAATGTCCCGCAGGGCGCGGTTGAGCTCCGGCAAATCCAGTTCCCGCCTCAAATGTTCCGGCAACGGGTCGGGAAGGTTCTTAAGCTCTCTGAGAGCTTGCGCCATGTGGCAGCGGAGCATACGGGTGGTAAGCCCCGCAGTGAGGGGGTAGACCGGCAAAATGGGCTGACCGCCGTCGGCGGGGTAGATTTCGGGGGCGCTCATCTCTCGCCTCAACAGGGTGCCGGTGACATGACCGTAAAAGATATAATATCGGTCGGGAACCAGTTGCTCCACGGTGTATTTGACGTTGAAGAGGGTGATGTCCAGCGGGGTGCCGGTTTCGTCCTCTGCCCGCAATTTCCAAAGGGAAAGCCCTTTGCGGATGCGCTGTTCTTTCCCGATGCGGGTCAACAGCGCCTTGACGGCGCAGGGCTCCTGATAGGGCGCATCCCGGATGGTGTGGGGATTGCTTAAATCTATGTAGCTGCGAGGAAAATGATGCAGCAAGTCGCCGACGGTTTCCACGCCCAGCTTGTGATAAAGGCTCGCCCGCTTGTCTCCCACTCCTTTGAGATATCGGATACTGGTTTGGGACGTCACTTCTCTGCTCCTTCCTGTTGCTCTGTCGATAAGGAATCGGCGGTTTTTTCCCTGCCTATTTTATTATAAATGTCCGGTACTCTGCCGGAGCGGGAGGCATCTTCATCCCGCTGCCGGTGGGAGAACTGCTTACGCTTGGGGGAATACCCGCCAAAGCGGTTGCGGTATTTGCGGCTCACCCGGTAGGAGCGGGCCACCACCAAAAACACCCCCGCCAGAAGCAGGTAGGGAAGAAGGCGGTCGGAAGCCGCAGCCTGCCGGGACAGTTCCGCGTTGGGAGGGTCCAGTTCCAAAATCTCGTAAACCCGTAGGGAAAGGGCGGCGTACAAGTCCATCAAAGCCTTGGTGGCGTTGCCCTTTTGCATGGTGTCCACCACCACTTCGCAGGCTTCCTGGATTTGAACGGCGGTGAAGTAGTCGGCAAAGGCTTTTCCCACCCGAACGGTACAGGCTGCGGGGGATTTGACCGCCACAATTAACAGACCGTTTTCTTCTTCCCGCCCTCCGATTTCCCAGGTGGTAAAGACGTCGTCGGCAAAGGCTTCCAGGTCGTCGTAGCCCCGCTCTTCCAAAGAGGGAATGGTGAGAACCACCAGCTGTGTTCCGCTTTGCCGCTCCAGTCCCAGGGATGTGGCCATCATGGCTTCTTTATGCTTTTTAATGAGTATGTTGGCGGCGTCGTTGACGTAAAAATCAACGGTGGGGAGAATGGGAGCAGCCCCCATCAGCAAAAGGCAGGCCAGTAAGAGAACAGCGACGGTACCGTGTTTTTTCATGGTTTATCCTCGGTGCTTTTTCTTTTTACTCTACCATTTCCCCCGGCAAAATGCAATTCGGAATCGGCTATAACACGTTGCGAAGATCAAACCGTTCGGAATCCCAAATCTGCTCCACCTGCCAGACAATGGAGTTGAGTTCCGTGACCAAATCGGGATAGGCCTGGTAGCGGGCCAGTGGCTCCAGTTTGGAAATGCCCAAAGAAATATCCTCCACCTGAGAATGGCGGATATATCGGATGATGACCTGGTGTTCCTCCTCCCAGTAATCGGCCAGTTCCCGAACACTGGCAAGGATTTTTTCCTGGTCCTCTTCTTCCACGGCGGTAAACACAGCGTTGGCATAAGCTTCTACTCTTTCCCGCATTTCCGCCACCTTGTGCATGGAAAAAATGCATACGCCGACGATGATGGCAATCACCGCCAGGCAGATATAAAACCGCTTCACTTCTGTTTTCTCCTTTTGTCTTTCATTTCTTTCAAATCAATCTGGTATCTGGCCCGACGGTCGCAGGTCATGAGGAAAATATCCTTCACCGAAAGCTGCTTTTCCTTCAGAACGTTGTTCAACCACTCTTCCTTTAAGTTGAGGTAGGCAAGGGCGTCCCGATCCAGCACGCCGTCGACAATGATGGGCAAGGGAGGGGCGTCCGGCTCCCCGTTGGCGGGAATATTCATCATCTGGGTAGTGACCGGCCGCGCCGAAAATTTCTGGTAGGCGCTTAAATTTCCCGATGTTTCCACAATGCCGAAGCTGACGTCCCGGATGTTGAAGATGTTGTTCATCCGCAGCTGTTCGGTCACATCGTCAATGGACCAGCGAAGATTGCGCATTTCCTTTTGGTCCAATACTCCGTCCCGAATCAGAATGCGGGGATTTCCCGAAATTAACTTTCGGGCAAAGCCGCTTTTTAAAATGATGACCGAAACCAAAACCTCGCAGCTTACCAGCATGAAGATGGGCAAAATACTGCCCAGCAAGGGAATATTGGTGTCTTCGATGGAAAGGGTGGCGATGTTGGAAACCAAAATGGTAACCACCAGCTCGGCAGGCTGCAGTTCCCCCAACTGGCGCTTTCCCATAATGCGCAGTGCAAAGACAATGACAATGTAAAGCACCACCGTGCGCATGACCACCACACTCATACCCAATCCCTCCATGTCTGACGTATTTATCCGCAGTGCGGTAGCAATCCTACTTTATTATGAGGTTGCAGAAAGCGCATTATGCAGAAGCTGGATGGGGAAATTCCAAATCTTAACAGCCATAATACAGGGAAAAATGGGAATTTTTATATAGGGAGCCAGTATTTGCAGCTTCTTCCTTTGTATGGTGAAAGAGCAGCAACGGGTTCCTAATAGAAAGTCGGAAGGTGAAGCAAAGTGAAAGTAATGGCAAAAACTCTGGTTTTGGTGCTGCTCCTGACAGTGATTTGTTCGGCTACCTACATCGCTGTTCTGGCGGAGGAAAGCCCCGCGGCCAACGCAACGGCGCTGCAGCGAACGTTTGATTACTCGGTTTTATTCCCTAAGAATAACGACGACGATAACGGCGGCAGGCGCTCCAATATCGAAGACGCTCCCGCTTTGCGGCTGGACAACCAGGTGGTGATCCCCGTCGAAACCCCCACTCCTGCCGAGGTGGAGGCCTATGTTGCGCCTCCCAATACCGGCGCGGTTTCGGATACCTTCCAGGTTTTGAGCGCCGTAGCTTTGTTGGGCGCATCCCTTTGGCTGACCAAAGGCCGTAAGCTGCCGATAGAATAGGGTTATTTTCTTATTTACCCGTGGACGTTGCTCTACCTTGCTAAACAAAACATCCCCTGCCAACTGGCGGGGGATGTTTTGCTATGTAATTATGTAAGTAGCAAAAATTTAAGCCCATAATTGCCGAAACATTGATGCCATTGATTTTCGGCTGAGAGCAACCGAAATGGTACCTGGCTTCAGAGTTTCAGACTATTTCGCTGCTTTGGAGGGAGTTTTACGCATCTTTACCTGAGCCAAAGGACTTTTGGAAGCGGCGTGTTCAATCTGCGCGTTGGAGACGTGGGTGTAAAGTTCGGTGGTGGCGAGGTTGGCGTGACCCAATATCTCTTTGAGCACCCGGATATCCACCTGTCCGTGCTGGTACATCAGGGTGGCGGCTGTATGGCGCAGCTTGTGAGGGGAATACCCTCGGTCTCCCAGTCCTGCCGCTTGCAAACACTCTTCCACAATTTGCTCCACCCGGCGGGGAGTCAGCCGAGTTCCGCGGGAGGAGAGGAAAAGCGCTTTTTCGGCGGCGGCGCGGGGCATGGCCGCCCGCTCGGGATAATACTGCTGCAGGGCATATAGGCATGCCTCGTTGAGATAGACAATCCGCTCCTTATTTCCTTTACCCAAAAGGCGGACGCTGTTGTCCCGAATATGGTCCAGATTGATGCCGCACAGCTCGGAAAGGCGCATACCGCAGTTGAGCAGCAACGTCAGGATGCAGTAGTCCCTCTGCGGATAGCGGGAATCGACGTGGGATAGCAGCTCCAGACTCTCTTCCAAGGTCAGATGCTTGGGTAGAGACTTTTTCACCGCAGGCAGCTCCAGATGCCTGACGGGGTTTTCCTCCAGCAAATGGGCTTTGACGGTGAGGTAGTTAAAAAAGGTCCGCAGGCTGCTGACTTTGCGGGCGCGAGTTTTGGCGCTGTTTTCCCGCTCGGTCAGGGTGTAATTGAGGTATGCGTATATATCGGAAAGGGTCAGCTTGCGCAATACTTCAATGTCCACATCCGCAACGGTAATAGCTTCCTCGGAGGGAAGGGGGGTGTTGCGGTATTTGAGATAGCGCAGAAAGGTGCGCAAATCCACATAATAGGCATCTACCGTGCGGGGAGAGCGCCCCCGTATGGTCAGCATGTAAAATAAAAAATCCCGCAGGTAGGGAGGAGCATCTGCGTATTTTTCGGCCGTCATGTCAAACCTCCTGCCTTCCGGCGCCTATATATTGACGTCAGCTTTAATACCTTTTATATAGTAGCAGAAAACGGGCGGAGTTTTTGCATGAAATCTGCTTTTTACGGACAAGTTCAGAATATTTGCCAACTTGGAGCATGGAAGGGACATATTCTATAGGACAGGCACGTATATATTCTATGGACAACTCCCCCGACTTGTCCCGAGGGGAAACATTGTCCAAAACACCAAAGCAGAGGAGTTGGGGAATATGTCCGCAGAAAAGCTAACCACAGGGCTTTCCCAGAAACAGGCCGAAAAGCTGTTGTTTGAGTACGGCGAAAACCGGCTGGAATCGGGCAAAAACATTAGCGTGCTGAAAATTTTTGGTGGACAATTTAAGGATCTGATGATTATGATCCTTTTGGCCTCGACGGTGATTTCCGTTCTGATGGGGGAAATCACCGAAGCCATTGCCATCATTGTCATCGTGTTGCTCAACGCCATCCTGGGGTTTATTCAGGAGTTTCGAACCGAAAAAACGCTGGAAGCGCTGAAAAACCTGGCGGCTCCCACCGCCCGGGTGATTCGGGACGGCAGGCAAAAGACCATTCCCGCCAGCGAAATTGTGCCGGGGGATTTAATCGTGCTGACCGCGGGGGACAAAGTCCCGGCCGACGGTCGCCTGGTGGAAGTCACCTCCCTGCAATGCGATGAGAGCCTGCTCACCGGGGAGTCTATACCGGTGGAAAAGCAGGTCGCCTCCAAAAATGCGGTGGGAGAACCGGGGCAGGCAGGCCAGGTGTATATGGGCACCATCGTCACCAAAGGCCGGGGCAAAGCGGTGGTCACCGCCACCGGCATGCGGACGGAAATGGGCAAAATCGCCGGTATGCTCCACGACATCGAGGAGGAGCCCACTCCGCTGCAAAAACGGTTGGGGCAGTTGGGCAAGTACATAGCGGCAGGTTGCCTTCTCATCTGCGCCATTGTGACGGTTACCGGTATCCTGCGTGGGGAAGAGCTTTTCGATATGCTGCTCACCGGCATTTCCCTGGCGGTGGCGGCGGTTCCCGAAGGGTTGCCCGCCATTGTCACCATTGCGCTGGCTCTTGCTGTCAACCGGATTTTAAAGCGCAACGCCCTGGTGCGGAAGCTCCATGCGGTGGAGACCATGGGCTGCGCCAATGTCATCTGCACCGACAAAACCGGAACCCTCACCGAAAATAAGATGACGGTCCGGCAGGTGTTCACCTTGGATTACCGGTTGGATGTTTCCGGCAACGGGTATTCCAGAGCGGGAGAGTTTATGTCGGAGGGGAGAAAAGCCAATGTCGGCGCTTCTCCCACCTTGATGCGGCTGTTCCACATTGCGGCGGAGTGCAGTAACGCTCAAATCAGCGAGCCCAAAAAGCTGGAGCCCATCCGGGACCGTACCGGAGGGCGGGTATCAGGTGAGTGGGAAGTTTCGGGAGACCCTACCGAAACGGCACTGCTGGTGATGGCCGCCAAAGCGGGAGTTCGGCAGGGGCAGGGCCGGTACATTAAGCTGGATGAAATTCCTTTCGATTCCGAGCGCAAACGGATGACGGTGATGCTGCGGGAACAGGGAGGAAAAGAAATCAGCTTTTCCAAAGGTGCCTTTGACTTGCTGCTGGGCCGTTGCAAATACGTTATGACCGACAAGGGCAACGTTCCCATCACTCCCGCCCACCGAAAGGCAATCGAAGAAGCCGCAAGGTCCATGGGGGAACAGGCGTTGCGGGTGCTGGGCTTTGCCTACAAGGAAGGCGGCGACAAATCCCGGGCGGAAGAAGACATGGTGTTCGTAGGGTTGGCGGGCATGTTGGATCCTCCCCGTAAGGAGGCATACAGGGCGGTATCCCTCTGCAAGTCCGCCAAAATCCGAACGGTGATGATTACCGGAGACCACAAGGCCACCGCCTGCGCCATTGCCAAGGACCTGGGGATTATGAAGCCGGGAGACTTGGTGATGACGGGAGCCGAAATCGACGCCATGGACGACAGCGCTTTTCAGGAGCTTTGTCCCCGGGTCAGCGTGTTCGCGCGGGTCAATCCCGGCCATAAGCTGAAAATAGTCCGCGCCCTCAAGCGTCGAGGGGATATTGTGGCCATGACGGGGGACGGGGTCAACGACGCCCCCGCGGTGAAAGAAGCGGACATTGGGGTTTCCATGGGCATTTCCGGCACCGATGTCACCAAACAGGCGGCCTCTATCATCCTGCTGGACGACAACTTTGCCACGCTGGTGGCCGCCATTGAGGAAGGCCGGGTGGTTTACGCCAACATCCGCAAGTTTATCCGCTACCTGATTTCCTGCAACATTGGCGAGGTGGTGACCATGTTTGTGGGGATGCTGATGGGTTTGCCGGTGGTGCTGTTTCCCATTCAGATTTTGCTGGTCAATTTGGCCACCGATGGTCTTCCGGCCATGGCTTTGAGTCTGGAGCCTGCCGAGGACGACGTCATGCGGCAGAAGCCCCGCCCGTCCGGAGAAAGCGTCTTTTCCAACGGGCTGCTCTCCACCATTGTGTTTCGAGGCTGTATCATCGGGCTGACCACTCTGGCCATCTTTACCACTTTTATCAGACTCTATGGGGACGTATCCGTTGCCAGAACTGGCGCCCTTGTCACCTTGATTTTTAACCAGCTCTTTCATGTCTTTGAATGCAAGTCGGAAGAAAAGAGCATTTTCGGGGTCAAATACCTCAACAATCCCGCTTTGATTCTGGCGGTGCTCACCTCCTTTGCCATGACGCTGCTCACCGTCTATCATCCTTTGATGCAGCGGGTCTTTGTGACGGTGTCCCTTTCCATGGAGCAGTTGATTCGAGTTTTCCTGTATTCACTGCTGGCTCCCGTGCTCTCCGCCTTTGGACATCTTCTAACGAGACGGAAAAAAGCTCCCAGAACACTGCTGGAGCAAATTGAGCACCCAATTTGAACCTAGCATTTGAAATTAGAATACAAAAAAGTCGCCCGGGAACAGGCGACTTTTTTGTATCGAAAACCGGTTTTAAGGGCTGACTTCACCGGTTATATCGCTGATTGCATCGTCGATGGTGGTGTTGTCGGCAACGCTATTGGCTTCCACAATGTTGGTGACAAACTCGCCAGTAATCACATTGGGATTGCCGCCCTCCATCAACTCGTTGTAGGGGCCTTCGATGCTCTCAGTTTCCATCAACTGATAGGTGAAGGTGAGGGTACCTCGAATTTCGCCAGCTTCCACAGGAGCGTAGTCGGGGTTGTCCCGGAAGAAGTCCAGATTCTGGTCCAGTCCGGGGCCGGCCAAATTCTCGCCAACGCCCACGTAAGGGGCAAAAGGAAGGTGGAAGGTGGCGCTTTCGCCGGGGGATAGATGAGAATACTGCATGTCCATGGTGGCCGCTAGAGGCCGGTACATAGGAGTCAAATTTTCCAAGGTGACCTGCAGGCCGTCCGGTACTATATTGGAGCCGGAACCGCTGGTAAAGACGATGGGAGTGGAAGCGTTGTTGGTGATGGTGACGGTAAGATCCAGCATGTCGGCAACGGTGTACTCCTCGCGGTCCAGGGAAAGGTCGATGGTGACATTGGCGTCGGAGAATTCATAGCGGCCCGCGCGGTTGTCCAACTCGACCATCGAACTTTCATCCGGCAGAGAGGGGGAAGGGCTCAGTTCGGTACCGGCGCCGGCTGTACCGGGCAGAGAGGTGACTTCATTGTTGCGGTTTCGATTGCAGGCTGCCAAACCAATCATCAGCAGAATAGCAAACAAAACCGCAAGCATTTTCCTAGCATTCATATTCCGTTCTCCATTTCTTATGAATTTCGGGTTGTGCGGTTTTGAAACCGCAGCCAAGTTCCCGTTGTCTCGCCGCCCCATGAAAAGCATTCCTTTGATGAATTGGATTCTTTTTTGGGCTGCAGCAATCATATGTTAACCAGTTCTCAACCCAAACTTTCAGGGAAAAACGATTTGATTTTAATTGTCAGCAAAAATTAACCAATTCTTATTTGCCATAGATAGAATGGAAAAGTTTCGGTAACAATTTTGAAGGATTATTCTAAAATTCATGGCTATTTTTTGAAGACAACCAGAATTCATAACAGATTTTTACACCGGTTTCATGGCAGTACGTTTGAACCAAGCTAAAAGTGGGCAATCTACTAGTTACAGGCAAAATTTCACTCGTCTTGATGGAAGAGTGCTTTTATTTATTGTATAATATTAGGTGATTTCTCGGTTGAAAATGAAAAATGCAGCCTATACAAATCCAAGGCTACTATTTTGTGCAATAAACAAATAAAAGTCAATATCTTTTTACAAAAAGATATTGACAATTCAGTACTGTTGTAATATAATGTTATATTGTATCAAAACGGCCATTTTTCTTACCTAATTCAGTATTATAGCATACGGTTATACCGATTGCAACCCCTATTTTTGATGGGAAGCCACAAAATGGGAGATGATAGTTGTTGTCCGTTTGTTTATAACATAAAATCTGAGCGATACCCGATTAGGGCGGATATCTGCAAGAACACAGCGCCGTTAGTGCTTCGATTATCTCGCTGCGCATAGATTCAGAAATGGAGAGGATAAGCCTATGGTAAAAGTAAAGCCGGTGCAACTGGGAAAGAATGTCCGGATGAGCTTCGCGAGAATCAACGAGGTTTTGGAGATGCCCAACCTCATTGAGGTGCAGAAGAACTCCTATCGCTGGTTCCTTGAGGAAGGACTCAAGGAGGTGTTCCGAGACGTTTCATCCATTACGGACTACCAGGGCAATCTGGTTTTAGATTTCATCGATTATCGTATGGATAAAGAGCCTAAATATTCCATCGAAGAATGCAAGGAGCGGGATACCACATATGCAGCGCCGCTGCGGGTACGAGCCAGCCTTTATAATAAAGAAACCGGAGAAGTAAAGGAACAGGATATTTTCCTGGGAGATTTCCCGCTGATGACCGACAGCGGAACCTTTATCATCAATGGTGCCGAGCGTGTTATCGTCTCCCAGCTGGTACGTTCTCCCGGTGTTTACTATGCTGTTTCCCGGGACAAGTCCGGTAAAGCGCTGTACGCTTCCACCATCATTCCCAATCGGGGTGCATGGTTGGAATATGAGACCGATTCCAACGATGTCGTTTACGTCCGTATCGATAAAAACCGCAAACTTCCTGTCACCACCTTTGTGCGGGCTTTGGGCCTTTCCAGCAATGAGATGATTGAGGAATTCTTTGGAGAAGACCTTCTGCTCAAAGCCACCCTGGAAAAGGACGCCACCCGCAACACCGAGGAAGGGCTTCTGGAAGTTTACCGCAAGCTGCGCCCCGGCGAGCCCCCGACGGTGGACAGTGCCCAATCTCATCTTCATAACCTGTTCTTTGACCCCCGCCGCTACGATTTGAGCCGGGTGGGACGCTATAAGTACAACAAAAAGCTGGCCATTGCGGACCGGCTGGTTGGTCATGTCCTGGCGAGGCCGGTGATTGCCCCTCTGACCGGAGAGGTGCTGGCCGAACCCGGACAGGCATTGACAAGACCCCAGGCCGAAGCCATTGAGCGGGCCGGCGTGGACTGCGTATATTTGCAAATCGGAGATTCCGAAGTCAAAGTCATGTCCAACGGCATGGTCAATATCCATGACTTTGTCAACTTTGATTGCACCGAGCTGGGAATCAACGAAAAGGTCCGCTTTGCGGTGCTCCGGGAAATTTTGGAGACCGCCAAAGACGAAGACCAGCTTCGCGAAATGATTCGGGAGCGGAAGGAAGACCTGATTCCCAAGAACATTATAAAGGACGATATCTTTGCTTCCATCAACTACCTGTTGGGTCTGAGCAAAGGAATCGGCCACACCGATGATATCGACCATCTGGGCAACCGCCGAATTCGCTCGGTGGGGGAACTGCTGCAGAACCAGTTCCGCATTGGTTTTTCCCGTATGGAGCGGGTCATTCGGGAGCGTATGACTACCCAGAGCCAGGATATGGATATGATGACTCCTCAGGCTCTTATCAACATCCGCCCTGTAATGGCCGCCATTAAGGAATTCTTTGGCTCCTCTCCTTTGAGCCAGTTCATGGACCAAACAAACCCGCTGGCTGAGCTGACCCACAAGCGCCGCCTTTCCGCTCTGGGTCCCGGAGGCTTGAGCCGTGACCGCGCGTCCTTCGAGGTCCGCGACGTTCACTACAGCCACTACGGCCGCATGTGCCCCATCGAGACGCCGGAAGGTCCCAACATCGGTTTGATTTCCTACCTTGCCACCTTTGCCCGCATCAACGAGTACGGCTTTATCGAAGCTCCTTACCGCAAGGTGGATAAGGAAACCGGCAGAGTGTTGGATGAAGTGGTCTACATGACCGCTGACGAAGAAGACAACTACATTATCGCGCAGGCCAACGAGCCTTTGGACGAAGAGGGCCACTTTGTTGACAAGCGGGTTACCGTTCGTTACCGGGACTCTATTTTGGAGGTTCCTGCCGAGCGGGTGGACTTCATGGATGTATCCCCCAAGATGGTGGTTTCCGTTGCCACCGCCATGATTCCCTTCCTGGAAAACGACGACGCCAACCGCGCCCTGATGGGTTCCAACATGCAGCGTCAGGCAGTACCGCTTCTGCGGCCGGAAAGCCCTGTTGTCGGCACCGGTATGGAGTACAAGGCCGCTCGGGACTCCGGCGTGGTGGTCCTCAGCCACACCGAAGGCACCGTCGTCAAGGTCGACGCCCGGGAAATTCAAATTCGAGACAAATTGGGTCGCATCGAAAGCTACCACCTCATCAAGTTTTTGCGGTCCAACCAGGGCACCTGCATCAACCAGCGCCCCCTTGTGAATGTGGGCGATGAAGTCAAGGTGGGGGATGTCATTGCGGATGGCCCCGCCACCGACAACTGCGAAATTGCGCTGGGCAAAAATGTCCTGGTCGGCTTTATGACCTGGGAAGGTTACAACTACGAGGACGCCATCCTGATCAACGAGCGCTTACTGCGGGACGACCTGTTCACCTCCATCCACATTGAGGAATACGAAGTGGAAGCCCGCGACACCAAGTTGGGACCGGAGGAAATCACCCGGGATATTCCCAACGTCGGCGAAGATGTTTTGCGGGAGCTGGATGAAAGAGGCATTATCCGAATTGGCGCCGAGGTGCGGGCCGGCGATATTCTGGTCGGCAAGGTGACTCCCAAGGGAGAAACCGAACTGAATGCCGAGGAGCGCCTGCTGCGAGCCATTTTTGGCGAAAAGGCCCGCGAGGTGCGGGACACTTCCCTGCGGGTACCCCACGGCGAATACGGCATCGTGGTGGACGTCAAGGTATTTACGCGGGACAACTGCGATGAGCTGGCTCCCGGCGTCAATATGGTGGTGCGGTGCTATATCGCGCAAAAGCGCAAGATTTCGGTGGGCGACAAGATGGCCGGACGCCACGGAAACAAGGGTGTCGTATCCCGGGTTCTGCCTCAGGAAGATATGCCTTACCTGCCTGACGGCACTCCTCTGGATATCGTTCTGAACCCTCTGGGCGTTCCCAGCCGTATGAACATCGGACAGGTGTTGGAAGTTCACCTGGGATGGGCCGCCAAGAAGCTTGGCTGGAAGGTGATGACGCCGGTCTTTGACGGCGCCAACGAGTACGATATTATGGATACGCTGGAGCTGGCAGGGCTTCCTCGAGACGGCAAATCCATCGTCTACGATGGGCGCACCGGATTGCCCTTTGATAATCCCGTCACCGTGGGTTATATGTACTTCCTGAAGCTCCACCACCTGGTAGACGACAAGATTCACGCCCGTTCCACCGGTCCCTACTCTCTGGTTACCCAGCAGCCTCTGGGCGGTAAAGCTCAGTTCGGCGGCCAGCGCTTCGGCGAAATGGAAGTTTGGGCACTGGAAGCTTACGGCGCCGCCTATACCCTTCAGGAGATTCTTACCGTTAAATCCGACGATATTGTGGGTCGCGTCAAGACCTATGAAGCCATCATTAAGGGTCAAAACGTTCCCAAGCCCGGTATACCCGAGTCCTTTAAGGTCCTGATTAAAGAGTTGCAGTCTCTCTGCCTCGACGTCAAGGTGCTGGATGCGGACAACAATGAAATTGACCTCAAACAGAGCTTTGACGACGATAACATGGGTCTTTCCATCAAGGAAGATGATCTCTTTGACCACGTGGAGGTAGGAGACGAGTCCGAACTGGAGGACGGCTTTGATGTGGAGCAGCCCGACCTCGACGACTCGGATGAGGATCTGCTGGATTTGGACGACGAAGATATGGAAGAAGACGACGATATCTTCGACTTAGACGGAGATGACGATCTGTAAAGAGATATTCCTTTACACGTTTTTCTGTCGCAAAATAATAGATGCTCCCTACCTGGAACGGGGTTGGGTAGGTCGTATAGAAAGTAGGGGTTTGATTGGAATTTAACGTATTTGAATCCATGAAAATAGGTCTTGCTTCTCCGGAAGCCATCCGGCAATGGTCCTATGGAGAGGTAAAGAAGCCCGAAACCATTAACTATAGAACACTGAAGCCGGAGCGGGACGGTCTGTTCTGCGAACGCATCTTTGGGCCGCAAAAGGACTGGGAATGCTACTGCGGCCGCTATAAGCGCATCCGCTACAAGGGCAAGGTTTGCGAGCGCTGCGGCGTTGAGGTAACCCGAGCCAAGGTTCGCCGCGAGAGAATGGGCCACATCGAGTTGGCCGCGCCGGTCAGCCATATCTGGTATTTCAAAGGAACCTCCTCCCGCATGGGCTTGCTCCTCAACATGAGCCCCCGCCTGCTGGAAAAGGTGCTTTACTTCGCGGCCTATATTGTCATTGATCCCGGCCGCACCAATTTGAAAAAGTACTCCCTTCTGACCGAAAAGGAGTACCGCGAACTCAAAGAGGCCTATGAAGATGACTTCGAGGCCGGTATGGGAGCGGAAGCCATCAAAAAGCTGCTACAGCAGATTGACATCAACGCCCTGTCTGAAGAACTGAAGGAAGAGTTGAAAACCGCCACCGGCCAGAAGAGAATCAAAACCCTCAAACGGCTGGAAATTGTGGAGGCCTTCCGCACCAGCGGCAACAAGCCCGAATGGATGATTCTGGACGTTGTTCCCGTGATTCCCCCGGACCTGCGCCCCATGGTGCAGTTGGACGGCGGCCGCTTTGCCACCAGCGACCTCAACGATTTGTACCGCCGGGTGATCAACCGGAACAACCGCCTTAAGAAACTTTTGGAACTCGGCGCTCCCGACATCATCGTCCGCAACGAAAAGCGGATGCTCCAGGAAGCGGTGGACGCCCTCATCGACAACGGCAGACGGGGACGCCCCGTCACCGGACCCAACAACCGGCCGCTGAAATCCCTTTCCGATATGCTGAAAGGTAAGCAGGGCCGCTTCCGTCAGAACCTGTTGGGTAAGCGCGTCGACTACTCCGGCCGTTCCGTTATCGTGGTTGGCCCTGAACTGAAAATGTATCAGTGCGGTCTGCCTAAGGAAATGGCCATCGAGCTGTTTAAGCCCTTCGTCATGAAGCGCCTGGTGGACAATAAAGACGCTCAAAACGCCAAGCAGGCCCGCAAGATGGTGGAGCGCGCCACTTCCAAGGAAGTTTGGGATGCTCTGGAGGTCGTTATCAAGGACCACCCGGTGCTCCTCAACCGTGCTCCCACGCTGCACCGCCTCGGCATTCAGGCCTTTGAGCCGGTGCTGGTGGAAGGCCGCGCCATTAAGCTGCATCCTCTGGTCTGTACCGCCTATAACGCCGACTTCGACGGCGACCAGATGGCGGTTCACGTACCTCTGTCCGCCGAAGCCCAAAGCGAAGCCCGCTTCCTGATGCTGGCGGCAGGCAACCTGCTCAAACCCTCCGACGGCCGCCAGGTGGTAGTGCCCACCCAGGACATGGTACTGGGCGCCTATTACCTGACCAAGGTAAAAGAGGACGAAAAGGGAGCAGGCAAGTGCTTCCGGGATGCCAACGAAGCCATTATGGCATACGAAGAGGGCGATGTGGGCTTGCACGCTCCCATCCGCGTTCGGATGTTCCGGGAGTTTGACGGTGAGATGCGCTCGAAGCTGGTGGAAACCACGGTGGGACGCATTATTTTCAACGAGCCGATTCCCCAGGACCTGGGCTTTGTGGACCGCAAGAATTCCGATACCCAGTTTAATCTGGAAGTTTCCTTCCTGGTTCGCAAAAAGGAGCTGGGAAAGATTATCGACCGCTGCATTTCCCGTCACGGCACCGCCCGCACTGCCGAAGTGCTGGACCAGATCAAGGCTTTGGGCTTTAAATTCAGCACCCGCAGCGGCATTACGGTTTCCATTTCCGACGCCGTTATCCCGCAGGAAAAGCAACAATACCTGGAAGAAGCGGAGAAGCAGGTGGAAGAAGTCCGGCGCCGCTACGATCGCGGTTTGATTTCCGACGAGGTGCGGTATGAGCGGGTCATCAAAATCTGGAACGACACCACCGCCAGAGTTAAGGACGCTCTGCAGAGGAGCTTTGGACCCGATAACCCCATCTTTATGATGGCCGACTCCGGCGCTCGTGGTTCCATGGACCAGATTCGCCAGCTGGCCGGTATGCGCGGACTGATTGCCAACACCTCCGGCCGCGCCATTGAAATTCCCATTCGCTCCAACTACCGCGAAGGTCTGAACATTCTGGAGTACTTCAACTCCAGCCGAGGCGCTCGCAAAGGCTTGGCCGATACCGCTCTGCGTACCGCCGACTCCGGTTACCTGACCCGCCGTCTGGTAGACGTCGCACAGGAGGTAATCATCCGCGAAATCGATTGCGGAGCCACCAGTGGTGTCGTCGTACACGATATTCTGGACGCTGGCCGTCCCATCGAGGAATTTGCCGAGCGCTTGAAGGGCCGTTACCCGGTCCACGACGTCATCGACCCCGCCACCGGCGAAGTCATTGTCACCAAGGACCAAATGATGACCGAGCAGGATGCCGAGCGCATTATCGCCGCCGGATACAAGGAGCTGGAAATCCGCTCCATCCTGGGATGCAAGAGCGTCAATGGCGTATGCTCCAAGTGTTACGGCGCCAACCTGGCCAACGGTCAGCCCGTTGCCATCGGCGAGGCGGTGGGCGTCATCGCCGCCCAGTCCATCGGTGAACCGGGTACCCAGCTCACCATGCGTACCTTCCACACCGGCGGTATTGCCTCCGCCTCCGACATCACCCAGGGTCTTCCTCGCGTTGAGGAATTGTTCGAAGCCCGTAAGCCGAAAAACGCCGCCATCATCGCCCACATCGGCGGTGTGGTCAGCTTTGAAAAGGACGCCAAGGGCAACGACTTTGTGGTGGTCACCGACCCCGACACCGGCGAGCGCTTTGAAAAGCAGGTCATCTACGGTACCACTGTGCGGGTAGCCGAAGGGGATATTGTCAAGAAGGGCGACCAGCTCACCGAAGGCGCCGTAGAACCCGCCGAATACCTCCAGGTCAACGGAGAGATGGCGGTGCAGGATTACCTGATTCAGGAAGTCCAGAGAGTGTACCGCACCCAGGGCGTTGACATCAACGACAAACACATTGAAGTTATTGTCCGTCAGATGATGCGCAAAGTGCGGGTGGAAGACCAGGGCGACACCGACCTGATTGTGGGCTCGGTGGTATCCAAATACGAATTCCAGCAAGCTAACGAGGAGATTATGCGGCTCAATCAGGAGGACGGCGGCAACCGCAAGCCGGCAACCTGTTCGCCGCTACTGTTGGGTATTACCAAGGCTTCCTTGGCGACCGAGAGCTTTATGTCCGCCGCCGCATTCCAGGAAACCACCCGCGTGCTTACCGAAGCCGCCATCCAGGGCAAGGTGGATCCGCTGGTCGGCTTGAAGGAAAACGTCATCATCGGTAAGCTGATTCCCGCCGGAACCGGCACGGTGGTCTATTCCAAGTACAAGAAGGCCAGCCGGGATAACGCTGCGTCCAACGCCTTTGCGCAAGTAATGGACAATGCCGAGCAGCTGGAAGAGCAGTACGCTCAACAGGCCGGACAAAACACCTCCTATCTCCAGTAATACAGAACAAGGCGTATGTTTGTAGGATTTTAGCAAAAAATAGATTGACAAATCCTGCAAGATGATGATAAAATCAATCGTTGGGCAATAGTTCCTAGCAACTATCGCATTGAAATTATACTGTATGGAAGATGCCCGGCATCTTTCAATATAAAAATACTGTCAGAAGGAGGTGCCACATGCCGACCTTTAACCAGCTGGTGCGTAAAGGCAGAGAGGTTGTCGAGTACAAGTCCCATTCTCCCGCGCTGCTCAAAGGACTCAACACCAAGAAGCGGGTAATGACTGACCACAACTCTCCTCAAAAGCGGGGCGTATGTACAGCTATCCGTACTGCTACACCCAAAAAGCCCAACTCTGCTCTGCGTAAAATTGCCCGTGTAAAGCTCAGCAACCAAATCGAGGTTACCGCTTACATCCCGGGCGAAGGACACAACCTGCAGGAACACAGCGTAGTGCTGATCCGCGGCGGACGTGTCAAGGACCTGCCTGGTTGCCGTTATCACATCATCCGCGGCACACTGGACGCTCAGGGCGTTGCCAAGCGCAAGCAGGGAAGATCCAAGTACGGAACAAAGCGGCCCAAGGCCGGAAAGTAAAAAAGTCCCGACTCTGTTAACAGAAATAAAAGCCAAGACGGCTGTAACATATAGATGCTGCTGTCCTGTCTTGGCCCACGGGAGTTTTGACGCTTTCGAGTACCGTTGAATTCATTATAATTATGAAGGAGGGAAGCGAAGTGCCAAGAAGGGGTAACGTAGCAAAGCGTGATGTTTTGCCAGATCCGCTTTACAACTCAAAGCTGGTGACCCGCCTTATCAATTCCGTTATGCAGGATGGTAAGAAGGGAACCGCCCAGAAAATTGTGTACGGCGCGTTCGACATTGTCCGGGAAAAAACCGGCAAAGATCCGCTGGAAGCTTTTGAGCAAGCTCTGGAAAACATCATGCCTGTCCTGGAGGTTAAGGCTCGCCGCGTAGGCGGTGCCACCTATCAGGTGCCCACCGAGGTCCGGCCCGAAAGACGCCTGACCCTTGGACTGCGCTGGCTGACAAATTACGCTCGCGCAAGAAGCGAAAAGACCATGAAAGAACGCCTTGCAGGCGAACTGATGGATGCGCTGAACGGAGTTGGCGGCGCCTGCAAGAAGCGGGATGACACCCATAAGATGGCGGAAGCTAACCGTGCGTTCGCCCATTATCGCTGGTAGTTGGTTTCTAGTTGTTAGTAGGTTAGTAGCTGTCAAGCCACGACTGAACCGAATGTCTACTAACAACCAACTACTAACACTATAAACTAACTAGGAGTTGACCATGGCAAGAGAAGTCCCATTAGAGCTTACCCGTAATATCGGCATTATGGCCCATATTGACGCAGGTAAGACCACAACTACTGAACGAATTCTATTTTACACCGGTCGTGTGCATAAGATGGGTGAGACCCACGAAGGCGCCGCTACCATGGACTGGATGGAGCAGGAACAGGAGAGAGGCATCACCATTACCTCCGCTGCCACCACCGCCTTCTGGAAAGGTCACCGCATCAACATCATCGACACTCCCGGACACGTGGACTTTACCGTTGAGGTAGAACGTTCCCTGCGTGTGTTGGACGGTTCCGTTACCGTATTCTGCGCCAAAGGCGGCGTAGAACCCCAGTCCGAAACCGTGTGGCGTCAGGCGGATAAGTATCATGTGCCCCGTATGGCCTATGTCAACAAGATGGACATTATGGGCGCCGACTTTTACCGCGTGCTGAAGATGATGCACGACCGTCTGAAATGCAATGCCGTACCGATTCAGCTGCCCATCGGATCGGAAGATACCTTTAGGGGAATCATCGATCTGGTAGAGATGAAGGCCTATGTCTATTACGACGACCTGGGCAAGGACATCCGGATAGAGGAAATCCCCGCCGACATGATGGATTTGGCGCAGGAATACCACACCAAGCTGATGGAGGCGGTGGCCGAGCAGGACGACGAGCTGATGGAGCGGTATCTGTCCGGGGAAGAAGAGCTTCCCATCGCAGATGTCAAGCGCGCCATCCGCAAAGCGACAATTGCAAACCATATGGTTCCCGTCTGCTGTGGAACATCCTACAAAAACAAGGGTGTGCAAAAGCTGCTGGATGCCATTGTGGATTATATGCCTGCTCCAACCGATATTCCGGATATTACCGGCATCAATCCCAGAACCGAAGAAGAAGAGTCTCGTCCTTCGAAAGATGATGCTCCCTTTGCAGCTCTGGCGTTTAAAATCGCCACCGACCCCTTTGTGGGCAAGTTGTGCTTCTTCCGTGTCTATTCCGGTTCGGTCAATGCCGGTTCGACGGTGTACAATGCCAACAAGGACAGCAACGAGCGCATGGGCCGCATCGTTCAGATGCACGCCAACCACCGCCAGGATATCGAGACCTGCTACGCCGGCGACATCGCCGCTGCCGTTGGTCTCAAGAACACCACCACCGGCGATACCTTGTGCGATGCCAAGGCTCCCATCATTCTGGAGTCCATGGAGTTCCCCGAGCCTGTTATCCGGGTTGCCATTGAACCCAAAACCAAGGCTGGACAGGAAAAGATGAGCATCGCTTTGCAGAAGCTGGCGGAAGAAGACCCCACCTTCCGTTTCTACACCGACCAGGAGACCGGACAGACCATCATTGCCGGTATGGGCGAGCTGCACCTCGAAATTATTGTCGACCGTCTGCTGCGGGAGTTCAAGGTGGAAGCCAATGTCGGTAAACCTCAGGTTGCCTACAAAGAGACCATCCGCCGCAAGGCCGAAGTGGACACCAAGTATGTCCGTCAGTCCGGCGGACGCGGCCAGTACGGTCACGTCAAGCTGCGCATCGAGCCCAACGAAAGCGGCAAAGGTTACGAATTTAGAAACGAAGTGGTGGGCGGCGCCATTCCCAAGGAGTATATTGGCCCCATCGACCAGGGTATTCAGGGGGCTATGTTGACCGGCGTCGTGGCCGGATATCCCGTCGTAGACGTCATTGCCACTGTCTTTGACGGTTCCTACCACGAAGTGGACTCGAGTGAAATGGCCTTTAAGATTGCTGGTTCTATGGCCTTTAAAGAGGCAATGGCGAAAGCTGATCCCTGCATTCTGGAACCCATTATGAAGGTGACCGTTACCGTTCCCGAGGAATATATGGGTGACGTCATCGGAGACCTGAACTCCCGTCGTGGACAGATTCAGGGTATGATGGCCAGAGGCGGTGCCCAGCAAATTGACGCGTTTGTTCCTCTGAGCGAAATGTTTGGATATGCAACCGATTTGCGCTCCAAAACTCAGGGACGCGGACAGTACACCATGGAGCCTTCTCACTACGTGGAAGTACCCAAGAGCATTGCCGAAAGCATTGCCAACAAATCAGCGAAATAGCACTTTAGTTTTCCCCAAATTGCTTGCATTTTTAGTATGGACTTGCTACAATAGCATAGTAATATCGATGCGGCAGATCAAAGAATTATCCTGAAACAAAGGGAGGAACAATGTAATGGCTAAGCAAAAATTTGAGCGCACCAAACCTCACGTAAATATTGGCACCATTGGTCACGTTGACCATGGCAAAACCACTCTGACTGCAGCCATCACCAAGACCCTGGGCTTGAAGGGCACCGCCCAATTCGTGGCTTATGATATGATCGACAAGGCTCCCGAGGAGCGCGAGCGCGGCATTACCATCAACACTTCCCACGTGGAATATCAGACTGAAAATCGTCACTATGCCCACGTTGACTGCCCCGGACACGCCGACTATGTAAAGAACATGATCACCGGCGCTGCTCAGATGGACGGTGCAATTCTGGTTGTTTCCGCTGCTGACGGCCCCATGCCTCAGACCCGTGAGCACATCCTGCTGTCCCGTCAGGTAGGCGTGCCCTACATCGTTGTGTTCATGAACAAGGCCGACCAGGTTGACGATCCCGAGCTCCTTGAGCTGGTTGAAATGGAAATCCGCGAGCTGCTCAACGAGTATGATTTCCCCGGCGATGATACTCCTATCATTGTTGGTTCCGCTCTGAAGGCTCTGGAAGCTCCCAACAACATCAGCGATCCCGCTTACGAGCCCATCCTGAAGCTGATGGAAGCTGTTGACAACTATATCCCCACTCCTGACCGTAAGTCTGACCTGCCTTTCCTGATGCCTGTTGAGGACGTCTTTACCATCACCGGTCGTGGTACCGTTGCTACTGGTAGAGTTGAGCGCGGCCAGATTAAGGTCGGCGAGGAAGTTGAAATTGTCGGTCTGGCTGACGAGTCCCGCAAGACCGTTGTCACCGGTGTTGAGATGTTCCGCAAGGTTCTGGACTACGCTGAGGCTGGCGACAACATCGGCGCCCTGCTCCGTGGTGTACAGCGCTCTGAAATTCAGCGCGGCCAGGTTCTGGCTAAGCCCGGCACCATTAAGCCCCACACCAAGTTCCGCGGCCAGGTTTACGTCCTGAAGCAGAGCGAAGGTGGACGTCACACTCCTTTCTTCAACAACTATCGTCCCCAGTTCTACTTCCGCACCACCGACGTAACCGGTGTTATTCAGCTGCCCGAGGGCGTTGAAATGTGCATGCCTGGCGATAACGTTGAGATGGATGTTGAGCTGATCACCCCCATCGCCATCGAGGAAGGCCTGCGTTTCGCTATTCGTGAAGGCGGCCGTACCGTTGGTTCCGGCGTTGTTATCAAGGTTAACGAGTAAGATATAGTTTCTTTCATAATCCCCCGGATAATTCCGGGGGATTATTGTTACCTCATACACCTTCAAACAGCCGGTTTAAGACTAAATAGTAGTTAACCCCCCACGTGTATCATTGCGTGGGGGTATTATTTGAGAGTGACTCATCGAGTATTCTGCAACTTATGCGTTATCAGTCGCGTGACGAGCTCTGTAATCGGCCAGCAGTAAATCTACCATCCGGCCGTAGCTTTGCACGCCCTCTACCTGGCGGTTTGCCTTCAAATAACTGTCGTTAATTTTACCAGCCGCCTCTGCTACCGGACCTTCAAACTGCTGCCAATAGGCAGAACCGGCGGCAAAATCTCTTCGAACCTCCTCGGAAAGCTGGGCCGAGAGGGAAAAGTACAAATCAGGATCCACGCGATATAGAGCGTTTCCGCTGTGAATCAGAGCCAAAACTGTTCCCGAATACTGGAAGGCTGGATCGTCCATTTCACGGCATCCCAAATGGGCGATAAAATTGGCTTCATCCTCTCGCATAAAGCCTTTGAAATGGGCAAGCTCGTGAATCATGGAGAAGGGTATGTAGTAATCCGGCACATCCACATTGACGTTCCCTTCAAAGGTAAAAGGTATGTAGATTCCCGTAATGTCGATAACCGACATCAATCGGGACAGCTTTACCGGCTTGGCTCTGGGCGTAAATCCCTTCAGGAAAGGGTAACGCTCCGAAAGTCGATGCATCGCTTGCGCAGCGAGTGCCCCTGCTTCGTGATAGCTATCTTGAGACAGCACCATTTCCCCCAGATGATTGCTTATAACCTGTTGCCGAACGTTGTTGGCGGTTTCCACCAGTTCTTGATATAGGGCCGCCAGCTCTTCGACGGAGGAGGGGCGCACCTCCAATCCGCTCTGGTCGGCGAAGGTGACCCGATGGTAATTTAATCCGCAAAACAGGGTAAAGAGAAAGTAGCCGACTCCCACCACGCAGCACAATGTGGCCAACATTCTCGGCAAACGGGTGGCAATATCTTTCAGGCGAACCAGACGGGAAATATGTACGGTTAGCCAAAGCAATCCGATAACGATGAGCCCATATAGGGCCAGTTCCGCCACCGAAAAGGGAAATAATCCAAAGACTCTGCCCAGCACCTCTGTAAAGACCCGATAGACTCCGCGGGAATAGAGCCGTTCCACCGCTGTGGGATATTGGGCAGCCCACTCGGTGAGGAGAAGGCTCAATGGTAACAGTAGAATCAGCAAACCCTGGCTGTAGGGACGCAGAATCTGCCAGATGCGTTTTGCCGCGAGAAGGGCTCGCATTTCTGCGTTTTGCCGCACCGTTGGTTCGAGAGAGTTGGCAGGGGGCATGGACTTCACCTCGGATCATAAATACTTCACCATTATTATAACATAAGTAGGATGTTTTTGGAGAGGATTCCACTCCTAAAAACAAATGGAAAGGCCTTTCCCGAAACCTTCCAAATACACGCCGGAGCGTGTTTGGATTGACATTATTTTGATAATGTGTTTTAATAAAAAGGCTATAATTATCATAACAAATAGCAATAAGAAGGCGAATTCATGGCAAATAGAAGCAAAAAGAAAACCCCCAGGAAGTATGTTGTACGCAGGTTATTGTTGGCGGTGATCTCCGTTGGAGTCATTGGAGGCGCTGGATACCTGATTGTATATAAGCTAAATTCCTCTCAAAATCAAGCCGAAACTTCTGCAGAAACCTCTCAAGAGGCAGAGGCTGCGAAGCCTGAAATTTCTACTTTAGAGGATTCGGAGACTTCCCAACCTGAAGCATCTGCTTTAGAGCAGCCGGAGGTTTCTGAGCCGAAACCGGAACCGAAACAAGAGGAAGAACAAGCTGTACATAGCTTTGAAGATGGGGAATGGCAGTTAATGCTGGCCAGCGCTGTGAGTCCCCTGCCCGAGGGATACAGCCCTCCCCAACTGGAAACGGTCGCTCCCGGTTATCAGGTAGATTCCCGCATCGCGCCCGCCCTCAAGCGGATGATTGCGGAGGCCAAGGCCGAAGGCATTAATTTGGTGATCTGTTCCGCCTACCGCTCCGAGGAACGGCAAAGGGAACTGTACCAAAAAAAGATTGCGGAACATGAGGCCATGGGCAAAACCAGGGAAGAGGCGGTTGCCGTTGCTGCGACCATCGTGTTGCCGCCGGGTACCAGCGAGCATCAGACTGGGCTTGCAGTGGACATTGTCACCCCCGAGTATCAGGTCCTGGACGAAGGCTTTGCCGAGACTCCCGCGGCCAAATGGTTGGCGGCCAACTCTTGGAAATATGGATTTATCCTGCGTTACCCCAAGGACAAGCAGGATATTACCAATATCATCTACGAGCCCTGGCATTTCCGGTATGTTGGAGAAGAACATGCCAAAGCAATCTATGAAGGCGGATATTGTCTGGAAGAATACCTCTACGGTGTTCTCAACCAGAAGCGTTTAGAATCCTTTGTCATCAGCCCGTCTGCTCCATCGGAGGAGGCAGCAGAGGGGCAAAGCGAAGCAGAAACGGAAGAAAAGGAGCAGTGACCATGTATCAGATCGTAAACAAACGCCGTCTCAACGAGTCGGTGACGCTACTGGAAGTGGATGCTCCCCTAATTGCCAAAAAAGCGCAACCGGGGCAGTTTATCATCTTTCGAGTAGACGAACAGGGCGAACGGGTTCCCTTGACCATCGCCGACTTTGATCGGGAAAAGGGAACGGTTACTATCATTTTCCAACACGTGGGACGTTCCACCCTGATGCTTTCCCAGCTCAACGTTGGAGACGACATTTATGATTTTGTAGGTCCTTTGGGTATGCCCAGTCATCTGGAAGGTATCAAAAAGGCTTGCGTCGTAGGCGGCGGCGTAGGCTGTGCCATTGCTTATCCGCAGGCCAAGGCTCTCCATAAAATGGGGGCCCAAGTGGATATTATTGCCGGTTTTCGCTCTAAGGACATTGTGATTTTGGAAGAAGAAATGAGAGCTGTCTGCGACAACTTCTACCTCACCACCGATGACGGCTCCTACGGGGAGAAAGGCTTTGTCACCGACAAGCTGAAATCTCTGCTGGAGGCCGGCAACCAGTACGATGTGGTCATCGCCATCGGTCCGGTCATTATGATGAAGTTTGTTTGCAAAACCACCGAGCCCTATGGCATCAAAACGGTGGTCAGCCTCAACCCCATTATGATAGATGGCACCGGCATGTGTGGCGGCTGCCGGGTAACCGTAGATAAGAAAGTAAAATTTGCCTGTGTGGATGGCCCGGAATTTGACGGCCATTTGGTGGATTTTGATGAGCTGATGGCTCGCAACTCCTTCTACAAGGAACAAGAGGCAAATCATGAATGTCGTTTACTGAAGGGAGGAGAGCTCCATGGCTAAACCTAACATGAGCTTGGAAAAAGTCAAAATGCCAGAGCAGGAGCCTCATATTCGCAACCGCAATTTTGACGAAGTGGCTTTGGGCTATACCGAGGAAATGGCCATCGAGGAAGCCAAGCGCTGCCTCAACTGCAAACACCGGCCCTGTGTCGAGGGATGCCCTGTCAATGTAAAGATTCCCGATTTCATCGCCCTGATTGCCGAAGGCAAATTCGAGGAAGCTTATCAGTGCATCCGGGAAACCAACGCCCTTCCCGCCGTTTGCGGCCGGGTCTGCCCGCAGGAAACCCAGTGCGAAAAGTACTGTGTCCGGGGCAAGAAGGGCGAGCCGGTGGGTATCGGCCGTCTGGAGCGGTTTGCCGCCGACTGGCACATGAAACATGTGGAAGAAACACCTAAGAAGCCCGAGAGCAACGGCCATAAGGTTGCGATTGTGGGCGCCGGCCCCGCCGGTTTGACCTGCGCCGGAGACCTGCGCCAAATGGGCTACGATGTCACCATCTTTGAGGCTTTCCATCTGGCGGGTGGCGTATTGGTTTACGGCATTCCTGAATTCCGTCTGCCTAAAGCCATTGTCCGCAAGGAAATTGACTCCCTGAAGAATATGGGGGTTAAGGTGGAGACCAACATGGTCATCGGCAAGGTGCTCTCCATCGACGACCTCTTTGCGCAGGGCTATGAAGCCGTATTCATCGGTTCGGGAGCCGGACTTCCCTCCTTCATGGGCATTGAAGGGGAGACTTTGCTGGGCGTTTACTCCGCCAACGAGTACCTGACCCGCATCAACCTGATGCGTGCCTACGACGACACCTACGACACTCCTCTCATCCGCCACAAGAAGGTGGCTGTGGTGGGCGGAGGCAACGTGGCTATGGATGCCGCCCGCTCCGCCATGCGTCTGGGCGCCGAAAAGGTATACATTGTTTACCGCCGCTCCATGGACGAGCTGCCTGCCCGCGCCGAAGAAGTGCACCATGCCAAGGAAGAGGGCATTGAATTTAAGCTGCTCACCAATCCGGTTCGGATTTTGGGAGACGAAGGAAAGCATGTCCGTGCCATCGAGTGCGTGGAGATGGAGCTGGGCGAGCCGGATGCTTCCGGACGCCGCCGTCCCATCCCGAAGGAAGGCTCCAACTTCGAAATCGAAGTGGATGCGGTCATCATCGCCATTGGCACATCGCCCAATCCCCTCATTTCCCGCACCACCAACGGCTTGGAAACCAACAAGAAGGGCTGCCTGGTTGCTGACGAGAAGACCATGGCTACCACCCGGGAAGGCGTTTTTGCCGGCGGCGACGCCGTCACCGGTGCCGCCACCGTCATTTTGGCTATGGGAGCCGGCAAAACCGCTGCCAAGTCCATCGACGAGTACATTAAAAATAAAAACAAATAAAGGCATCAGAAAAGGCTTGGTTCTTTTGAACCAAGCCTTTTTGCTTTGTTTCAATTAGATTAGAATCATCAAACCAATCACCAGCAGAAAATAGAGCAAAACCCCGGGGTTGAATACGATGATGCGGGCGGGGGAGATGGTGTATCGTCTTTCCCCGAATTCCATCCAGGGGCAGCCTTTGCGAAACCACCAGACAATGGCAAAGATGCCGGCCGCAAGCACCGAAACGATGAGAACGCTCACAAGAAACGTACCCCACCTTCCAGCATAGTGGAGAATTAAAGGGGTGCCGCCTCCGCCTAGAAAATTGATGCAGATATGAAGCAGAATGGAATGGCGGATGGTGCCGGTCTGGTAGGTGATAACCGCCATCACGACCCCGAGCACAAAGGCGTACAGCATTTGATAAATGTTGACGTGGAAGGCGGCAAATAGGACGGCGCTAAAGAACACATATACTTTGCCTCCAAAGCAGGCCAGCTTTTTGTACAGGAAGAAGCGAAAAATCAGCTCTTCCATAATGGGGGCCACCAGCACTACCACAAAGAGGTTGAGCCATAAGTTCCCCGAACTAAGGGCAGTTGCCAGGGGATTGGTAATTTCATTTCCCGTCAGCAAAGAAAGACCTTGGGCTATCAACAAGCTGACCAGATTGAGCACGTAAGTGACGGCAAAGCAACCGGCCACCAGCAAAAAGAAAGCATATCGAGGCAACCTTTTGTTGGGATAGGGTAGGGGCAGCAGGTTCGGCACCTTGCGCCAGATAGAAAGCATGATCGGATAGGCAATCAAATAGAGGGGGAGATAGGATACCGCCCAGAAAAACCACCCGGTCTCCTCCAGGTGAGGGGCGGCGGTACGTATCAACCAGACGAGTAAGAAGCTGAGAATTTGCTGCACCGCCAGCATACAAAATAGCCCCAAACCGATGAGGCTGAAGGTAGAGCGAATCACCTTTTTGGGGAGCGTCTCTTGCGTTGGCGCTTCCAGGGGAGTTCCCCCTTGTTCTGCCGGTGAAAAACCATTGGATGGAATGGAAGCGTTTTCTTGATTTCGATGCAAAGGGGTATCCTCCCACCGTTTTTTTTGCTACCAAAAACGAAAGAAGCATGCTGTCCTCATGATATCTTCCAGCCCAGAGAAATATTCTACCGTTACTATTATATCCATGTTGCAACTTATTTGCAAAGGCAAAGTGTTATGCCTTATTTTAAAAGAAAAGGGCAGTCCGTTTTGGAATGCCCTTTGAGATGATTAGCTAATTTTAGTTCTGCCCGTTCCGGAGGATGAGCGGGAAGGCAAGGTGTAGTATTGATAGCTAGCACGTTGTTCTGCCTCTCTCCTTCGCTGTGCAAGGCGGTTGAGCCGGGCCTGTCGCTTTTTTCTGATTTTATATTGACGATAAGCAAACAGCAAGCCAATCAGACAAATCAGCCCAGCGGCCGATATGGCCACCTTTTGGACGGTTTCATTATCTGTTGCAAAGGGAGAAGAAGGTTTATCCTCCACCTTCTGAGACATGGCGGAAACCACCGAAAGGTTGACGTCGGCAACGAGGTCAATTTCTCTGAGAACGGAAGGTATCACATCGGAAATCGATGGAGTTTCAATGGTGACGCGGCATTCCATGGGGGAATCGACGGTGAACACCTGCGGCTTTGGAAAGTGAATGGCGATATCTTCCGGGCTCAAGCTTTTGTAAAGCAGAACCGGAACGTCGCTGTCGGCGTAAAACGTGGCGCTGCCCACCACCTGTTCTCCATCCATCACCGGAACCTGAAGTCCGGAAAAACTCTCCCAGGGAACCGAATAAGAGGAAAATTCTCCAAAGCCAAAATCCAACAGCTTTTCGGTATCGTCGAATTTGTCGCCCCGTTTGGGAGAACCCATAACCGTACAAATCAACGTGCGGTCGCCCTGTTTGGCCACCGTCGTCATGGTGTGCTGGGCTTCCTCCGTGTATCCAATCTTTCCTCCCACGACCCTGGGATCGTAATAGCCGGTTTCCTTGACCAACTGATACTGGTAATTGGTGAAAGGCCGCTCCTCATTTTTATTGGTGGGGGGCATGGTATACCTTGCTGCCCCAAAATAGACTCGGAACAATTCATTTTGCATGGCTGCCCGGGTGATGAGGGCCATGTCGTAGGCGGTGGTGTAGTGATTATCGTCGTGAAGCCCGTGTGCGTTGGTAAAGTGGGTGTGCAGGGCGCCGATGTCCCTGATTCGTTCATTGAGCATTTCGGCAAAGGCTTCCAGACTGCCCGCCACATGTTCTGCCAAAGCGTTGGCGGCATCGTTGGCGGAAGGCAGCATCAAAGCGTAAAGCCCGCTGTTCACCGAAAACTGCTCTCCGTCGGTGAGAGCAATGTGGGAGCTGTCCCAGGTAATGTCCTCCAAAGCGGTTTGATGTACCGTAACGATTTCGTCGGGATTGGCGTTTTCCAAAACCACCAGAGCCGTCAGCACCTTGGTGGTGCTGGCCGGATAAACCCGGCGATTCATATCCTTATTGTAAAGCACCTGACCGGTGTCCAAATCCATTAACACCGCGGTTTGCGATTTTAAGTCCAATTCTTCAAAGTCTTTTTCTGCAGCCCAGGCATTCAATGTCCCCGCTGGACTGATCAACAATAAAAGGGCGCAAAATAATCCAATTAACTTCCTCATCCAGCTCCCCCAAAAAAAGCCCCGCTGACTTGCGGGCTTCCTGCATTTGGTATGTTAGTTATTATAATATAAATTCCGCCTTCCAGCAACATAAGAAAACTATCGAAAATTTATGCAAAATGCCAGATGATGGCTAAAATTATGCTGAATATAGAATTTTGTTCGTCAAAATATCCAAATATTACCGCGTATATCCTGTGGAAAAAGCTGCAAGACGGAACCTTTCCAACAATACGATAGCATAAAGCATGGTGTTTCAAAAATACTAAAATTGCGGCACCACATACTATGGATGGAGGGAAGGACATGGTGGCCATCCTCTTTGCGGTGGAACAACAGAACCGGGATTGGATTCACGATGTTGCCCGGCTGTTGGAAAAACATTTTATTACCCTGCGGGCATTTGGGGACACTCTGTCGGTGAAAAAACGAAACCCTTCCCTGATTCTCTGCGATATGGACCACTTTGAAACCATAAAAGCCGAAAAAGCCATTGTGATTTGCAAGGATATGGTTTCGCTTTCCAATCGCCAGCTGGATATCAGGCACGGGGTGGCAGTGGTTGATTCCTCTATTTATCAGTCCGAGTCGTTGCCGGATATTGGGTTGCCTGCCATTACCTGCGGGCTTCACAGCCGGGACACCATCACCCTGACCAGCATCGAAGAGGACAGCGCGGTCATCGGTGTTCAGCGAGTCATTGAGGCCTTTGAAGGTTCCCTCGTCGAACCCCAGGAAATTCCGGTCCGCTTTGAAAAGGCCATCGCCCCGTTTACTCTCATGGTAGTTGCCGCCATATATATCTTATTAGGAAAATGTAATTTGCTCAAAGGAAAATTGTGACGTGTGACCATGATATTTCCACTCATAACGATAGGCAGTAGGCTTATACTACTACTGCAAACGCAAACCACTTTATCTAGTATTAAGGAGTGAAAAAGTAATGGCTAGCAACAAGCATTTGGTTCCTGAAGCAAAAGAAGCTATGAACCGCTTCAAGATGGAAGCCGCCAACGAAGTTGGCGTTAACCTGAAGCAGGGTTACAACGGCGACCTCACCTCCCGTCAGGCTGGTTCTGTGGGTGGTCAGATGGTCAAGAAAATGATCCAGGCTTACGAGAACTCCATGAAGTAACCCAAGCAAACACTTGAGTTCTTGTCTGTCATACCACAGAATCCTCCTCGGCAATAGCCGGGGAGGATTCTGTATTTTCCGATAGGGTCAAAAACAAGGATTTCCAGCCATCGCAAATATTATTCCGACAGCAACTTAAACTCTCTGCATGACTGCGGCAGGCTGCGCTTGACGAGCCTCGTCCTGGCGACGGATTTCCGCCCGTTTAATTTTGCCGGAGAAGGTTTTGGGAAGCTCATCCACAAACTCGATGATGCGGGGATATTTATAGGGAGCGGTTTGCTTTTTCACATGCTCCTGTAATTCCTTTATCAGCTCCTGACTGGGGGAGTAGCCGCTGGTGAGAACCACCGTCGCCTTTACCACCGTACCCCGAATGGGGTCGGAAGCACCTGTCACGGCGCATTCCCGCACGGCAGGATGTTCCATCAGCACGCTTTCGATTTCAAACGGCCCGATGCGGTAGCCGGACGCCTTAATAACGTCGTCCACCCGCCCCACATACCAGAAGTAGCCGTCCTCGTCCCGCCAGGCCGTATCGCCGGTATGGTACATATTGTCGTGCCAAACCTTGTAAGTGAGGTCTTTGTCCCGGTAATAGCCGCAGAACAGCCCCACCTGCATTTTATCGTGGCGAGTCCGAACCACGATTTCGCCTACTGTGCCGTCGGGGACGCTGTTTCCGTCGGCATCCACCAAATCAATTTCGTAGAGAGGGGAGCATTTTCCCATGGAGCCGGGTTTGGGCTCGGTCCCCAGCAGGTTGACGGTAAGGGCGGTGGTTTCGCTCTGCCCAAAGGCTTCCATAATTTTGACGCCGGTATACTCGTAGAAGCGATGGAACACTTCCGGATTGAGGGCTTCTCCCGCCGTGGTGGCGTGGCGGATGCTGCTCAAATCATATTGCTCCATGCCTTCTTTGATGAGGAAGCGGTAGACGGTGGGCGGCGCGCAGAAAGATGTCACCCTGTATTTGGCAATCATCCGCATCAAATCGGCTGGGTCAAATTTGGTAAAGTCATAGACAAAGAGGCAGGCGCCCACAAACCATTGGCCGTATATTTTGCCCCAGCTGGCCTTGGCCCATCCGGTATCCGCCACTGTCAGGTGCAGGTCGCTGCCGGTAATGCCATGCCAGTATTTGGCGGTGATGATGTGCCCGATAGGGTAGGTGTGGTTGTGATAAGCCATTTTGGGGTTTCCGGTGGTGCCGGACGTAAAGTAGAGCAGCAGAGGCTCCTCCACTTTGGTGGGAATTCGGTGGTCCAGGGGCTGATGGCGTTCCAGTTCCGCGTTGAAGTCAATCCAACCGGGCCGCTTACCGCTTGCCAATTTGGAGCCCGCCACCAAAAACTTTTCCCGGATGCCGTGATAAGTCTGGCAGGCGGTTTCCACATGGGCCGCCGTTTCCCCTTCGGCGGTGGCGATGATGTATCGGACGTCGGCGCTGCTGAAGCGGTGAAGATAATCTTTGTCGGTCAGCATATTGGTGGAGTTGATGGCCACCGCCCCCAGCTTGTGCAGGGCAAGGATGCAGAACCAGAACTGGTAGTGTCGGCCGAGCACCAGCATCACCATATCGCCCTTTTTTACGCCGTAATCCCGGAGCATACCCGCCGTCAGGTCCGAATAGTATTTCATCTCTCCAAAGGTGAAGATGCGTTCCTCCCCGTGCTCGTTGGTCCAGACCATAGCCCGGCGGTCCGGCTGATAGGCGGCAATCTGGTCCACCACGTCATAGGCGAAGTTAAAGTTGTCGGGGTAGATGGGTTCAAAGGTGTTCAGAACGCCGTTTTCATCAAAGGTTTCTTTGCAGAATGTTTGATACAGGGTTTCCACCAGACGATTTTGCTCCATTGCATGCATGATTTCCATCTTCTGTTCCTCCATAATGGTTGTAATGGCGGAAATGAAGAATGCGAAATGAGCGGGGAGGAGACTTTTTTGGGAAACAAAAAATGCTCATCCCAAATATGGGACGAGCATTACCCGCGTTACCACCCAAATTGCCGATGTGAAAAGACACACCGACCACTCATTACGGATTCCAACAAATCCTCGGCCTTTAACGCTGCCTTTGCGTAGACATCTACTTGCGCCTCAAGCGCTTTCTTGTCTCGGCTCCAGGGCTACAGTTCCAACCGCTTGCCACCGGTTTTGCACCAACCACCGGCTCTCTGTGGGTCAAGGATGGAAGGAACCCTCCCTGTCATCGCCTTTTGCTATATTGTTTAAGAGATTAGCACAGTAAATTCAATTTGTCAATAGCTATTTTCTAAGATTTTTACATACTAACACTTTAATATAGTAATTGACCAACTTGGTAAAATACAGTATAATGCAGAAAGATATTCCCAACTCCATCACCGTATAATGGATGTGTATGACATGAAATCGTTTCCCTCTTTTTCACCGCGAGAAGCCTGTGAGCTAAAGTTGAGAGCTTTGTACGAAAGCAGAGGCTTTGTGCGAACCGAAATCGCCAAGTTTGAAGATTACAGCCTTTACCTCGACAACAAAAACTTTTTGGGAACCGACCGCATCCTCACCTTTATGGATCACGACGGAAGGCTGCTGGCTCTCAAGCCGGACATCACCCTGAGCATTGCCAAAAGCCTGCCTGCCAGGCTTCCGGCGGTTTCCGAAAAGCTCTACTATATCGACGAGGTGGTGCGCTTTTCTCCCGAAAATCGGGCCTACAAGGTGCTGGACCAGATTGGCCTGGAGCATATTGGCAGGGAGGACGCCTTCGCCAATCTGGAAGTGCTGGATTTGGCCCTGCGCAGCCTTGCCCTGATGGGAGAGAGCGCCATGGACGTATCCCATTTGGGGTTTGTATCCGGTCTGCTGAAAAACACCGGGCTTTCTCCCCAGGTGGAGCGGAAAGTTCTGGGAGCCATCCACGCCAAAAGCCCTCATGACGTGGCGGGAATTTTGGAGGCGGAGGGTGTGGAAAACGGCCGCAAAGAGCAAATTTTGTCTCTGGCGGGGATTCACGGCCCCTTTTTGCAGGCGTTGAAAGAGGCGAGATGCCTGATTCAGGGGGAGGAAATGGCGAAGGCCTACGAGGAGCTGGAAGCTCTGGCAAAATCGCTGCACCCCGCCCTCAACCAAACCATTCATCTGGACTTTTCGGTGGTCAACGATTTGGATTACTACAACGGCCTGATTTTTCGCGGCTATATCCGAGGCATCCCCGGCGTGGTTTGCAGCGGCGGCCGGTACGACAATTTAATGCAAAAGCTGGGGAAGGACTGCTGCGCCATCGGTTTCGGCATCGCCCTCCATCAGTTGGACCGCTTGTGGGAGGAACAAACCCCTCCGGTGGATGTGCTGTTGCTCTATCCCGCTAACTGCAACTGGAACGCTTTGATGGAGCGGGTGAACGAGCTGAACAACCGGGGCTTGACGGTGCGCTGCGAGAGAGAGGATGCCGATGTCGGCGGGCTTTTATACCGCAAATTGGAACGCTTTAAGGAGGTGGAGCAAGGTGCTGAATATGGCGCTTCCCAAAGGAAGATTGGGAGATAAGGTGTTTTCCATGCTGGAAAGGGCGGGGTATGGCGGTGCTCGCCTGGCCGAAAATTCCCGCTGCCTGGTGGTGGAAGACGAGGTAAGCGAAGTTCGGTACTTTTTGGTGAAGCCCTCCGATGTCGCCATCTATGTGCTCCACGGGGCCGCCGACGTGGGAGTGGTGGGGAAGGATATCCTGCTGGAAACAACCCCCGACGTCTATGAGCTGCTGGATTTGAATATTGGCATCTGCCGGATGGTGGTGGCAGGCAGAGAGGGCTTTACTCCATCCCGCAGGGTTTTGCGGGTGGCCACCAAGTACCCCAACATCGCCAAAAACTATTACGACGCGCAAAACAAGGAAATTGAGCTGATTGCACTGAATGGCTCCATCGAACTTGCCCCTATTGTAGGGCTTTCCGACGTCATCGTCGACATTGTGGAGACGGGTTCCACTCTGCAAGCTAATCAACTGGTGGTGCTGGAGGAAATCATGCCCATTTCCGCCCGGCTCATTTCCAACATTGCCAGCTATAAATTCAAAAATGCAGCCATCCAGCAGTTGAAAAAAGCTCTGGCCAGAGAGGTAACGGTATGACAGAACTATGGCTAAAAACCGCCATGATGGACAGCGGGAATGAAATGACAAGGGAGGAAACTAGATGAGCCGGTTTCTCAGTCGTCATGGGGCAAAACTGGAACCCTATGTGCCGGGGGAACAGCCGGTGGAGCGGCGGTACATCAAGCTCAACACCAATGAGTGTCCATATCCTCCCGCACCGGGAGTTGCCCGACTGCTGGCGGAGCAAAAGGCGCGGGAGTTTTCCCTTTATCCCGACCCGGAAGCCAAAGCGCTGCGCCAGGCCATTGCCGAACGATATGGTTTGCGGAGCGACGAGGTGTTTGTGGGCAACGGCTCCGACGAAGTGCTCGCATTTATCCACATGGCTTTTTTCGACCCAGGAGACCCTGTCTATTTTCCGGACCCCAGCTATGGATTTTACGGAGTGTACGCCAAACTGTTTAACCTGAACCCTTATCCCATTCCTTTGGCCGAGGACTTTACTTTGACGGTGGAGGATTACTTGGGAGTAGACGGCCATATTCTCATCGCCAACCCCAATGCCCCCACCGGCCTTGCTTTGCGCCGAGAGCAGGTTGAGCGGATTGTCCAAAGCAACCCCGACTGTTTGGTGATAATCGACGAAGCCTATGTGGATTTTGCCGGCGACGGAGTGACCAGTCTTCCGCTGCTGGACCGCTTCGACAACTTGATGGTTGTGGGGACTTTTTCCAAATCCCGTTCGTTAGCGGGGTTGCGGCTGGGCTATGCCTTTTCCCGCAGGGAGCATATCGCCGCCTTGGAGCGGATGAAGTACTCTTTCCACCCTTACAATGTCAACCGCTTCACCCAACAGGCGGCCGCCATCGCGGTGCGGGACGAATCACACCTGCGCCAGGTGGTGGGAAGAATCACCGCCACCCGGGAGAGATGTTACCGCCGTTTACAGGAATTGGGATGCAAGGTTCTGCCCAGCAGCACCAACTTTTTGTTTGTCTCCCACCCGGTTTTAAAGGGCAGGGAGTTTTATGAAAAGCTGCGGGAAAAGGGAATACTGGTGCGTTGCTTTGACCATCCCCGAACCCTGGATTATATCCGGGTGAGCATCGGAACCGACGAGGACATGGACGCCTTTTTGGGAGCAGTGGAGGAGACGTTATGAGACAGGCTTCGGTAACCCGCCAAACCAAAGAAACCCAAATTTCCCTGACCCTGAACTTGGACGGAACGGGGGAATATCAAATCGACACCGGTATTGGATTTTTCAACCACATGCTGGAGCTGTTGGCCGCCCACGGCCGATTCGATTTGAACCTCGAGTGCAAGGGGGACTTGGAGGTAGACGGCCACCACACGGTGGAGGACGTGGGAATTGCCTTAGGTACGGCGTTCCAAAAAGCTTTGGGGGAAAAGCGGGGGATTCGCCGCTATGCCGACCTGGTTCTTCCCATGGACGAAGCGCTGATTTTGATTGCCCTGGACATTTCCGGCCGCAGCTATTTGGGCTATGAGGTCCAATTTCCCGTTCCTGCCGTTGGACAGTGGGACACTCAACTGCTGGAGGAGTTCCTCCTTGCCTTCACCCGTTCGATGGGATTGACCCTTCATGTCCGCCAACTTGCGGGGAAAAATGCCCACCACATAGCCGAAGCCGTTTTCAAGGGATTGGGCCGGGCTTTGGCTCATGCCGTTTCTATCCAAACCGGCACGGAGGACCAAATCCCTTCCACCAAAGGATTGTTGTAATCGTTTGAAAGACGTGTGTTACAACCACTCCGATATCCGATTTTCATGCATATGCGGGAAACGTTTGGTATGCATAGCACAAATGAGCATCATGCCGGCTTGTCATCCCACAGCATTGCCACGCTGAATGATTCGTTTCAAGTTTCGGTAGGCGCTCCCTAAAAGCCGGTGAAAGCGTTATTATACTTTCACGAGCTAAGCTGAAACAGGAAAGAGCACCATGCTCTTTCCTGTTTTTCACTGTTCAACGGGGTGGGGAAGCGATGGATTTTTTACCGGGCACCTGGATATGACGGTGCAGCAGAATCATGGCGGCAACGTTGGGAATGGCCATCATGGCGTTGAGGGCGTCCGCCAACTCCCAGAGGGTTCGCATTTCGCTGACCGCTCCTACGACGGCACAGGCAAGAAACAGGCATCGATAAAGTTGAATGGCAGAGTTGCTGTCTCCGGTCAAAAAGCGGATGGCCGTCTCTCCGTAAAAACACCATCCCAGCATGCCAGCAACGGCAAAGCACATCACCGCAACGGCGATAAATCCCGCTCCCTTTGGCCCAAATACGCTGGCAAAGGCGGCGGAGGTCAATGCCACACCATCCAAGCCGCTTTGCCAGAGGGAACCCCCTTGGGCCGTTAAAAGCACCAGGGCGGTCAAGGTGCAGACCACAATGGTGTCTAGGAACACCTCAAAAATTCCCCACACACCTTGATGGGCAGGGCTTTTGCAGTCGGCGGAGGCATGGGCAATGGGGGCCGAACCCAGTCCCGCCTCATTGGTAAATACGCCTCGAGCAATTCCATAGCGCATGGCCGTGGAAACGCCATAGCCCAATGCACCGCCTGCCACCCCTGCCGGGTAAAAAGCTCCTTGAAAGATCAAGGCAAAGGCTGAACTTAGGTAGAATCGGTTGCGAATGAGAACCGTTATGGAACAGATGATATAGGCAATGGAAATAAAGGGAATGATGACTTCGTTGACGGAAGCAATGCGCCTGAGACCTCCAAATACCACGAGCGCCAGCAGAACTGCCACCAAAATGCCGGTTACCCACAGTGGAACGCCAAAAGCGGCAAGGGCAGCGCCGGATACCGCGTTCACCTGAGTCATATTGCCGATGCCAAAGGAGGTCAAAGCGCACAAGAATGAAAAAATACAGCCCATCCATGGTTTATTTAAGGCGTTTTTCATATAATACATGGGTCCGCCCCGAAATCCTTCCCTGTTTTTTTCCCGAAACTTTACCGCTAAAAAGATTTCGCTGTATTTTGTCATCATGCCAAAAAAGGCAGATACCCACATCCAAAATACAGCGCCCGGTCCGCCTAACGTCAAAGCCGTGGCAACTCCGGCAATATTTCCTACTCCCAATGTTCCCGCAAGGGCAGTGCTCATTGCCTGAAAAGGCGAAATACTTGACGGGTATTTTTTCGCATCCCTTTGCATAAGGGTGCCAACAGTGTTTTTCAAAATAAAGCTAATGTCCCGAACTTGAAAAAACTTGGTTTTCAGAGTGAGCCATATACCCGTACCGAGAAGCAAAAACACCATAGACCCTTGATACAAAGCGCTTTGTGCAGCATGTAAAGCAAAATGCATTTACACATCTCCTTTTTGTCATATCGTTGATATTTCGACAGTACATGTATATGGCTTTTGTAAAGTGGTTAGCATTGCCAATTTCGTATTTATGCTGTATAATATACATTCGAACATCCAATAATGCTAATTGATTCCAGCAATGGAAAATTTTAGGGCTTGTAACGGCGTATAACATTTACAGTTATGAAGGTTTTCCCAGCAGGATGGGATGTGCCGTGGTCACGGCGCAGACAAGCCCGCAACAAGGTGGTTTCATGTTCAGACAAATGCTCAAAAACCGAATGTACCGAAAAATAGTCGTATTTGCATTTGCTTTTGCGGCAGTAGGTACTCTGGTTATTTTACAGGCTGCCTGTCCGGAAGCCGGACCTGCTGCCCGCATGGTTCTTTTGCCTTCCCGCTCGATGATCACTATGAGCGGCGCCCCTGCACCTGCCCCTTTGACCGACAGCGATTTGGCGCTTCAGTTGGCGGAATTGGACATTCCCCTTTCGACGATTCAATCCATGGTGGCCACCAAGTCGAAGGGGCCGTATGTAAATGCCCCCTTTTCTGTGATGGACATTACCTTATCGGAGGAACTGCAGCGCTATACCTACAATCGTTGCCAGGAACTTGGCCTGGAATATGAAATGGTTCTGGCCATCATGTGGCGGGAAAGCCGTTTTCAACCCTCTGCCGTCGGCGTGAACCGAAACGGCACTCGAGACAGCGGGCTGATGCAAATCAACGACGTCAACAAGAAATGGCTGCTGGAAAAGCACGGCATCGAAGATTTGCTGGACCCTTATCAAAACATTGATGCAGGCACGGCCATTTTGGCCAAGTACTTTTCCAAATACAGCGAAAACTATGCGCTGATGGCCTATCAGTATGGCGAGCAGGGGATGTTGGAAAGAGCAAAGCAGGGAATCGAAACCAACGACCTCACCATCAAAGTGCAGAAGAAACGGGACGAGTACAAGCAAATTCGTTTGGGCCAGTAAGCCAATACACATCCACAGAGCCGGACCAATTTGGTCCGGCTTTTGTTTTCTTCATGGTTTTTCTTATCATCTTCCACGGCGAAAGGCGCCTGTCCCCTCATGGAATCAAACACTTTGTACAAAAAACGGAAGGTTGTCACTCTTTTGCGACAAAAACGCCTGCCCGTCTTTTCTATAATGAAATAGTACTTGTTAACTTTCTAATAGGACGGTGGAAGATGCAGACCCCGGTTTATGTGGATGTGCTGTTGGTGCTCAATTACGCGGTGACGGCGCTGTTGGTTGTCTGCACCGCGAAACTGATGGGAATAAGAATAAAAAGACGTGAAATAGTCACTGCTGCTCTGTTGGGATCCTTGGGCTCATTGACTATTTTTTTACCTTTTATGGGCTTTTTTCCCCTGTTGCTGACCCGTATTCTCCTTTCCGGCCTCATTGTGTTAGCCGCTCTGCCGTTTCGGGGAGCGGGGCAATTTTTCAAAGGGTGGTTTATCTTTTTTGCCGTCAATTTCTTCTTCGCCGGGGTGATGCTGGGAATCTGGATGCTCTTTGCCCCATCCGGCATGCTCTATTACAACGGGGTGGTTTATTTTAACGTCAAACCCATGACCCTGCTCCTGGCGACGGTGGCGGCTTATCTTTTGCTGCGGTTGGGAAACTGGCTTTCCAGAGGGGGAAGACTTTCGGGAAACCGATGTCGGGCTACCATTAAGTTAAAGGGAAACACCTGCGCTCTGGAAGCGCTAATCGATACCGGCAACAGCCTTTACGAGCCGTTTAGCGGCGCTCCGGTCATCGTCTGCCGGCTGGAAGCCCTCAAGCACCTGTTGGAAGCGCCATTCTATCAGGCTTTGAAAAAAGGAGACCTGGAAGCAGCGGCTCGAGTTCCGGGCGTAAAATTCCGAATGGTGCCCTACGCCGGCTTGGGCAGTTCCGGCGCCCTTCCGGCCATTCAGATTGACGAACTGTTCATTCGGCGGGGCAATGATTTGTATAAAGCGGAACTGGTCTATGCCGCACTGTCCAACGAAAGGTTTGGGGAAGGGTATGACGCCATTTTGAATCCGGATTTAATCCGCGTCCCATGGACGGAACCCAAGGGGAGAGTAAAGCACAAAACGGTGGTGTAACGGTATGCAATACAACTTTTTGGAACTCGTACATCGGTTGTGGCTCGAACTGTTTTACAAATTCGCCCGGACGAAGATTTACTACATCAACGGCCCCGACACGCTGCCCGCCCCTCTTACCAAAGAGGAGGAAGAAGAGGTTTTTACCCGGCTGCTGGTCGGGGATGAAAATGCCAAACAGGAACTGATTATCCACAATTTGCGCCTTGTGGTTTACATCGCTCGGAAATTTGAAAACTCCGGCATCGGGGTGGAGGACCTCATTTCCATCGGCACCATTGGACTAATTAAAGCTGTCAATACCTTTTGCCCGGAACGGGGTATCAAGTTGGCCACCTATGCCTCCCGCTGCATCGAGAATGAAATTCTCATGCATATGCGCAAGTGCCAGTCCCAAAAGCACGAGGTGAGCATTGACGAGCCTCTCAATATCGACTGGGATGGCAACGAGCTGCTGCTGTCCGACATTTTGGGCACCGACACCGACGCCATCAACCGCCCCATCGAACAGGCCATCGAAAAAAACATCTTGTTGGAAACGGTGGAGAAGCTCGGTGAGCGGGAAAAACGCATCATGCAGTTGCGGTTCGGACTGCTGGACGGGGAGGAGCGGACTCAAAAAGAGGTGGCCGAGATTATCGGCATTTCCCAGTCCTATATCTCCCGCTTGGAAAAGCGAATTGTCAAGCGTCTGAAAAAAGAGCTGGAGCGGATTTCGTAAGGGGAGCTCAAAGCTTCCCTTACAAATTTAGTATAATTTTTCTTTTTCGATTGCACCGACTGGTATATTGTGTTACAATATGATAAAGTTTCCAGGAAATGATGAGCGATTGATTTGGCTGTTTATTGGGACAAGCCAACCAACATTTCTAGGAGGTTGTGATGGTGGCAGCAGATCTGAAAACTCTTTTTAAAATTCAATGCGGATTATTTATCGCAGGCTGCGAGCTGGACGGCAAGGTCAACGCCTGCATTTGCAATACGTTGTTGGAACAGAGCCACATCCCTTTGCGGGTAAGCGTTACTCTGGAGAAGACTCACCTGACCCACGATATGGTGATGCAAAAGCGTTCGGTTTGCGTTTGCGCGCTGTCCACCTCGATGCCTGTGGATGTGATTCGCCGCTTTGGCTTTGTCAGCGGCAGGGAAAAAGACAAATTTGCCGATATTGCTTATAAAACGGACTGCAATGGTAATCCTTATCTTGATGACGAAAACGTCATAGCAGCTCGCTTTTCCCTCAGCGTTTACGACACCGTAGACGTGGGAACCCACACCATCTTCTTGTGCACCGTTGACGATATGCAGGACTATCCGTCCCAGGCGTTGACATATTCCGGCTATCGAGACGGAATGAAAAAATAAACCACAACTACAACAGAAAGAGGCGATGATATGAAAAAGTATGTGTGCACGATTTGCGGCTATGTTTATGATCCTGAAAAAGGCGAGCCCGACTCTGGCGTAGCGCCCGGCACCCCTTGGGAAGAAGTTCCCGATGACTTTGTATGCCCTGCCTGCGGCGTCGGCAAGGATATGTTCGAGGAAGCATAACTGTTCATAGCGTTTACAACAGGTGCCAAAGCAGGATCATCTGCTTTGGTGCCCTTTTCTAAAGGCCCCTTTACTTGGTGTTTACCTGACGTTTCCAAAAGCGCTGGGGCTGGAAAGAAAGAGAGAGTTCATCTGCCTTGGAGGAGAAACAATCATGAAACAAATCACCGAAGGCGTATTTTACACCGGCGTCCTCAACCCCTGTATGCGGGTGTTCGACGTCATCATGCGAACCGAATACGGAACCAGCTACAATTCTTACATCGTCCTTGGCAGCGAAAAGACTGCGGCGGTGGAAGCCGCCCACCTGAGCTTTTCCGATTATTATCTCGATAATATCTTGGAAGCTTTGGGTGGACGCCAACTGGATTACCTCATTCTCAACCACTGCGAGCCGGACCATACCGGCTGCATCAACCGCCTGTTGGACCAGTTCCCCAATCTGACGGTGGTGGTAAGCCAGGCGGGCTCCATCTACATCAAGCAGATTGCCAACCGTCCGCTGAACCTGATGGTGGTAAAAGACGGCCACACCTTGGAATTGGGTGGCAAGACCTTACGCTTTATCAACGCGCCTTTCCTGCATTGGCCCGATTCCATGTTTACTTGGCTGGAGCAGGACAAGATTCTGTTTTCCTGCGACTTTTTGGGATGCCATTTCTGCGAACCCCAGGTATTTGACGTCTGCACGGTTTACGACGACCAATATTGGGACGCATTGAAATATTACTACGACTGCATCTTTGGTCCATTTCAGCCCTACGTGCGCCAGGGATTGGACAAGATTAAGGATTTGGATATCGCCTTTGACTGTAACAGTCACGGCCCCATCCTCACCAAGGATGGCAAACTGTCAAAGGTATTGGAACTGTACCGTCAGTGGTCGGCGGAAAATGTCCGCAAGCAAAAGCATATCCCCATCTTTTACGTAACCGCCTATGGCAATACCCGCAATATTGCCAATGCCATCGCCCAGGGCATTACCGAAACCATCCCCGATGCTCAGGTGGAATGCTACAATATCATTGAGCACGATATGAGCATGCTGACCACTCTGCTCAACGAAAGCGACGCCTTCCTGGTCGGTTCTCCTACCATTAACCGGGATGCAGTGGCTCCGGTCTGGCAGTTGCTGGCTGGTATCGAGGCGGTTAATATCCAAAAGCGGCCGGTGGCTGTCTTTGGCTCATACGGTTGGAGCGGGGAAGGTGTTCCGAATCTGGCGCAGCGCCTGACCGCTCTCAAGTGCAAAGTTTGGGACGAACAGTTCCGGGTCAATTTTGTTCCGTCGGAGCAGGATTTGGAAAACGCCGTGGCCTTTGGCAAGGCCTTTGCCGAGTCTTTAAGCAAATAAGGCAATATATTATGAACAGCAGGCTATGCCGTTGTGGCAACAGCCTGCTGTTTTGCTTGTAGGGCTTATGCGATAGGCTGCCGTCACTGGACGGCAGATGTTATGGGAGTTGCAATGTCCAGTTTTAGAATCTCCAACAGGTTGGAAACGGGGTAGTCCGCTTCTTCCTGTTCAGTTTGATAGCTGGCGTCGGAAATCTGGGTCAGGTGGGACTGAATTCGCACGCTGGCGCCATAGCCGGCGGCCCTTGCTCCCCGCACATCCCGGGAAACCGTATCCCCCACATAGACGCATTCCTGAGGCGCGCAGCCCAAATCGGCGGCGGCTGCGAGGAACAAATCCGCATGAGGTTTGCGAATTCCGGCTATACTGGAAAGATAGACGGTGTCGAAATAGTGGTGCAACCCATACTCGTGAAGGATTTCAATGACCTGCGTGAAGCTGCCGGTATTGGAGATGACCCCCAACTTAAAACCTCTCTCTTTCAGCGTCTGCAACACCTTTTCGGCTTCGGGGCGCAGGGCGCGCCGATAGTAATGGCGTTCCCATAAATTGGCCACCTTGTCGGCAATGGTGCGCAGTCGCTCCTGGTTGACCTCGAAATCTTTCAGGTACCATTGGGACCAGATGGAATAGGGGTCCAGTTCCCGCAGAGACTCCGCCATGCCCCAGTGCCGGTACTTCCGGTATTGCTGCTCCAAATGCAGGGTAAAGGCCTCGGGTTCCATGTCAATGTGAATGCCGTGGATGGCAAGGTATTGGAGAATCACTTCCCCGCAGGATTTGTTCAACTCCGGCGTGTGGATGACGTCTTCCAACGTTCCGCCCATATCAAAAATAAACGCTTTTATCATGGCACACTCCTAACATTCCACCATAACGGTTACCACGTCGTGGTCGGATAATTCTTTCTCTTCAAATTCTGCCACATGGGCCGGCGGGTTTTCCAAATCCTTCATCCGAAGGATGGTTTCTACCCGCTGGGGCTGGGAGCATTTCAGGCCCCGTTGGAAAAACCAGTCCAGATTCAGCTTTACGGTGGCGCCGCTGGGCATTGGTTTGCGCCGGGTAGCCTTGTTCATCAGGTTGCAGTCGCGGTAGGAAAATCCCCGCCGGGCGGCAAAATCCATCAAAGGCTCCAGACTGGGGATATCCCCCAAACGGCGAAGCTGCTCCTGCGGGTTTTCCTCCAATTCTTCCATGCTTCCTGGGGTGTTGCCCGAAACGGTGTTGGTGTTCATATCGCCGCCGATGAGGACGGGAAGGTCTCCAAAATACCGCTCCACCTCATCCAGCAGAAAGGTCATCTGGCGCAGCCGTTCCTGGGGCGTCGCCCGGTTTTCCAAATGGACGCTGACCAAGCCAATTCGTTTGCCGTCAGCTACTTCCGCTTCGGCAAAAATGGCGTTGCGCATCCCTAAACGGGGGTCGCCTGGCATATAGAACCAGTCAAACAGAATGGGCAAAGGCACCACCTTGCAGCGGTGGAGAGGGAATTTGGAAAAAATGGCGTTGCCGTGAAGGCCTTGGGCGTTGCCGTTTTGCCATGCTTTGCGGGTAATGAACTCGATTCCGAAAACGTAGTTCATGCCCAACGCCTGGGCAATTTCCCGAGGGGTGTCCCGATTTCCGGAACGGGCCATGCCGATATCCAGCTCGTTGGCTAAGATCACGTCCAAATCTCGAAGCTGAGGATGGCATTGCAGAAAGGGAATGATGTATTGCACCCGCGTGCACTGCTCCATGTTAAAAACGGCCGCCCGAAAGGGAAGAGAGCCTCCTTCGCTCACACTGTTTTCTACCTGCGGCTCAAAATATTGGGGAAGGTGGGTGCGCAGTGCATCTAAATGAGTTCTCTCTCCAATCAGGGCGGCAGCGGCCTCAATTTGAGTTCGGTCGAATGAAATCATACGGGCCTCCTTTTCTGGGTCATGAGGAAAGTACTCCGACAAAGCAAGTAAAAATTTCTCAAACGTTTGCGTAATTTATTTTTATTGTATACAGGATTTGCTGTTTTGTCAATCATTTAAAGCAAATATTGTATGAGACGAGCTGCGGAAAGCCATTCTACAAGAATTTGCCGCAGGAATTGACAAAGAAATGCTTCCTGTAGTAACATATACCTATTAAGCTGAAAACGTTTGCGATTATCTGGCCTAAAACGGAGTAGAGAAATCATGAAGCGAGTTACCATCAAGGATGTTGCCAGGGTGGCAGGAGTTTCCTACGCCACCGTCTCCCGTGCCCTTTCCGGCAGCCCGGAAATAGGGGAGGAGACGAGGCAGCGCATCATCCAAATCAGTAAAGAGATGGGATATACCCCCAATTCCATTGCCCGTTCGTTGGTGATACAATCCACCAAAATTTTTGGTTTGATTGTGGGAAGAATTAATAACCCCTTTATGTCGGAAATTGCTTATTACGTGGAAAAGCATGCTCGCGAAAAAGGCTACAACCTGATGCTCTGCAATTCCGGCAGCGATTTAGACCACGAGGAGGAAACCTACCGCCTGCTGGTAGGGCGACAGGTGGACGGCATTATCATCATTCCCGCCGGGGCGGACAGCTACGAGCGGCTCAAGCCCCATCTGGGCGCCACTCCCACCGTGTTCATGAGCGAAAACTTAAAAGACCTGCGGGAAAGCTATGTGACGGTGGACAACTACAAAGGTACCATGCTGGGGGTGGATTACCTTTACTCGTTGGGGCATCGCAACATCCTGTATTTTGGCCGGCGGCTTGGAAGCTTAACCCATCAGCTTCGGGCGGAAGGGTACGAGGATGCCTGCAAGCGATACGGCCTTACCCCCGCTTTTGTGGACAGCCATTACACCCACAGCTCCATAAAGAAAGGCTACGCCCTTGCCGCAGAGCTGTTTCGGACGCGGGAGCATTTGAACTATACCGCCATTATGGCTTCCACCGACACCATGGCGCTGGGCATTATCAAAGCCGCCGACGAATTCGGGTTACGAATTCCGGAAGATTTTTCCCTCGTCGGTTTCGACAACATCAATTTCAGCAGCCTGCCCAAAATTAACCTGACCACCATTGACCAGCCAAAAAAAGCCATGGCTGCTGCAGCCGTGGATATGCTGATTCACAAAATTAACGACCCCACCGTAGGGTACTCCCACCGCATCATGGAGCCTACTTTAATTGTGCGCAATTCCTGTGCCCCTTTACAAAACAATCCTTAATTTGACCTGCGCAACAGACGGATATTGCGTCAGGTCTGTTTCTATGCTATTCTGTAACCGGTTGCATATCGTTCGGCAAACAAGTCCAAAACGTTTGATTCCCCATATTGTTTTTTCCTTTTGGTTTCAAGCCTTAGGGCTTTCTTATCAAAATATAAAGGAGAAGAACTATGGCACGGTATTCAACTTTCATTTTGGGTCAACCATCTCTGGACATCAACACCGATTATGACGGCACCACCATCCGGGCCATTGGAGGTGCTGTGGTCTACTCTGGTTACTCCGCCTCCGCGCTGGGGCACAAGACGGCTGTGCTCCCCAAAGCTGCGTCAGATATTGATGTGGATGAAGTGTTTCGGGATGCCGCTAACGTTACCGTGTTTCACCTTCCCAGCCCTACCAGCACGTCGATTTCCAATGTCTATCACACCGCCGACCGGGAGCGGCGCACTTGCAAGGCCATCAGCCGTATCGAGCCTTATAAGGTGGAGGAAATCCCCGATGTGGACGCCGCCATCTACCACATTGCCGGCCTGATGGTGGGAGATTTGGGAGAGGATATCATAGCCTATGCCGCCCAGAAGGCCATGGCGGCGGTGGATGTCCAGTGTTTGTTGCGGCGGGATGAAAATGGGGAAATGGTGTTCCGTGACTGGGAGAAGAAGTTGGAATATCTGCCCAAAATCCGTTTCCTGAAAACCGACACCGCCGAAGCGGAAATTCTGACGGGCCTCACCGACCGGGTGGCGGCAGCCAAACAGCTTCATGCCTGGGGCGCCGCTGAAGTGATGATTACCAACAGCGCCGAAGTTCTCATCTACGATGGAAAACAAATCTATACCCAACCCATTAAGGCAAGGAACCTGTCCGGCCGTACCGGCAGGGGAGACACCTGCTTCTCCGCTTACATAGCCGAACGTTTAAACCACGATATTCCCGAAGCTCTTTTGACTGCCACGGCTCTCGTCTCTCTCAAGATGGAAACCCCAGGACCCTTTAAGGGAACTCGGGAGGATGTGGAGCGGTATATTCAAGAACTGTACCGGTAAGATGTAACCTGGCATCGTGATTACGTTTTAAACAGCATATCATACAACCTCGGCTGGCACAGCCGGGGTTATATTTTTTATTTGAATTTGGAGTTGACAAACATTTCCTTTTCTTTCTGCCAAACGATGAAAAACCAGGCCGGAGATTTAGCCAATTTGCGCATCATTCCCACAACCTCTTTACACTGTTACCACTTATGGTACAATATGTAGTAGAAATGGGGGGAGCGGGGATGAAAATTCTGGGAACAACATTGGCGTTGCTGCTGGCATTGGGAACGGTAATCGCATGCGTTGGACTATTTTCCCGCTCTTCTTTTAGTGTCGGTAACAAACTCCTTCCCGTCAGCGCTCTGCAAACCGCCAACATCCGGCAGGTCCATTTGCTGGAAGCCGAACCCAATGCCCCGCCGTTTTACGACTTACATACCGACCAATGGGCCATCGCCCAGCAGTTAATACAGGGTATTCGGGAGCAGCGGGAGGAAATTGTGATTCCCGTGGCGTTTCCCTCCGCCAACGATGAGGAAATTTCCCAACTGCTGCTGCATCAGGTGGAGTTTGCCATCGACAGTGTTCGCAGAGATGCCCCCGAAGTGTTCTGGATTTCCCTAGGCTCCTATTCCATTGGCTGGAGCGGCGAGGGTTGGTCGGGGCGCGGGGCCCTGACCGTCCGGATTGGATATTGCTTTACCCCATCCGAGGTGGAAATCATGAAAGGGGAAATGGAGGCCGTTATTGAGAGCATTCTCACCCAGGCGCCATCCCACCCGGCGAAAGCGGCCGCCTACTTCCACGATTGGATTATCAAAAACACCATCTATGCCTCCGAATTGATGGCGGAATCGGGGGAGATGCAGGGAAACGAGTACGGCTTTAATATCAACGGGGTCTTTTTGGAGGGTAGAGCGGTTTGCGAAGGGTATTCCAAAGCCTTTAAGCTGCTTTGCGACCGGGCCGGGATTCCTTGCTATACGGTTTATGGAGTTGCCAACGGGGAAAGCCACAGTTGGAACCATGTGGAGCTGGAAGGGGAATGGTACCTGGTGGACTGCACCTGGGACGACCCTATAGGGCTAAATCTGCTCCTTGACCGCCATCTGTTCCAAGGCAGCCAGAGCTTGGTGGACGGCAAAACCGTCGAAGAAATCTATCACAGCGATTACGCCCAATACCCTGATTTATCTCCGCTGGGGTATGGGGAAAAGGCGTTTTAAATCGTATCAGGAAAGACGCTCCCCCACGGGAATCTTTCCTGATATTGTTTATTATGGATAAAAATGGGACTTTATTTCTACAGGATTCCCCGCTAGAAGATATTGACAAAGCCAGGGGGCAGAGGTACAATAAATGAGACGACCGCAAGATATTGTGTGTGGCTCTTTTTTTTTTACAGGATGTTGCACTAAAGGGCTATAAAAAGGGCTATTACGGAGGAAAGACATGATTACAACCATCATCAAGCGAGACGGGCGCACAGCGATGTATGACCGCCAAAAAATTGCTGACGCTATTTTTGCTGCCGCCAGATCTCTGGGGGGAACCAACCGGGAAATGGCGAAAAATTTGGCTTTGCAGGTGGAGGAATACCTCGTTGACCGTTTGGGGGATGATCCCCCCAGCGTGGAAATGATTCAGGATGCCGTGGAAAAGGTGCTAATCGAAAACGGCCATGCCCGCACCGCCAAGGAATACATTCTTTACCGGGCACAGCGTACCCGGGTGCGGGAAATGAACACCAAGCTGATGAAGGTCTATGAAGACCTGACCTTCAAGGCGGCGGCGGAAAACGACATTAAGCGGGAAAACGCCAACATCGACAGCGACACTGCCATGGGCACCATGCTCAAATACGGCTCCGAAGGGGCCAAGCAGTTTTACCACATGTTTATTCTGGACCCCGCTTATTCCAAGGCCCACTTGGAAGGGGATATCCACATCCATGACCTGGACTTCCTCACTCTCACCACTACCTGCTGCCAGATCAACCTGGATAAGCTGTTCGAGCACGGCTTTTCTACCGGAAACGGGTTTATTCGGGAGCCTCAGGATATCGCCAGCTATGCAGCCCTTGCCTGTATTGCCATACAGTCCAACCAGAACGACCAGCACGGCGGGCAGTCCATTCCCAACTTCGATTATTACATGGCGAAAGGAGTCGCCAAAACCTACCGGAAGTATTACATCAAAAATCTGGAAAAAGCCCTGGTCTTTGCCGGTCAGGAAAACGCGGACACCCTGGCCAAAAAACTGGTGGAAACGGTGGAGGCCCAATGCGGGCTCAAACCGGTTTTGGCGGACGACAACGGCTTTGCCGACGCCATCGCTCCTATGTTAGACGCCCTCAACCTTGAGATGGATGCCGCTCAGCTCACCAACTTTGCCCGCAAGTATGCCAAGGCGGAGGTGGAGCGGGCCACCTATCAGGCCATGGAGGCTTTGGTCCACAACCTGAACACCATGCATTCCCGTGCGGGGGCGCAGATTCCCTTCTCCTCCCTCAACTACGGAACCGACACCTCTCCCGAAGGGCGGTTGGTAACCCGCTGCGTCCTGGAAGCTACCTACGCGGGACTGGGCAACGGCGAGACGCCCATCTTTCCCATTCACATTTTTAAGGTGAAGGAAGGCGTCAACTACAACGTCGATGACCCCAACTACGATTTATTCCAACTGGCCTGTAAGGTGAGCGCCAAGCGGTTGTTCCCCAACTTCAGCTTTTTGGACGCCCCCTTCAATGCCGCCTTTTATCAGGAAGGCAACCCAGAAACCGAAGTGGCCTATATGGGCTGTCGGACCCGTGTGATTGCCAACGTGTATGACCCTTCCCGTCAAACCACCTCGGGACGGGGCAATTTGAGCTTTACTTCCATCAATCTGCCCCGCATCGCCATTCTAGCCAACGGCAATGTGGACTTTTTCTTTGAACAACTGGAGCGGAAGCTGAATCTGGTCTTTGACCAGCTGATGGACCGCTATCGCATTGTGGCGCAGAAAAAGGTGCGGAACTTCCCCTTCCTGATGGGGCAGGGTATCTGGCTGGACAGCGAAAAGCTGGGCCCTGACGACACCGTGGGAGAGGTGCTCAAGCACGGCACCTTGACGGTGGGCTTTATCGGCCTTGCCGAAGCGCTGGTTGCCCTTATCGGGCGCCACCACGGGGAAAGCCAGGAAGCCCAAAACTTAGGATTGGACATCATTGGCTTTATGCGGGCCAAAGTGGACCAGAAGTCCAGGGAAACCGGCTTTAACTTCTCTCTGATTGCCACTCCCGCCGAGGGGCTTTCCGGCCGATTCGTCCGGATTGACCGGGAAAAATTCGGCGTGATTCCCGGCGTCACCGACCGTGAGTATTACACCAACTCCTTCCACATTCCGGTTTACTACGAAATCAACGCCTTTGACAAGATTCGCATCGAAGCTCCGTATCACAACCTGACCAACGGCGGCCATATCACCTATGTGGAGCTGGACGGGGACCCCTGCCACAACCTGGAGGCCTTTGAAAGTATCGTCCGCTTTATGAAGGAAAGCGGAATTGGCTACGGCTCCATCAACCATCCGGTGGACCGGGACCCTGTCTGCGGCTATAACGGCATCATCGAAAACGAATGTCCCCGCTGCGGGCGGACCGAGCAGGATGGCGGGCCCAAGTTCGAGCGGATTCGCCGCATCACCGGTTATCTGGTGGGAACCTTGGACCGCTTTAACAACGCCAAGCGGGCCGAGGAGCGAGACCGCGTCAAACACAGCATCACGGTTCCGGCATCGAAATAAGTATGAAGAATAGCACGCGTCCGCCCATAAACTGTGGTGGACGCGTGCTGCCAAGTGCAGAACCCTTTCGGTTCACAGTGGAGGAAGTGCCAAGTGGGAACGATACGAATTGCAGGAATTGTCAAGCAAAGCGTGGTGGACGGTCCGGGACTGCGCCTGACCCTATTTACCCAGGGCTGCCCTCACCATTGTCCCGGCTGCCACAACCCGGAAACCCATGATTTTGCAGGCGGGTACGACTGTGATATTGCCGTTATTTTAGAGGAACTGGAAAAGAACCCCCTTCTTCGGGGAATAACGTTATCGGGTGGCGAGCCGCTCTGCCGGGCGGAGGAACTGCTGCCTTTGGTGCGGGAAGTCAAGCGGGCGGGAAAAGACGTGGTCTGTTACACCGGCTATACCTTTGAAGAGCTGATGGAGATGCGAAAGAAGGATGCAAACCTCGCCGCTCTGCTGGAGTTTATCGACCTTTTGATCGACGGTCGCTACGACCAAAGCCAGCGGGATTTGACCCTGCGCTTTCGGGGCAGCAGAAACCAGCGGGTGTTGAATCTGCCCGTCTCCCTGCAAAAAGGGGAACCTGTGTGGGCAGAGGGGTATCAATAACCAAACAGAAAAAGAGACCGCCATCCCAGGATGACGCGGTCTCCTTGTCATTTCAAGGAACTAATTCAAAAGGTAGATACCCAGCAACAAATAGGCCTGATAGGTTGAAAAAACAAACAGGGGCAACAAAAGCAATCCGGCCAGCCTGAGTGGCCGTGCGGCTGTGGAAATTAATAAGCAGCACAGCGAGAGAAGCAGCACCGCCAGCACAAAGGAAATTAAGGGCAGTTCCCACCGCAACAGACAAATAGGGATGGCAAGGCTCAAGATGAGGCAGAGAAAGTACAGCCGCAAAATGGTGGCTATTTCCCATGGAGGCAGGGGAACAGCCAGCGCCATGCCGGTTGCGGTTCCCAGCAGCCCCCAAAACAGACCATAGCAAAGGGCTATGAGCCAAAAGGGCGCCGCCATGGGAGGCAGGGAGTAATACTCGTACCAATCGGTATACTCCCAAACCAATCGGGCGCAGCCGACTCCGGTGCCTATGGCAACCGCCAGCGTCAGAACCAGCGGACCAATGAAGTATCGTTTGCCGGCCATCGCTACAGACTGTCCCGCAGGCTGGTAAGGGTGTTGAGGTGCTTTTTCTCGTCGTCAAGGATACGGTACAGCATTTTTTGAATCTGCTCGTCGGAAATTAAGCGGATGGCGTGTTCGTAGCATTCAATGAGTCGGCGCTCTCCCGCCAGGTCCAGTTCGATCATTTCCCTCAGGTTGCGCCCGTATTGGACGAATCCCGAAGTCCAGCGAAGCCGCCGGGTGCCCTGGTAAAAGGTGTAGCTGGGACGCAATCCCAGCAGGTTTAGGGTGGCGCCCAGCAGGTTCAGGTGCTCCATTTGCTGTTGGGCGAAAAACAGCAGATTTTCGGCAATGTCGGGCATGGTGGGTTTTGCCATGAGATGGTGGTAGAAGTACTGGTGGAAGGAAGTCAGCTCCGAGTCTTTTCCGCTGTAGATATTTAAAAGAATCCGTGCCCAGCGAATGTTTCGGGGCAGCTTTTCAGGGAGAGGATAGGACACGCCAGATGAATGATTGGTGTTCATACTTTCCACTCCTATTCGCCGCTGTTCGGCTGTGATGTTACTACATATGTATGAAGCTGTTTTGGGATTTAGTCCCGTTCGCAGAAAGTTCCCATACTTGACGGTGTCCGCCGCTATTTGCTATACTGTGACAGGATTTGTCAGGATTTTTTGCGTTTCCTGGCTGGTGGAAAGGAGGGGGCTCTTTGAGTAAGATACAGGTGCTGGACAAGGCGATCGTCGAACTGATTGCTGCCGGCGAGGTGGTGGAGCGCCCCGCTTCCATTGCCAAGGAGCTGATTGAAAACGCCATTGATGCCGGAGCCACCGCCATAACGGTGGAAATCGAAAACGGCGGCATCTCCCTGCTGCGGGTGAGGGACAACGGCAGCGGTATCCCCCGCAAAGAGATTCCCACCGCTTTTTTGCGCCATGCCACCAGCAAGGTGAGAACCCAATCGGATTTGGAAGCTATTTTGACCCTGGGCTTTCGGGGAGAGGCTTTGGCCTCCATTGCCGCCATGAGTCGGGTGGAGCTTCTGTCCAAAACCGAGGAAGAAGAGGAGGGGACCCTTTACCGCATCGAGGGCGGGCAGGAGCTTTCCCTCGAGCCGGCAGGTTGCCCGGTGGGCACCATCATCACGGTGCGGGATGTCTTTTACAACACTCCGGCCCGGATGAAGTTCCTCAAAAAAGATGTGGGGGAGGGCAACGCTGTTGCCTTGGTGGTGGACAAATGCGCCCTTTCCCACCCCGAAATCAGCTTTCGGTTTGTGCGGGACGGCAAGGTCCGCCTGCAAACTTCCGGTGGAGGCGAGCTTCTGCCGGTGATTCAGGCCATCTACGGCAAGGAATTTGCAGCCGAGATGCTTCCCGTCAGCCATGAGCTGCCGGGCGAGGGCGTTAAGGTCACCGGCTATGTTACCGCTCCTTCGGCGGGGCGTCCCAGCCGCGCTTATCAGAACTTTTTCCTTAACGGCCGGTATGTGCGCAGCCGCACCGCCGCCGCCGCTCTGGAGGAAGCCTTTAAAACCCTGATTGGCCATGGAAAATACCCAGGCTGCGTGTTGCAGATTGAAATTTCCCCCGGTTTGGTGGACGTCAATGTTCACCCTGCCAAAATCGAAGTCCGATTTGTCAACGAGCGTCCTGTGTTTCAATGCATCTATTTTGCGGTCAAAACGGCCTTGACGGCAAGTTCCAACCCCATTCCCCTGCAAAAGGCCGTCATCGAGCCGCAGCCCGCAGTGTCCGCTCATTCCCCCTCCTTGCCCAAGGAGAGGATGACGGCGGCCGAATTTTTACAGCATTTTTCGTCCAAAAAGCAGCCTGCTGCGCCCGCCAGAACTTCCCCCGTCCCGCTGGAACGCCCCGTCGAGAGCAGGCGGGAGAAAAGCGATAGCTTCTTCCATTCCACTCTGTCGCTTCATTCGTCCAGCCCGGATATCTATGTGGAGGAGTGGGAGGGAAACCCCGCCCATCCGCGGAAAGAGAGGCCGGCTTCGCCTTTCTTCGAGGCAAAATCGCCCGATACATATAGTACAATCAGGGAAGTCGCAAAAAAAGAAGAAGAAAATACCACTGTTTTTACAGAAGAAGATTTGCCAACACCCGTAGAAGAAGTGATTCCCGATCAGACGGCCATGGAGAAGCAAACAGCCCCCCTGCGTCTTATTGGGGAGCTCAACGGTACCTATATTCTGCTGGAACGGCAGGGAGATTTGGTGCTGGTGGACAAGCACGCCGCTCACGAGCGGCTCCTTTACGAAAAGCTGAAAACCGAAATTGCCTACGGTAATCGGCAGGTATTGCTGACACCCCTCCACTTGGAACTTTCCCGGGACGAGGCCGCCGCTTTGTTGGAGCATGCCAAACAGGTGGAGGCTTTGGGATTTTTCATCGAGGACTTTGGCGGAGGCAGTGTGTTGGTGCGGGAAGTTCCTCTGGAAATGGGGGAGCGGGACATCGCCCTTTTGCTGGGGGATATCGCCGACAAATTAATGACGGGGCGGCAGGATATTACCCCCGACGCGTTGGACAAACTCTATTACAACATTGCCTGCAAAGCGGCTGTTCGGGCGCGGGATAAAAATTCCCTTCCCGAGCTGGCAGCTATTGTGGACAAGCTGGCGGAAAACCCGCAGATTACCCACTGCCCTCACGGCAGGCCGGTGCAGGTGACCCTTACCGGCGATGAGATTGAAAAGATGTTTGGAAGGCAGGGCTAACGGTTGAAACAAGCGGATAAAAAGCCTTTGCTAGTGGTGGGAGGCCCTACCGCCTCGGGAAAAACCCGTTTGGCGGTGGATTTGGCAAAAGCTCTGAACGGAGAAATTGTCTGCGCCGACTCCATGCAGGTATACCGGGGCATGGAGATTGGCACCGCCGCCCCCACTCCGGAAGAACAGCAGGGAATCCCTCACCATCTCTTCGGGATTCTCAGTCCGGAGGAGAGCTTTTCGGTGGCTCGCTATGTGGAGCTGGCAACCCAGGTGATTGAGGAAATTCACAGCAGGGGTAAGCTCCCCATCCTTTGCGGAGGGACCGGTCTTTACATCTCCGCGCTGACCGACAATATTCGCTTCGATGAAGCCATTCCGGAAAACCCTGCTCTGCGCCAGGATCTGCGTAAACTGGCGGCGGAAAAAGGCAACGAACACCTGTGGTCTATGCTGCAGGAAGTGGACCCGCCCTTGGCCCAAAAACTTCACCCCAACAACCTGGGGCGGATTATCCGAGCATTGGAGGTTTACCGGGCAAGCGGCTGCCCCATGAGCGAGTGGCAGCGCCGGGCCAAGCAAGGGGAGTGCCCTTACCGGTTGTGCTTTTTGGCCCTGTGTTACCGGGACCGCCAGACGCTGTACCGGCGCATCAACATGCGGGTGGACCAAATGCTGCAGCAGGGCCTTTTGGAGGAAGTCAAAGCGCTGCTGGACAAAGGTTATCAAAGCACCGCCATGCAGGCTATCGGTTATAAAGAGCTGGCGGGGTATCTGGCAGGGGAGCAGAGCTTGGAAGAAGCGGTGGAGACCCTGCAGCGGCAGACCAGACGGTACGCCAAACGCCAGTTGACCTGGCTGCGGCGGGACGAGAGAATCCACTGGCTGGAAGCCGATGCCTTTGACAGCTACGAAAGCTTATTGCAAGCGGCTTTGGACACTGTAAAGGAAAGCGGCATTACACTTCCGAAAGAAGAGAATCATGAAAAGTAACACACCCCAGGAGGTGGAACATTGCAGGGCAAATGGATCGAAAAGCTGATTGCCTCCTTGCTGGTCCTCTTCCTGTTTTGTTACGTGGGCTTTCAGGCCTCACGGTATTTCGATGCCCCGGTTAAAACAGAGACGGTGTATTCTTACACCGTCTCTCAAACCATCAGCGCCGAAGGCCTTGTCTTTCGGGACGAAATGGTGCTGACCGAAACGGGAAGCGGCATCCAAAGCTGCCTGTACGACGACGGGGAACGGGTACTGGTGGGGCAGCCTGTGGTGGAATACCTTTCTTCCGCGGCAGGAGGGGGCAACCGCAGCCGTCTGCGACAAACGGAATGGGAAATTTCCATGCTGGAGGAGGCGCAAAACACTTCTCTCAGCCACTTTTTCAATGCCGAGGCACTGGGCAGGGATATCAAGCAGCAACTGGGCTATCTGGTGGAAATGTCCGCCTCCCGCCGCTTTGATGCGGTGGAGACTTTGCGGCCTACCTTGGTGTCCCTACTCAATAAACGGCAGATTGCTACCGGCAAAGAGCGCAGCTTCCAACGAAGAATCGACAGCCTGACCCGGGAGCTGGAATCCTTGCGCTCCACCTCGGGACAGGATGTGAATATGGTGGTAAAAGCCCCAGTTTCCGGCTACTTTGCCAAGTCCATCGACGGGCTGGAAAGCCTGCTTCCTCTGGAGATCGCCCGCACCGCCGACTTGGAAGAGATGTTGGAACTGTTGGACAATCCGCCCGTACGCCGCACTCAGCCTGGCTCGGGTAGAATCGTCACCAGCCAAAACTGGTATGTGGCGGCGAAGGTGGAAAAATATGACGTCCAGTGGGTGCGGGAAGGGCAAACTCTTACCCTCCAGTTTGAGAACACGCCGGGATTTCCCGCTACCGTCAGCCGGGTGCTTACCTCCAACGAACGGGACGAGGCGGTGCTGGTCCTTCACTGCAACTATGTGGACGACGACACCATCAACCTCCGCCAGGCTCCGGTCAAGCTGATGTTCAGCCAGTACACTGGATTGCGGGTAGATACGGCCTTCCTGCGCTTTCACAACGGAGAACGGGGAGTGTATGTGCTGGAAAACAATGTGGTGCGTTTTAAAAAACTAGACCCAATTTACGAAGAAGCTGGATTTCTCCTTTCTGCCCAGCCGGTGGACCCTTACGACTCCACTACACTGCGGCAGTATGACCAAATTATTACAAAAGGAACGGACCTGGAAGATGGAAAAATTATCGAATAGCATTGCTGATAACATCAAACGGATTCGGTGGGAAATCAGTGAGGCTGCCATTGCCGCAGGCCGAAAACCGGAGGAAATTCGGCTGATGGCGGTGACCAAAATGCAGCCTGCCGCTCGCGTCAACGAAGCCATTGCCGCCGGAATTGATTTGCTGGGAGAAAACAAGGCCCAGGAACTTTGCCAAAAATACGAGGAATACCACAAGGACCATGTCGATATCCATTTTATAGGGCACCTGCAGACCAACAAAGTCAAACAGGTGGTGGGCAAGGTGTCCATGGTGGAAAGTGTGGATTCCTTCAAACTTGCCCAGGAAATTTCCAAATTCAGCCAGAAATTGGGCGTTACGACAGATGTCTTGGTGCAAATCAACATCGGAGAGGAGGAGAGCAAGTCGGGAATCGCGCCTTCTCAGGCGGAGGAGCTAATTCGTCAAATTGCGACTTTGCCCGGCATCCGGGTGCGGGGGCTGATGGCCATTCCCCCCATTTGGAAAAGCAGCAGTGAAAACGAAGGGTATTTTGCCCGGATGCAAGAGATTTTGGTTGACATAAGGGACAAAAAAATAGATAATGTCAATATGGAAGTCCTCTCCATGGGGATGTCTGAAGATTTTGCCGTTGCCATTCGTCATGGGTCCACTCTGGTTCGGTTGGGCACAGCAATCTTTGGAAGCCGAAGCTACACCTAATAAACTGTAAGCCAATGCAGTTTGGTACTGCCACGTCATTTTGGTTTGATGCGCTGTGGTGTACCCGGCAGGCCGCTAAACGGCGGGCCGATTCTATCACGAATGCAATCCCGGGTTAATGAAAGAGGCTGGAGGTTTTTATGGGAATTGTAGATAAATTTAAAAATTTTATCGGGTATCCTGACGATGATTATTACGAGGAAGGAGAAGAGGTCCAGGAGGACCCTTCCGAAACTGTGCCGGATTTTACCGTCGCCCGGGACCGGGACGATAAACGCAACAATAAAGTGGTGAATATTCACGCCACCACCCAGCTTCAGGTGGTGCTGGTCAAACCCGAGCGCTTTGAGGACGCCAGCAGCATTGCCGACCACCTCAACGCCAAACGGACCATTGTTCTCAATCTGGAACAGGCGAACAAGGATGTCACCCGCCGCCTGATCGATTTCCTGTCCGGCGTGGCCTATGCCAACAACGGCCAGATTAAGCGGGTCGCCAACAGCACTTATATCATCACCCCCTACAACGTGGGAATTATGGGTGACCTTCTGGACGAGTTGGAAAGCAACGGTGTATTTTTCTAATGAACCTTTCACTGCTGGATGGAGAGGATAGGCAGTTCTTGGCACGCCTTTCGGACCTTCACCACATCAGCGAAGCAAAACAAATCGCCCGCTTTACCGCTTTTTGCAACGAGCGCCAGGGGATGATTGCCCAGGAGTACGCCCGCCAAACGGGAGCGAAATTTCTTCTGTATGGCGGATACGCTTGCGCCGAGCGAAAGGTTGCGGGTTTTTTTCCGCCTTGGCAGGATCCTGAAGAAGATGCCTTTCCCATTCAGGCTATCACCCTTCATTTGCCCCGGGGAGCCAATCTTACCCACCGGGATTACCTTGGGTCGCTGATGTCCCTGGGCCTTGCTCGGGAAAGCATCGGCGACATTGTGCAGTCCCAGAGAAATTGTGTCCTGTTTGTGATGGAAAGCGTGGCCTCGGTTATTTTGGACGAGCTGCGCAAGGTGGGGGGAGTGGGCGTCAAGCCGGAACCGGGCACGGTGGATTTTGAACCTCCGGTCCCTCAATTTCAGGAGCTGAGGGGCACGGTGCCCTCTTTGCGGCTGGATTGTATCGTTCGGCTGTTGACAGGAGCCGCCAGAGAAAAAAGTGCCGACCTGATTCGAGGCGAGCTGGTGACCGTAAACCATCAGCTGGCCGACAGCGTTTCCCGCACCTGTGGGCAGGGAGACATCATCACCATACGAGGATATGGAAAATTTAAGGTGAGCGAAATCGGTCCCCCCACCAAAAAGGGGCGTTTGCCGGTGGTTTGCCTGAAATATCAATAAAAGGGCCAATTCGAATCTTGGATTGGGCCATAACCATCCAAAGGGGGAACAAGAGATGCTGACTCCATCGGATATTCGCAACAGGCGCTTCGAGAAGGGCATGGGCGGATACAAGGTCGACGAGGTCCACAACTTTTTAAACGAGGTAGCCGACCAGTTTGAGTCCCTGATTGAGGAAAAAGAAGATTTGAACCACAAGCTGGAAATTCTGGCGGAAAAGTTGGAGCAGTACCGGGAGGACGAGGAGTCTCTGCGGGCTGCTCTCATTGGTGCTCAAAAATTGGGAGACAGTGTCATTCGGGACTCCAAGCGCAAGGCGGAAGCCATCATCGCCCAGGCCACCCGCAAGGCGGAGGAGATCGCCCAGGAAGCTCGGGCCAGCATCGATAAGGAAGCCATGGCTCTCAACCGCATGCAGCTGGAGGTTGCACGCTTCAAAGAGCAGATTCTCACCATGTATAAGCAGCACATTGAGCTGATACAGTCCATTCCGGAGGCGGAATTGCCTGCCGAAGTAAAGGACAAGCCTTTTGTCGCCAGTATCGGCGAGACGGTGGAAGTCAAGGCTTCCGACACGGAAAAAGCGGAGGAAGAGCCTCAGCTTTCCTTTGTCCCTGTCCAGGGCGATCGGTCGGAGGGAGAGCAGGAGGCCACCCTGGCCTTTGAGCCTGTGGCGGCGGAGAGCGAAACCACCGGCGACGCGCAGGAGGAAGATTTTCCGCGGCGCAAACCCAAGTCAAAATTTGGCATTTTGCGCTTTGGCGAAGCATATGACCTGACCCGCAAGGAATAATAAACCAAATAACGCTTTTTCACACGCTCTCCTTTGCAAAAAGGCAACGAGCGCGGTAGTTTACTTGACGATAAGGAGAGAAAACATACAATGGCTCAGGATTACAACCAAACCCTCAACCTGCCGAAAACAGACTTTCCCATGCGTGCGGGGCTGCCTCAGCGGGAGCCTGTCATGTTGGAGCAGTGGGAGAAAAATCGCCTATTCTACAAAATGATCGAGAACAACGAGGGCAAGCCCCTGTATGTTTTTCATGACGGTCCTCCCTATGCCAACGCCGACATTCACCTGGGTACGGCGCTGAACAAGGTGCTTAAGGATGTCATTGTCCGCTACAAAAACATGACGGGCTACAAGTGCAACTATATCCCCGGGTGGGACTGTCACGGGCTGCCCATTGAGCTGAAGGCGATTAAGGAAATCGGCTTTGAGGAAGCGCAAGACCCAGTTAAGCTGCGCCGCCACTGCCGGGAGTTTGCCCTGCGCCATGTGGAAAATCAAAAGAAGCAGTTTAAGCGTTTGGGTACCCTGGCCGATTACGACAACCCCTACCTGACCCTCAAGCCGGAATACGAGGCTCTGCAAATCGAAATTTTTGGTAACATGGCGGATAAGGGCTATATCTATAAGGACCTCAAGCCGGTGTACTGGTGCGCCGACTGCCACACCGCCCTGGCGGAAGCCGAAATCGAATATCAGGAAGACCCCTGCAAATCCGTCTACGTCAAGTTCCCTGTCAAGGAGGACAAAGACGGCGTCATTGCGCGGATGGGGGCCGCCGACCTTTCCAAAACCTATGTGATTATCTGGACCACCACCGTTTGGACCCTCCCCGGCAACCTTGCCATCTGCCTGGGGCCTCGGTATGAATACGTGGCGGTATCCGCTAACGGCGAATATTATATTATGGCAAAAGAGCTGGTTGCCTCCACCATGCAGGCTGCCGGCATCACCGAATATGCCATTTTGGGCAGCGCCACCGGCAAAGAGCTGGAACTGTCGGTCTGCCGCCATCCCTTCCTGGATCGGGATTCCCTCATCATCGTGGGAGACCACGTCACGTTGGATTCCGGTACCGGCTGCGTCCACACCGCTCCCGGCCACGGCTTGGAGGACTTTGAGGTTTGCACCCACTATCCTCAAATCGGCATGGTGGTTCCCGTGGACAACGAGGGCCGCATGACTGCCGAAGCGGGGGACATGCTGGTGGGCTTGACCACCGAAAAGGCCAACGAGGTCATCGCCGCCAAAATGCGGGAGGACGGCACCCTGTTTGCCGAACAGGACATTATCCACCAATATCCCCACTGCTGGCGCTGCAAAGACCCGGTTATCTACCGCGCCACCGCCCAATGGTTCTGCTCGGTGGAGAACTTTAAGGATAAAACCGTCGAGGAAATCGAAAAGGTAGAGTATATTCCCGAGTGGGGCAAAGGCCGGATGATCAACATGGTGCAGGACCGCAGCGCCTGGTGCCTTTCCCGCCAGCGAGCCTGGGGTGTGCCCATTCCCGCCTTCTACTGCGGCGAGTGCGGCAAGCCCATCCTGAACACCGAAACCGCAAAAATTGTGGCTGACCTGTTCCGCAAGGAAGGGTCGGACAGTTGGTATATCCGCAAGCCGGAGGAAATCCTACCCGCCGGTTTTGCCTGCCCGCACTGCGGCAGCAAAGATGTTGCCTCCTTCACCAAAGAAACCGACACCATGGACGTCTGGTTTGACTCCGGTGTCTCCCATGCTGCTACCCTGATGGGCGAGTGGCCCGACCAGGCTTGGCCCTGCGACCTCTATCTGGAGGGCACCGACCAGTACCGCGGCTGGTTCCAGTCCGCGTTGCTCACCGCCGTGGCCTGGAAGGGACAAGCTCCTTATCGTACCGTTGTCACCCACGGCTGGGTGGTGGACGGCGAAGGACGCAAAATGAGCAAATCCTTGGGCAACGGCATCGAGCCCAATGAAATTATCCGCGATTACGGTGCCGACATTCTTCGCTTGTGGGTGGTATCCTCTGATTACCATGCGGATATCCGCATCAGCCAGAGCATTCTCAAGCAGCTGTCGGAAATCTACCGGAAGATTCGCAACACCGCCCGCTATATTCTGGGCAACCTGTACGACTTTGACCCTGTGAAGGACAGCGTTGCCGACAGCGAGCTGCTGGATCTGGACAAGTGGGCACTGGCACGGCTGGACGGCCTGTTGGAGCGAGCCCACCGCGCCTATAGCCGCTTTGACTTCCACATCATCTTCCATGCCATCCACAACTTCTGCACCATCGATATGTCCAACTTCTATCTGGATGTCACCAAGGACCGGCTGTATGTGGAAAAGGCGGACAGCGTGGCCCGCAGGGCTGCTCAAACCGCCATGTACCGCATTTTGCGGGCTCTCACCACCCTGATTGCCCCCATCATTCCCTTTACCGCCGAAGAGATTTGGAGCTATCTGCCCGCCGACCCTGCCTGGAAATCCGAATCCGTTATGTTCAACGAGATTCCCAAGGCGACCGGCATGGTGGACGAGGCATTCATGGCTCGTTGGGAGAAGCTGATTGCCGTCCGCGACGATGTCAACAAAGCGCTGGAGCTGGCCAGAACCGCCAAACAGATTGGCAAATCTCTGGAAGCAAAAGTGGTTCTCCACTGCCAGGGCGAGCTGCTGGATTTCCTCAAGGCCAATCAGGACGTGCTGAGCACCATCTTTATTGTCTCCCAAGTGGAGCTGACCGAAGAAGGATGCGGCCCCGTTTCCGGCGAGGTGGAGGGCCTGACCGTAGAGGTGCTGCCGGCGGAAGGTACAAAGTGTGAGCGCTGCTGGACTTACAGCCCCACTGTGGGAGAGAGTGAGCACGAATCCCTCTGTGCCCGCTGTGCCGCCATTGTGGGATAGCCTATGAGGAAAAAGCTATCCCTTTTGACCTGCGGTGTCCTTATCGCCCTGGATCAGTTTATCAAGGTATGGGCCATCACCGCATTGGGTCCGCCTGCGGGAAAACAAATGACCGTCATTCCCGGTTTATTCTATCTCACCTATGTGGAAAACCGCGGTGCCGCCTTTGGCATGTTCCAGGGCGGCACCTGGGTCCTGGGTGTGGTATCTCTTGTGGTGCTGCTCTTTTTGCTCTATTATCTGCTAAGCAGCCGGGTTAAGGAGCCGGTTTTGATTTGGGGCCTTACCTTGATTCTGGCTGGGGGATTTGGCAATTTAATCGACCGGTTTTATCGGGGCTTTGTGGTAGATTATCTGGATTTTTCCGCACTGTTTGGATTTCCAGTCTTTAATCTGGCCGATTGTTGCGTAGTCTGTGGAACTGGCATCCTATTTGCTGCCATTCTATGGATGGAAAAACACAGCAAAGAGCCTGAGGCAGACGATGTAAACCCGGAACAGATGGAGGGCAGGTCCGGTCACCATGAAGAGACTTGAACTGTATGCGCTGCCGGAGCATTCTGGGCAGCGCATTGATGTATTTGTCAGCGAATCCTGCACCGAGTTGACCCGCAATGCCGTACAGCGCCTTTGTGGGGAGGAACAGGTGTTGGTGGAGGGGAAGCCTGTCTCCAAAAACTTCCGCCTGCAGGGAGGAGAACGGGTGGAGGTTTTTCTGCCCGATGCCCAACCCCAGGAACTGCTTCCCAACGACATTCCCTTGAACATTGTCTACGAAGACCCACACCTTTTGGTCATCAACAAGCCCAGGGGACTGGTGGTGCATCCAGCCCCCGGCCATCAGGGGGATACGTTGGTCAACGCCCTGCTCCATCATTGTGGGGAGGATTTGCGAAAGGTGGGGGACCCGGAGCGCCCGGGCATTGTCCACCGGTTGGATAAAATGACCAGCGGCCTTCTGGTGGTGGCCAAAACCCAGGAAGCATACGAAGGCCTTTCCCGCATGATTCAGGACTACGCCGTAAGCCGGGTCTATGAGGCCGTGGTCCATGGCGGGATTCGGGAGGACGAGGGGACCATCAACGCCCCCATCGGTCGCCATCCCAAGGACCGGAAAAAAATGTGGGTAACGCCGGAAGGCAGGGAAGCGGTGACCCACTTTCGCGTATTGGCGCGGTATCAGAAGTTCACCCATTTGGAGCTGAAGTTGGAAACGGGGCGCACCCATCAAATTCGGGTTCACATGGCTTATCGAGGAAACCCGGTGGCGGGAGACCAGGTCTACGGGCCTCGCAAAGGCGTTGCCTGGCTGGAGGGTCAGTGTCTCCATGCCAGAACGTTGAAATTCACTCACCCAATCACAGGGGAGCGGCTGGAGCTGACCAGCCAACTCCCCCCCTATTTCCTGCAATTTTTAAACCGATTACAATCATTGTGAGGTACATCTATGGCTCTGAAACTATCCGACCTTGTCATTATGAGCGACGTAGACGGTACGTTGTTGCATTCGGGAAAACCCATTCATCCCCGCAATGTGCAGGCTTTGGAGCGCTTCGTCTCCAAGGGAGGCCGCTTCGCCATTTCCACCGGCCGCAGCAGGGAGTTTACCCGCCCGTTGGTGGAGCAACTGCCGGTCAACTTTCCCTGCGTCATCTTTAACGGGGGAGCCATTTACGATTATTCCACCGAGGAATATCTCATGGAAATCCGCCTTCCCGAGCAAGGCTCCCAATACATACGGGAAATCATGGAACGGTTCCCTCAGTGCGGCGTCCTGGCCGTGGATTCCGATGTCTACTATGACATCAACGGAGCGGTGGCGGCGCTTTACAGAGACGTTTACCGCAATGATTACGCCGTCAAGGGGACCATGTCGGACCTCAAAGGCAGTTTGATGAAGAGCTTGATTTTTATCCGTCCGGAATGGAAGGAAGAATTTACATCCTTTGTGGAGGAGCAAAAATTCCCCGGCGTCCGGTTTGTCCCCACCAACCCTCATCTCATTGAGATGCTGCCGGAACAGTCTTCCAAGGGAAATGCCCTGAAACAGCTGATGGAGATGAAAAACATCGACCGCAGCTGTCTGGTGGCCATCGGGGACTACTACAACGACAAAGAAATGATTGAGCTGGCAGGCATCGGCGTTACCATGCACACCGCTCCCGAAGACTTAAAAGCGTTGGCCGAGCTGCTGGTGTGTGATTGTGAAGAAGGCTCTTTAGGGGATTTGGTGGAACAACTGGAAGCTCGTTACCAGTAACGCCAAACGCGCATATCTCCGCCTCATAGCGGCATAAGTTGTTATGAGGTGATGAGGCGTGACACGGTTTAGATGGGGTGTACTGGTTCTGACTGGGGTGCTGCTGATTGTATCGGCGGTGATGAAAATTCAAAACGCAGCGCTGACTGTATCCGGCCCGGTGGGAGGGTTGCCGGTTGTCATCATCGACCCGGGACACGGCGGCCCCGATGGGGGGGCCGTGGGGGTCGACGGCGTTGTGGAAAAGGACATCAATCTCTCCCTTGCTCTCAAGCTGCGGGATATGATGAAGGCCAGCGGTTTTACGGTGGTGATGACCCGGGAGGAGGACGTGTCCATCCACGACCCGGGGGTTAAGGGTACCCGCAAGCAAAAAACCTCCGACCTGCATAATCGGATGGCGATTATGGAGCGTTACCCCGACGCCATTTTTATTAGCATCCATCAAAATAAATTTGGAGATTCAAAGCAACATGGAGCCCAAATTTTTTACGGCCCAAAGAACGAGAGCAGCAAAGCGCTGGCGGAAGTGGTGCAGCAGAACATTATCTCCATGCTCCAGCCGGACAACAAAAGGAAATGCAAAAAAGGGGAAAAGAACCTCTACCTGATATACGAAGCAAAATGCCCAGCCATTCTTATCGAGTGCGGTTTCCTCTCCAACCGAGAGGAGGCAAGACGTCTGACGGATGAAACTTATCAGGCCAAGTTGGCTTTTGCCACACTGTGCTCGGTGTTGGAATACCTCAATGAAAAACAACCATCCAACCTGATAACGCCTCCAACCACAGAGCAAATGTAGCGCTTGTTCGGTTGTGGCAGAAAAAACATAAATAGTCGGGCCGAAGGCCTAAAACCCAAGGGTGATTTATGTCAAACAAAGCAAAGACGTCCTATGTATGCGTAGAATGTGGATTTGAAACGGCCCGGTGGCAGGGAAAATGCCCCGGCTGCGGCCATTGGAATACCTTGGAGGAAACCGTTCGCCATCCGGAGCCCAAATCTGCTTTGAACCCAAACCTTCCTAAACCGGCGCTGACCACCACGTTGTCCCGCCTTTCCGAAGTGGAGGTGGAAAGCGAGTGCCGCAGCGACACCGGCCTTTCCGAGCTGAATCGGGTGTTGGGCGGCGGTGTCGTGGACGGCTCGGTGGTGCTGCTCTGCGGAGATCCCGGCATCGGCAAGTCCACCTTGTTGCTCCAGATGTGCCACACCCTGTGCCGGGAGCAAACCATCCTCTACGTGGCGGGGGAGGAAAGCCCACGTCAAATTAAGCTGCGGGCTCGCCGGCTGGGAATCAGCGGCGAAAACCTGGTCATCGCGCCGGAAACCGACGTGGAGCAAGTTCTGGCTGCGGTGGAGCAGCTTTCTCCCGACGTGGTGATGGTGGATTCCATCCAAACCATGAACCATCCTCAGATTAGCTCTGCCAGCGGCAGCGTCACCCAGGTGCGGGAATGCGCCGGCCTGCTTATCCGCATGGCCAAAGAGCGGGAAATTCCCGTCTTTATTGTGGGACACGTCAACAAGGACGGAGGCATTGCCGGCCCCAAGGTGTTGGAGCACATGGTGGATGTGGTGCTGTACTTTGAAGGAGAGCGCCACTCCAACTACCGGATTTTACGGGCGGTCAAGAACCGGTTCGGTTCCACCAACGAAATCGGCGTGTTTGAAATGAACGAGCAGGGACTGACCGATGTAGATAACCCCTCCTTAATGCTGCTTTCGGGGCGGCCCACCAACGTTTCCGGAACCTGTGTGGCCTGCGTGATGGAGGGCACCCGCCCCATTTTGGCGGAAGTGCAGGCTTTGGTCAGCAAAACCGGCTTTGGAACTCCCCGCCGCATGACCACCGGCTTTGATTTTAACCGCGCCGCCATGCTGATTGCGGTGCTGGAAAAGCGGGGGGGATACTTCTTCGGCAATTTAGACGCCTACATCAACATCATCGGAGGCCTGCGGCTGGACGAGCCTGCCGCCGACCTGCCCGTGATTCTGGCTCTGGTTTCCAACGTGCTGGACAAGCCTATCCCCGCCGATTTGGTGGCCTTTGGGGAAGTGGGGCTGGCCGGGGAAATCCGGTCCATTCAAAACGTGCGGCAGCGGGTGGCGGAGTGCTCTCGGCTGGGCTTTACCCGCATCATTTTGCCAAAAAGCTCCATGAGTCACCTCCAGGAGCCAGAAGCAGGCGTTGAATTACTGCCGGTGAGCAACCTCTCCGAGGCCATCGCCCTCATCCGATAGAGAGGCATCCTCCGCTTGCCGGAAATAACCGCATCCTCCCTGGGGAGAATTGGTCAGTTGCGTAATTTCGTTGAGGGTACAGTACCCCTCTTTTTGATACAGACATTTTTGATCGCAGCAAATCAGGTTCATCCTGAGCACCTCATTTCATGGTCATGGGTGGAAACTCTGCCTGTTTGGATGCCGATCAATTTTTGAGCTACCGTTTGGAAACGGTAGCTTTTTCTTTTACTATGGATGCTCTCACCCGCAATATACGAAGAAGAAAATTGCCGCCACGCTGGAAATAATAGTATATTCCGCCTCCTGGAAAGAAAGACTATTTTGTATGCCACATTTTGTATTCCCCGGAGGTTTTACATGAAAAAAACTCTATTTTTCCTGTTTGCTTTGGGTATGGCGGTGGTGCTTTATCGCTTTCCCCGCATGGTGGAATCCTCCATTCCCTCCATATACTACGTAACCCCCAGCCAGAAGACCTACGAAAACGTGCTAAGCTGTACCGGTACCCTTCAGGCAGGGGAAATTTACGAGGTCTATCTTTCCACCGCCGCCATTCCCCAAAGGGTGCCGGTGTCGGTGGGGGACCAAGTATCCCAGGGCCAGCTTTTGCTGGAGCTGACCCCATCTTCTCTGTTAAGCAGGGACACTTTGGCCATGCTGCGCAGTTACAGCCAATCAGTTTCTCCCTTTGGGGATGTGGACCTTGGGTCAGTGGCAGCCCTTTACGGGTTGAGCAGGACGTTGGGGGGCGGCCTTACCGATTACACTGACCTTGCGGAGCTGCTGCAACTGTTGCAGGAGGAACGGTTGAGCCGCAGTCAAGCCGATTTGCTGGAAAGCGGAGAAACCAGGGTGTATTCTCCCGTTTCCGGCATTGTGACAGGGGTGATGGTGCGGGAAAGCGTGCCGGCCCTGCCCGGGGTACCTCTCATCACCGTCAGCGACACCTCCAGCTTTAAGGTGCTGGCCGCCGTTCCGGAAGAGGAAATTGCCCGGGTCAAAGTGGGGGATAAGGCAAGGGTGTGGTGCGTGGGGTCTTCCATGGGGGAATACGCTGCCATCGTCACCCGGATATTCCCCACGGCCCACAAAGTGCTGCGGGGCACCACCACCGAAACAGTGGTGGATGTGGAACTGGAACTGGAGGAATCCAATGAAACGCTAAAGCCAGGCTTTACCGCTCGGGTCAATATTCTGGCGGGAGAGGACTACACCATGCTCACCGTCCCATACGAGGCCATCCGGCAGGACGAAAACAACAACGAGTATGTGTATGTTTACCAGGACGGAAAACTCAAAAAGAATCCGGTGATTACCGGCAAAGAATTGACCAATGAGGTGGAGATTCTCTCCGGCCTGGACCCGGACAGCATTGTAATTTATAATCCCGGAGAAATTTCGGGCGAGGGAACCATCATCCACTTAAAGGGGCGAGCCGATGTTACTTGACACGCTGCGCATCTCGGTCAAAAATCTGGGCCGTAAAAAGTCCCGAAACACCCTGACTATCCTGGGCATTGCCATTGGAGTGGCTTCGGTGGTGCTGATTTCCTCCATGGGCGAAATTGGAAAATACACGGTGGGGGAAGAACTGGACAGTTTAGGGGTGGGAGCGCTGATGCTCTCGGGAAACCAAAAGATGGTGGGTTCCTCCCTGACGGCGGAGCACCTGGAGGTGGTGCGCCAAAGCGGAGCGGTGGAAAGCGCCATCCCCATTCTGGTGGACTACACCAAAAGCTATATGCGGGAACTGATGATGGATGTGGTGGTATGGGGGATTGACTACGGGGCCAACCAGGTCATTTCCATGGAGCCTCTTTTCGGGCGGCTGATTACCAAAAACGATGTGTCGGCCGCCAAACCCATCTGCGTCATTGATAAAAATGTTGCCCTGGCTTACTACAAGCGGGAAAACATTGTGGGCAAAAAGATTTCGCTGCAGTTTTACACCGGCATTCAGGAGTTTACCGTGGTGGGGGTGGTGGAGTCGGGCGGAAACATTGTGCAGGGGCTCATGGGCGATTATATCCCCGCTTTTCTCTATATTCCCTACACCACCATGCAGCAGTATGCCGGACGAGAAACCTTTGACCAAATTGCCGTCACCCTGCGCCCGGGCGTGGACGCGGAGGTGGCAAGCTCCCAGCTCATCGGATTGGTGCGGCAGGTGCCCGGCAGCGGGAACGGCCAATTTAAGGCGGAAAATATCCAGGGACAAAAGAAGAAATTGGGAAAGGTGATGAACGCCATCACCATCCTGCTTTCCCTCATTGCAGGAGTTTCGCTGGTGGTGGCGGGTCTGAGCATCATGACGGTGATGCTGGTGTCGGTGGGGGAGCGGACCCGGGAAATCGGCATCAAAAAATCCATCGGAGCCAGCCGCCACAACATCTTGCTGGAATTTCTCATCGAGGCTTTTGTTATTTCCCTGTTGGGAAGCGTCATTGGCGTGGGGACGGGGGTAGCCATTATCGCCGCAGGATGCGCTTTTTTCAAGCTGCCCATCATCCTCAATCTGCAACTCATTGGTCTCTGCGTTTTTTTTGCCGTCCTGGTAGGGGTCATATTTGGGGTTTATCCGGCGTCCATTGCCGCGCGGCTCAATCCGGTGGACGCTCTGCGCTGTGAATAAATCTAATGCTGCAAACCGCACCTCCATGGTAGATAAAATGGAGCGTGCGGTTTTCGGTAGATATTGCCAAAACGATTCCCGTTGTGATATAATTTAATTAAACTAAGATAAGAAATTTCGAACAGCTATAAAGATGCCCAACCTTAATTTGAAACAGTCACAGCGCCAGGGCCGCTTGCGCAAACAGGCGGTTGACGAGGAGAGAGGTTCATCGAACAACTCGGCGGGTGCCTCTCCGCTTGGCCCGAAGCGTAGGGCGGGACAAAATCGCGGGTAACCGCGCCACAAATCCCAGCCCGCGGGTAATTAAGGGGGTGTTGGCAAATCAATACAAATTCGGCTTGTGTGGTGTTGAGCCGAATTTATTACTTGCTTAATTAATTTAGTGATTTGTTGACAACCTTGAGTTAGGAGCATCTTTATGAGTGGACTATTTGGATATACCGGCGCGGCAAGCGCTTTGGAACACATCTTGCACGGCCTTTCCAAGCTGGAGTACCGGGGCTATGATTGCGCCGGCATTTCTCTGCTGATTAATGGCGAGATTACCGCCAAAAAGGTGGCGGGGCGGCTTTCCACCTTAAAAGAACAGACGGCGCTTTATTCGGAACTGAAACGAAGCACCTGCGGCATGGGCAGCACCCGGTGGGCTCCCGGCGCCGCAGCCGAGGAAAGCTATATACCTCCTTATGGAACCGCCCGACTTTCTCTGACTATTAGCGGGATGATAGAAAATTATCGGGAGCTGCGGGAGCAGTTGAGCAGCGCGGGCTATGCCTTCGACTCCACCAGTGACGGCGAGGTAGCCGCCAAACTGTTGGATTGGCTTTACAAAGGAAATCCCGTGGAGGCTCTGGCCAAAGCCAACAGCATGCTGCAGGGCTCCTATGCCATAGCGGTCCTTTTCGCCGATTGCCCCCATGAACTGTACGGCGTCGCCCATAATAGCCCGCTGTTTGTGGGAAGGGGAGAGAGGGAAAGTTACGTTGCCTCCGACCTTTCCGCGTTGGTGGAGTTTACCCAGGAATACCATGCCCTGGAAGAAGGAGAAATTGCCTGCCTTTCTCCCGAAAACATTCGAGTGATGGACCAACAGGGAAACCTTCTTACCAAAGAGATGCAGGCAGCCAGTCAAGACCTTGCACAGGTGCGCAAGGGCGGCTACCGGCACTTTATGATGAAGGAAATCTGCGAGCAAGAACAACTGCTGGAAGATATGCTGCGCTCCCGAATCTTTTGGGGGCTTCCCTCCTTTGACCGGGATGGGTTGCCGGAAGGTTTATTTGCCCGCTATCACCGGGTTCTGATTCTTGGCTGCGGCACCGCCATGCACGCCGGAGCTTTAGGGAAAGAATTTATCGAGCAGCTTGCTCATATTCCGGCGGAAGTTCATTTAGCCGCCGAATACCGCTTCCGGGACCCCATTTTGTCCGAAAACACCTTGGTCATTGCTTTGTCCCAGTCTGGAGAAACCACCGATACTCTGTCGGCCATGCGGCTGGCTCAATCCAAGGGAGCAAAGGTCCTTGCCATTGTCAACGTGCCTGGCTCCACCATGGCCAGAGAAGCGGACTATGTCCTTTACACTCACGCCGGGCCGGAAATCAGCATCGCCAGCACCAAGGTCTTTATGCTGCAGATGGGCGTGCTCTATCTGGTGGCCATTGAGATGGGGCGGGCCCACGGCAGAATCGACGACAGCAAGGCCCGCGACTTGGTCAAAGCTTTGCTGGAATCTACCCAGAGCATCGGGCAGGTTTTGGAGCAGAATGAGCAGATTCAAATACAAGCCAGCAAAATAGCCCGGACACAGAGTGTTTACTACATTGGGCGGGGTCTGGATTGGCCCATGATGATGGAGGGTTCTCTCAAGCTAAAAGAAGTGACCTATATCCACGCGGAGGCTTATTCCGCCGGAGAATTCCGGCATGGGCCCATCTCGCTGGTGGCGCCAGACTTTCCGGTGGTAGCTTTGGCAACCCAGCAAAAGCTAATCCCCCAGATGCAGGACAACATCCGGGAAATCCGAAATCAGGAAAGCAGTGTGCTGGTCATCTGCCGCAACAGTTTTTCCTTGGATGACTCGTTGGAGCAATCGACCATTCGGCTCCCCGATTTGGACGACCTCTTTATGCCCATTCCCGCGGCCGTTGCCCTTCAACTTCTAGCCTACTACACCGCGGTGGCCAAGGGACGGAATGTGGACGCTCCCCGGCATCTTACCAAGGCGGTCACCGACTAATTGCACCAATGAAAAGAGCCATGGAAAGGAAAGTTCCATGGCTCTTATCCTGTCTGAAACACTATACCGCCTTGCGGTAACGGTTGAGTTCCTTTTGTTTTTCCGCAATGGCTTTCTTGTAAATCTCCAACATATAGGTGGCAAGTTCGTGGCTGCCTCGGTTGCGCACCGTCTCAATGACCGTTTCTTTGCGTTTCTGCAATTCCTCCGGGCTGAGGGACGCAATTTCCCGAAGCCGTTCCGCCATTTCTTCCGCCGTGTGAAACAGGTATCCGTTGACCCCGTTTTTAATCTGGTCGGCGTTGAGCTCGTCGTATCTCTGCAGAGTGGGAAGGCCCGAAGCCATTCCCTCCAGCATGGAAATGGAGTTCATTTCCGAGAGGGAAGCGGTTACGTAAATGTCGCAGCAGGCGTAGTAGGCGGGCATCTTTTCGTGGGGAATCATGCCGGTAAAGGTGACCATGTCTTGGATGCCCAAATTGTTCGCCTGTTGTTCCAACGCCTCTCTGTCCGGGCCGTCTCCCACAATGAGCAGGTGAAGGTTGTCCTGCGGTGTGATGGTTTGCGCCCAGTAATCCAGCAGAACATCCACGCTTTTTTCTTTTCCAAGCCGCCCCACAAAGCAGGCAATGCGTCGATTTTCGGGGATGGAGTACTGTTTGCGAATCTCCTGGCGCTGCTCCATGGTGATTTTGTCGGGGTTAAAGGCCTCCAGGTCGGCGGAGTTGGGAATGAGATTAAATTCTTTGTTGACGCCAATCCGCTTAAAGTACTCGTCCCCCTTTAAACTGGGGCTGGTCAAAGCGGTGGCGCTGCGGGCGATAAAGCGCTCGTACCGGTGAGAAAACTTGGTGGCAAGGCGCAAAAACATCTTGGGCGCGATATAGTAGATGTACTGGTCGTACATGGTGTGAAGCGTATAGACCAAAGGCTTGTTCAAAATTCTGGCCGCCCGAATGCCGGAAAGCCCGATGCCAAATTCATGGTGAATGTGAATCACGTCGGGGTCAAATTCGGCTATCATCTTCTGGCGTTTCCGGCTGTAGGGAAGCGCCACGCCAAAGCCGTAAAAACGCTTTGATTCCAAAGCGGGGCAGTGCAAAATTCCGTCCTGTATATAATGATGCCGTGCATGCTTGTCGGCAGTCACGACTAAAACCTCGTGCCCAAGTTGTTCCAGACCGTATTTCAGGGTTTTGACATGCGCCATAACGCCATTGATGCTGTTGACATAGGTTTCAGTGAATAACGCAACTCTCATGCTATGCTCCCATTCTTTGTATTGTTAAAAAGTTTATGTGTATTAACTGTACTATATCATATCATACAAAACTTACCACACCGGCGGTCAAAAGTCAAGAAAGTGGTTGATTCGATGCGGTGTGTTTTTTCGCACACTATAATGATATAGAATTTTGCTGCTTTGTCAATCATTGGACTGAGAGAGGATTCGGTTTGCAGCAAAACGGGCAATTCTTGCGGCGAATCGCAAGAAAAACCCTATTTGCCATTTGAATCGCAAACCTCCTTCCTGTATAATAGGATTATCAAATGACGGAGGAAAATAGGTTTGAGCACACAATTTTCAGTAAAGCTTTCCAAAATCATTCGCACCCATCACCTCACGCCGGCGTATCTTCCTCGAGACGCAGACGAAATTATAATCAACACCGCCGAAGTAAGCCGCCCCGGTCTGGAGTTGGCAGGCTTTTTGGATTATTTTGACAACCAGCGCATTCAGATTATGGGAAAAACCGAAACGGCTTACCTAGCACGTTTGGACGAAAGCAGACGGCAGGAATGTCTGGAAGCCTTCTTTGCCAAGCAGCCGGTTGCATTGATTATTACCCGAAGCATCCAGCCCACTCCGTTAATGCTAAATCTGGCGGAGAAATACGGCACGGCCCTGCTTTGCAGCGACGAAGTAACCTCCAGCCTGATGGCCGCTATCATATCCACCCTCAACGTGGAGCTGGCTCCCCGGATTACCCGCCACGGGGTATTGGTGGAAGTGTATGGCGCCGGCATCCTGTTGCTGGGGGATAGTGGCGTCGGCAAAAGCGAAACAGCTATGGAGCTGGTCAAGAGAGGACACCGCCTGATTGCCGACGATGCGGTGGAGATTCGCAGAGTTTCCTCCCGGACGCTGGTGGGCTCATCCCCTAAAAACATCCGCCACTTTATGGAGTTGCGGGGTATCGGTATCATCAATGTCCGGCGCCTGTTCGGTATCGGAGCGGTCAAAATCACCGAGCAAATTGACATGGTGATCCAGTTGGAGCAGTGGGACCCCGCCAAAATATACGACCGTATGGGCATTGAAAATGAATACACCGAGATATTGGGCAACAAGGTGCCCATGCTGACCATTCCGGTCAAACCGGGGCGGAATCTGGCCATCATCATCGAGGTGGCGGCCATGAACCAGCGTCAGAAGGAGATGGGCTACAACGCAGCCGCCGAGCTCCTCACCCGCCTGGGTATTGCCGAAGATTTGCCGGAAACCATTTTACACGACGATTGGTCTACGTTTGACTGATATCAGACATTTTAAGAAGCCATTGAAGGAAGGTATTCCATCCAAATGATTACCATTATCGCCGATGGCCACACTCATACGGTAGCCACCGATCACGCTTTTTCCACCATAAGTGAGAACACCGCTTATGCCGCCCAACTCAGCCACAAAATTATCTGCTGGACCGAGCATTCCCCCAGAATGCCGGGAGGGCCCAGTCAACTGCTCTTTTCCGAAATCGTCGCCCTGCCCCGCTACATCAACGGGGTGATGGTGATTCGAGGGGCGGAACTGAACATCATCGATTACGAGGGAGGGGTCGACCTCCCCATGGAGCTGGTTAAAAAGCTGGAGTGGGTCATCGCATCCTATCATCGCCCCTGCATTGACCCGGTGGACGTCAAAACCCACACCAAGGGATGGATCAAAATTGCGGAGAACCCCCACATCCACGTCATCGGCCACTGCGGAGACCCCCACTACGCCTTTGAGCATGGACCGGTTTTGAAAGCCTTTAAAGAATGCGGGAAAATTGTGGAAATTAATGCCCGCTCTTTTTCCGCAAGGCCCGGCTCCCGGGAAAACTGCATAAAAGTGGCCGAAGAGTGTGCCGAGCTTGGAATTCCCATTGTGGTCAATTCCGATGCCCACCACTATCTTTCCATCGGAGACGTGGGAACCGTTCTGACAGCACTGGAGGAGATGAAGTTTCCCGAGGAGCTTATTCTCAACGCCGACTACAACCGATTCTTGGAGACTTTGCGCCGCACCAGCGGTCAGGAATTAAATTGAATGGCCGCGAGTACCTTTATACCAGAGACGGGCAGCCGAATCCACAGTGAATCACGGAGGTTTTATGGATAAGATTGAGCTTCTCGCTACTTTTCTGAATGGAAAGGGCGTTGCCTTTGCGCGGGATGTGAAATTAAAAGAGTACTGCACCTTTCGCATCGGCGGGACGGTTGATTTGATGGTAACCCCAACCGACGAAGGGCAAATCAAAGACGCGCTGCAAAAAGCGTGGGAACTATCGGTTCCCACTTTCGTTCTGGGCAGAGGCTCCAACGTTCTGTGTTCCGACCAAGGCTTCCGCGGTATGGCCGTTCATCTGGGCAAGTCTTTTGCCCGGGTGTGGCAGGAGGATGAGGTGACCCTTTCCTGTCAAAGCGGCCTTACGTTGTCGGCCCTTTGCGAGTATGCGCAGCGGCAAGGCCTCACCGGCTTGGAGTTTGCCTACGGCATTCCGGGTACCGTAGGGGGCGCAGTCTACATGAACGCCGGAGCTTACGGCGGAGAGATGAAGGATGTTCTTGTTTCCACCCGCCACCTTGCCCGACGGGGTGACCGCTGGGAGGAAGGCATATTTACCGGGGAGGAGATGCAGCTTTCCTACCGGCACAGTGCTTATTCCGATACCGATATGGTGATTACCGGGGCCACCGTTCGGCTGAAAAAAGGGGACCCCGATCAAATTCGCGCTCAAATGGACGATTACATGAGCCGCCGCCGGAGCAAGCAGCCGTTGGAACTGCCCAGTGCGGGAAGCACCTTTAAGCGTCCCAAGGGGAACTACGCTTCCGCTTTGGTGGACCAATGCGGTTTGAAAGGTCTGCGAGTAGGGGACGCCATGGTGAGCGAAAAGCACGCCGGTTTTGTGGTGAATGTGGGAAACGCCACCTGTGCCGACGTGCTGGAGCTTATCCAGCGGATACAGGAAACGGTGGAGCAAAAAACCGGCTATCGCCTGGAGCCGGAAGTCCGCCTCATCGGCTTTGCGCATAACGGTGTGAGGTGACCGATCGGTTATTCGTTCATAAATTGGTTTTCGTTCATCAGGGGGAGGTTTTATGGAACTGATTATTGTCACAGGCATGTCGGGGGCAGGAAAGAGTCAGGCCATCAACGCCTTGGAGGATATGGGCTATTACTGTGTGGACAACATCCCTCCGCGGCTCATCACCAAATTTGCCGAGCTTCCGGTGCAGTCGGAGGACAAAATCAGCCGCATCGCCCTGGTGGTGGACGTTCGCAGCCACGAACTGTTTTCCGAATACACCCAATGTCTGGATGAGCTGCAGTCTCAGAGTTTTCCCATCAAAACCCTCTTTTTGGACTGCGATAACGCAACGCTGCTCAACCGCTACAAACAAACTCGCCGCCGCCACCCCCTGCAGGACCAAGCCAACGGTTCCCTGGAACAGGCCATCGTGTTGGAGCGGATTCTTTTGACTGCCGCCAAGGAGCGGGCGGATTTTGTGGTGGACACCTCCCACCTTTCCGCATCCCAGCTTCGGGCCAAGGTGCGGGATATCTTTTTGCGGGATATTCGCCAGTCTATGGTGGTCACCTGCTGCTCTTTCGGATTCAAAAACGGCATCCCCACCGACTGCGACCTGCTCTTTGACGTCCGATGCCTTCCCAACCCCTATTATGTAGACGAACTGCGGGAACAAAGCGGGTTGGACAGTGCCGTGCGCAATTTTGTGCTGAACAGCAAGCAGGCTCAGGGACTGATCCCTAAGCTGTTTGACTTGGTGGACTACCTTATCCCTCTGTATGTGCAGGAGGGGAAAAGCCAACTGGTGATTGGCATCGGCTGTACCGGAGGCCATCACCGCTCGGTGGTGTTTTGCGAGCTTTTGGCGGCTCACCTTACCCAACAGGGGATTTCCGTTACCACCAACCACCGGGATATCCAAAAAGCCTTTCACAACTCGTAACGCCGAAGATTTTAAGCCCGTTCGACGGGCTTCTTTTCGAACGAAGGCTCTCTCAAAATGGACAAGTCCGGTCCGTTATGGAACTGGGTCCATTCATTTACCATAGAAAATAGAAATAGGTGTATCCTATGTCCTTTGCTCAGGATGTGAAATTGGAACTGATGCAGGCTCGGCCCAAAGCCAAAACTCTTCGACTGGCCCAAGCCTTCGGTCTGTTTGCCTTTGCCCGCTCGTTTTCTCCCGACGAGGTGAGTCTGCGCAGCGAAAGCATCGAAGTGGCCGAATACTACCGCAATACCCTGCGCCGCTTAATCCCGCGCAATGCCGAAATCGTGGAAAAGGAATTGTCACTGGGCGGGAAAAAGATGTACAGTGTCAGCCTGCCTCGGGCAGAAGATCGAAAAGCCCTCCTGACCCGGCTGAAGGGGGGGCTGGAGGTGTCGCTATCCGAGCGCTTTCCCACTCCGGAAGAGCGGGCGGCCATGCTCAGCGGCGCTTTTCTGGTCTGCGGCAATATGATTAACCCGGAAAAAAGCTATCACCTGGAATTCATTGTCCGGGAGCAGCCTTTGGCGGAGGAGCTGCTGGAACTGCTCAACTCCCACATTGCCGGTGTGGGCCTGACCAGGCGCCGCAATTCCTGGGTAGTCTACTCCAAGGAATGCCTGCAGATTGAAGACTTGCTCACTTTTATGGGGGCCAGCCGAGCCAGCCTTGCCATGATTGAAATTGAAATCATCAAGGACGTGCGGAACAACGCCATGCGCCGCACCAACTGCGAGACGGCTAACATTGATAAAACCGTCAAGGCGGCATCTTCTCAGGTGGCGGACATCCAGCTGATTCTTGATACCAAAGGGCTGGAATCCCTACCGGAACAGCTCCGGGAAGCCGCCCTAATTCGGTTGGAGTATCCCGAGCTTTCCCTGCGGGAGCTGGCGGGGGCTTTTCCCACCCCCATTTCCCGTTCCGGGGTCCACCACCGTCTGGCAGCTCTAACCAAAATTGCCCAATCCATTCGGGAAGAGCAAAAGGAGGGAGGGGCATGACCGATTTTGTCCATCTTCATGTCCACTCCGAATACAGCCTGCTGGACGGCGCCTGCAAAATTCCCCTGCTGGTGGCTCGGGCCAAGGAGCAGGGGATGAAAGCGCTGGCCATCACCGACCATGGGGTGATGTACGGCGTCGTGGATTTTTACAAAGAATGCAAAAAGCAGGGCATCAAGCCCATCATTGGCTGCGAGGTGTATGTGGCCCCCCGCTCCCGTTTTGACAAGCAGCACCGCATCGACAATGCCCCTTATCACCTGATTTTGCTGTGCAAAAACAACCAGGGCTACCAAAACCTTATCAAGCTGGTGAGCAAGGGCTTTATCGACGGCTTTTACTCCAAGCCGCGGGTGGACCGGGAACTGCTGCAGCAGTACCACGAAGGCCTTATCTGCCTGTCTGCCTGCCTTTCGGGGGAACTGCCCCGGGCGATCTTGGCGGAGGATTATCAGCGGGCCAAGGAAACCGCTCTCTGGTACCGGGACCTCTTTGGAGAGGGCAACTACTACATCGAAATTCAGGACCACGATATTCCCGAGCAGAGAACGGTGCTGCCCCAGCTTGCGCGTCTTTCCCGGGAGACGGGGATTCCGTTGGTTGCCACCAACGACGTTCACTACATCCGCCAGGAAGACCACCGGATGCAAAACGTTCTGGTCTGCATCCAGACTAACCGGACGGTGCAAGAAGGCAGCGACCTGGAATTTTCTACCCAGGAATTCTACTTAAAGAGTGGGGAGGAAATGGCGCAAATATTGGGGCGGTATGAGGGCGCCATTGAAAACACCGTCAAAATTGCCGACCAGTGCAACATGGAGTTTGTCTTTGGACAAACCAAGCTGCCCTATTATAAAGCCCCCAACGGACAGGAAAACAAAGCCTTTTTCCGCAACCTCTGCTACGAGGGATTAAAGCGGCGTTACGGGGAACATCCCGCCCCCGCAGTGGTGGAGCGGTTGGAATACGAGCTTGGCGTCATTGAAAAGATGGGGTATGTGGACTACTTCCTCATCGTGTGGGACTTTATCAACTACGCCAAAAGTAAAGGAATTCCCGTAGGCCCGGGACGAGGCTCGGGGGCGGGAAGCCTTGCCGCCTACTGCTCGGGGATAACAGGAATCGACCCCATCCGGTACGGTTTGCTCTTCGAGCGGTTCCTTAACCCCGAACGCATCTCCATGCCCGACTTTGACATCGACTTCTGTTACGAGCGCCGGCAGGAGGTCATCGACTACGTGGTGGCAAAATACGGGGAAGAGCATGTGGCCCAGATTATCACCTTCGGCACCATGGCGGCCAGGGGCTCCATTCGAGACGTGGGCCGCGCCCTGGGGATGAGCTATGCCCAGGTAGACACCATCGCCAAAACCATTCCTTTTGAGCTTGGAATGACCATCCAAAAGGCGTTGGAGGTTTCTCCGGAATTCCGAGCCCTGTATGAAGCCAACGGAGAAAACCGGGAGCTGATCGATATGGCACGGCAGATTGAGGGGATGGCCCGCCACGCCTCCACCCATGCCGCCGGAGTGGTGATTACCCGGGAGCCTGCCGATGAATATGTCCCACTGCAAAAGACCGATTCCTCCATCGTCACCCAATTCCCCATGGGAACCCTGGAGGAACTGGGGCTCTTAAAAATGGACTTTTTGGGGCTTCGCACTCTGACGGTTATCAGCGATGCCCAGAAAATGATCCGGCGCACCAACCCGGATTTTGACATCAATGCCATTCCCCTGGACGACCCGGCGGTCTTTCAGATGTTCGGCAAAGGCCAGATGAACGGTGTGTTCCAATTTGAAAGTCAGGGGATGAAAAACGTCCTGGTACAGTTGGGCCCCCAGGATATGGAAGACCTCATCGCCGTCATCTCCCTTTACCGGCCGGGACCCATGGATTCCATCCCCCGGTACATCCAAAACCGGCACAACCCTGCTCTGATTACCTACAAGCACCCCAAACTGGAGCCCATCCTCAAAGTGACTTACGGCTGCATTGTCTATCAGGAACAGGTGATGCAGATTTGCCGGGAACTGGCAGGGTATTCCTACGGGCGGGCGGATTTAGTTCGCCGGGCCATGAGCAAAAAGAAGCACGACATCATGGAAAAGGAGCGGCAGATCTTTATTTACGGGCAGGTCCGGGAGGACGGCACGGTGGAGTGTCCCGGCTGTGTGGCCAACGGTGTGCCCGCCGATATCGCCAACGAAATCTTTGACGAGATGAGCTCCTTTGCCTCCTACGCCTTTAATAAGTCCCATGCGGCGGCCTACGCTCTGGTTGCCTATCAGACCGCATACTTAAAATGCCATTATGAAAAAGAATACATGGCGGCGCTGCTCACTTCCATTCTGGACAACACCGACAAAGTCATCGACTACATTGGCGAATGCAAGAGGTTGGGTATCCCCGTTTTGCCCCCCGACGTCAACGAAAGCGAATTGGGCTTTACGGTGGTGGGCGGCAAAATCCGCTTTGGCCTTCTGGCTATCAAAAATCTGGGCCGGGGGCTGATTCAGGACCTGTGTGCCGAGCGGGAGAGAAACGGCAAATTCCGCGACCTGTTGGACTTTTTGGAGCGGATGGCGGGCAGCGACCTCAACAAACGGGCCATTGAAAGCCTCATTCGCTGCGGCGCCTTTGACTGCTTCGGCCACAACCGGCAGCAGATGCTGTCGGGTTACGAGCGGCTGCTGGAAGGGGTGGAAAAGGAGGTTCGCAACAACCTTTCGGGGCAGATGGACTTGTTTGCCGCCCTGGAGCAGCCAAAATCCCACGGGTATTTTCTCCCCGATGTGGAGGAAATGTCTTTGATGCAAAAGCTAGCGGGGGAGAAGGAAACCATAGGCCTCTATATTTCCGGGCACCCTTTGGAGCAGTATGAGGAGACGGCAAAAAAGCTGGGGGTTACATCCATTTCCGCCATTCACAAGGCAAAAGGTATGGACGGTACCGGTGTACAACTGATGGGTATCCTCACCGGTAAAAAGATCAAGACCACCAAAAACAACGAAATGATGGCCTTTGCCCAGATGGAGGACGAAACCGGGTCGATGGAGCTGATTGTCTTTCCCCGGGTATACGCCGCCTGTACCGCTCGCCTCATTCCAGGACAGGTGATGGTGGTTCGGGGCAGGGTAAAGGAAACCGAGGAGGAAAGCGCCCAGTTGGTTTGCGAAGAAGTGCTGAACCCCGAAGAAGCCCTGCAAAGCCTTGCCGGTCCTCCAAGGCCTCGGGCCAATGGTACCTCCAACGGAAACGGGCAGCCGGTGACGCCTCCTATGGAGAATGCGACGCCTGCTCCAAAAAAGAAATCTTCCCGGCGGGGGCTGTATTTAAAGTTCCCCACCCAGAACAGCGAGCTGGTCACCAGGGCGGAAAAGTTCCTATTTGTGTTTGAAGGGGATTTTCCGGTGTACTATTACTTCACCGACACGGGAAAGTACCTGCAGACTCCCTGCAGCTATTGGGTGATGCCCAATCCCGTGCTGACTCGGGAATTGCGACGGCTTTTGGGCGAAGAAAACGTTGCAATCATTGAATAAACAAAAAAGGCCTTGCAAGCATATTGGCTGCAAGGTCTTTTTTTATAGAATTGTAAGAAATGGTATTGACTTCTCAAGTTAAGTGACATATACTAAAACCAGAAACAATTAAACAATTATTTGATTGTTTAATTCTATGTGTGAAAGAGGGTTACATAGCCATGAGAAAAACCATTAAACTGCAGGATTTGGGCTGTGCCAACTGCGCTGCCAAAATGGAGCGGGCAATTGCAAAACTGGACGGGGTCGTGGATGTGAAAATTAACTTTATGACCCAAAAAATGACCTTGGAAGCCCCCGACGAAAAGTTTGAGGATATTCTGGAGGCCGCGGAGAAGGCGGCTCGCAAGATTGAGCCGGATGTGGCGTTTTTGCGATAGTGATTTTAGGGGAATGGCTGTTCTTTGACGGTGGACTCCTTTTCCCCAGAGGAGGGGATGCGTTGTGTCGAAACAGGAAAAACGTCTCCGCAAACGGATTTTGATTGCAGCGGCTTTCTTTTTGCTGTTGCTTCCCATCCATCAGCGAGATGGGCTTTACAGTCTTTTGGGAATACATGCGCTGCAGTCTCCCATTTGGGACTATTTGGAGCTGCCGCTGTTTTTGATTCCATACGGCATCATCGGTTGGGATATCCTTTGGAGAGCTGTGCGGAATATTTCCCACGGGCAGGTGTTTGACGAGAACTTTTTGATGAGCGTGGCCACCGTGGGTGCGTTTTTCCTGGGAGAATACGCAGAAGGCGTCGCCGTCATGCTGTTTTATCAGGTGGGGGAACTGTTCCAGTCCTACGCCGTATCCAAATCCCGCCGCTCTATCGCTGAACTGATGGACATCCGCCCCGACTATGCCAATATCATGGGGGAGGATGGCCTTATGCAGGTGGACCCGGAGGAAGTGGCGGTGGGGGACACCATTGTGGTAAGGCCGGGCGAGCGCATTCCTCTGGACGGCGTCGTCATCGAAGGACACTCTACTTTGGATACTTCCGCTCTGACCGGAGAATCCGTCCCCCGGGACGTGGGGGTGGGGCAGGATGTCATCAGCGGATGCATCAACCAAACCGGCGTACTTACCATCAAAGTCAGCAAGGAGTTTGGGCAGTCCACCGTGGCCAAGGTGCTGGAGCTGGTGGAAAATGCCTACGATAAAAAGAGCAAAAGCGAAAACTTCATTACCCGCTTTGCCCGGTACTACACCCCGGGAGTGGTGTTGGCAGCCGTCGCTCTGTCGGTGGTTCCGCCTCTGATAACCGCGCAGCCGTTTTCCCTGTGGATTGGGCGGGCCCTTACCTTCCTTGTCATTTCCTGCCCCTGCGCGCTGGTCATCTCCGTTCCCCTCAGCTTTTTTGGAGGAATTGGCGGTGCCTCCAAATGCGGTGTATTGGTGAAGGGCAGCAACTATTTAGAGCTGTTGTCCAAGACGGAAACGGTGGTGTTTGACAAGACAGGCACCCTTACCAAAGGCAACTTTGTGGTCAGCGAAATTCACGCAGCAGAAATGGACCAACAGCAGTTGTTGGAGCTGGCAGCTTATGCCGAAAGCTATTCCAGCCATCCCATTGCCGTCAGTATTCAAACAGCTTACGGAAAAGCGGTGGACCCTGCAAGAATTCAGGAAATTGAAGAAGTTGCCGGCCATGGGGTTCGTGCGCAGATTGACCACCAAAAAGTGCTGGTGGGCAACGCCAAGCTGATGGAGCTAGAGAAAATCCCTTACCCGGACATTATTTCCACTGGTACCGCCGTGTATTTGGCGGTGGACGGCGCCTATGCCGGACACATTGTGATTGAAGATCAAATCAAAGTCGACGCTCACCATGCGATACAAGAGCTTAAGGAAATCGGCGTTCGGCAAACGGTGATGCTGACCGGAGACTCCGACGCCGTCGGTCAGAAGGTGGCGGCCCAGCTCAAGCTGGACAAAGCCTACACCCAACTGCTTCCCGCCGACAAGGTCGAGCGGCTGGAGGCGCTGATTGCCGGGAAAAATAAAAACAATGTGCTGGTGTATGTGGGAGACGGCATCAACGACGCTCCGGTATTGGCTCGAGCCGATGTGGGCATCGCCATGGGAGGCTTGGGCTCCGACGCCGCCATCGAAGCGGCGGACGTTGTCATCATGACCGACGAGCCTTCCAAAATCGCCACCGTCATCAAAATCAGCAAAAAAACGGTGGGTATTGTGTGGCAGAATATCGTCTTTGCGTTGGGAGTGAAAGCCGTCGTTCTAATTTTGGGGGCTTTCGGTTATGCCAATATGTGGTGGGCAGTCTTTGCCGATGTAGGCGTTTCGGTGATTGCCATCCTCAATGCCATCCGTGCCCTTAATGTCAGCGAATTTTTACCACCGTCTTCGGGCTGTGACTCTCAATTAGAAAGCGCATACCTTCCGTCCAATTAGGAAGGCATGCGCCTTTTTCTATGGTTTGTGGTGTTTGTTCAAGCCCTTGTTGGGGCAGGTGTACTGAAATAATTCGTCCACCATGTGGTGAATCAATTCGGCTGTGATGGTATCGGCCAAAGTATAGTAAACCTCTTTGCCTCTGCGGGTTCCGGTGATCAACCCATGGAGCCGCAAAAGTTTTAAATGATGGGATACCGCTGCGGTGCTCATGCCGACGGCTGCAGCTATGTTGACGCCGCACTCCTCGCAATGGCATAAAAGCCACAGAATTTTCAGGCGGGAACCGTCGCAAAGCTGCTGAAAGAGCACGGCGGCCTCGGTAAAATGCTCCGAAGACGGCATGTGCGCCAACACTTCCTGAATGTTGGAGCTATGTTCGTGCGGCAGCGGTTTGAATTGCTCCATGCAGCTCACCCCTTCCAATCATTTACTGGATTTATATATCATTGACCAAATCACTGTATCGAATGCAATCACCGGAAAGGTGTGTATGAAAAACACCCCCGGAATGTCACCAGGGATGTTTTTTATTACTTGCTCAGTACTAAATGAATCAGTTCCAGAGGTTCTACCGGTTTTCCATTCTGATAGACCCGCATATTTCCGCTGGAAATTTCGTCAATCAGGATAATTTCCCCGTTTCGGCGGCCAAACTCAAATTTGATGTCGTACAGCTCCAAACCCTTTTGCTGGAGGTCTTCCTTGATAATGGTTGCAATCCGCTGGGTCAGAGACTTGAGCGTTTCGTACTCGTCATAGTTTAATATTCCCAGCATGTGAAGGGCATCCTTGGTGATGGGCGGATCACCCCGCTGGTCGTCCTTCAGCGTTACTTCCACAAAGGCGTCCAAAGGTTGGCCTTCGGCAGCGTAGGCGCCCCAGCGGCGAATAAAGCTTCCTACCGCCCGGAAACGGCAGATAATCTCCAGCCCTTTTCCAAAGGGAGTGGCGGGAAGGACGATCATCTCCGCTTTTTCGATATCGGCGCTGACAAAGTGAGTGGGGATTCCTTTCTCCCGCAGCAGCTTAAAGTAGTATTCGGTCATCTTTAAGTTGCCCTGACCTATACCTTCGATGGAGAGGCCTACCGTATTGGCGCCGGGGTCAAACACGCCGTCGGTACCGGTGACATCGTCTTTGAATTTCAGCAGATAGTTTCCGTCTGGCAGCCGATAAACGTTCTTCGTTTTTCCTTGATAGACGATTTCCATGTTGCATTCTCCTTCTTGGTGTCTTAGTAAAGCCTTTCTTTCATTATAACGCTGCAGGAAAAAAATGTCGACAGCGCGACATCAAAAATTGATACCATGGAAAGTCCACATGGTATCAATTTTTCTGTATTCATTTAATTTTTAATTGTCCTTCCAATTGTTGACGCGCACGGTGTTTCTCCAACAGTTTGGAGATGCGGTCGTCGGGGCTGAGGAGCTTGGAAAGAGAGGCGTCGTGGTTGAGGGTGGCAATGATGAGGGCAATATACTTGGATACATCCACTACTTGGAACCAAGGCTTGTTGGCCAGCTCAGGATTGAGGTAGGTCAAATTGGTACCCAGCAACAGATCAAACCAGCCTTCTTCATAGGCTTTGTCAAAGGCATCCAGCCCTTGGGTAAACAGGGCGAAGGTAGCGGCCAAGAATACGCGGCGGGCTCCGCGCCGGGTCAGCTCCCGAGCCAAATCCAACATGGAGTCACCCGTGGAAAGGATATCGTCGTTGACAATCACATCTTTACCCTTTACGGAATCACCCAAATACTCATGGGCAACAATAGGGTTGCGACCGTTGACAATGACGGAATAATCCCTGCGCTTATAAAACATGCCCATATTCAATCCCAGCATAGAGGAGAAGTAAATGTTGCGAGGTGCTGCGCCTTCGTCAGGGGATATGATCATGGTTTTTTCTTTGTCGATGATGACGTCGGGTCGAGCTTTGAGCAACGCTTTCAGAATCTGATAGATGGGCTGAACCGATTCAAAATTGTTCATGGGAGCCGCATTGACAACCCGGGGGTCGTGGGCATCAAAGGTAATGATGTTGTCCACGCCTAACCGGTACAGCTCCTGAATGGCAATGGCACAGTCCAAGCTTTCCCGTCCGTTTCTGCGGTGTTGCCTTCCCTCATAGAGAAAGGGCATGATGACATTGATTCGGTGGGGCTTATTGCCGCACGCCGCTATCAGCCGTTTGAGGTCGGCAAAGTGGTCGTCGGGGCTCATGTGGCTTTTAATGCCGTACATGGGGTAGGTGACGCTGTAGTTGGTAACATCACACAAAATATATAAGTCGTACCCCCGCACACTGGAGCGAATCATTCCCTTGGCTTCACCGGTGCCAAAACGGGGACATTCCGCTTCAATAATAAAGCTGTTTTTGTCAAAACCAGGAAAGGTGAGCAGGGTATCCGATTCGGGGTCGGTGGTCCAGCGCAACAGATATTCGTTGACACGCCGTCCCATCTCTTCAAATCCCCGCATCGGGAGCAACGCCAGAGGTCGCACCACTTCTCTAGCGGCTCCTACCTTGACATCAAAGGGCATTTTCTTCATCCTCCACACTATTAGAATTGCTTTTCAAACTTTATAATGTTGGAAACAGGACAAGTCCTGTTTCTGATTGTTAGGTGATGATTTGTGAAATATAAAAGTATTCGCCCTTTCCCATTATTCGCCTCCTCTTAATTTTCAGCCGCCATCTTGAAAGGGCGGCTGCCCCTGTCCAAGTAGTGTTACTGCCAATTAAACAGCACTTCTTGTCAAGTGGATTGCTGAGTATTCCAAAGAGAATAGTAAACTCCTTGTTTTTCGATTAGTTCCTGATGGGTTCCTTGTTCCACAATGCCCTGTTCGGTGAGCACCACAATCTTGTCGGCGTTGCGAATGGTGCTCAGGCGGTGAGCCACCACCAAAGTGGTTCGCCCGGCGCTTAACTGGTCCAGCGCCTGCTGAATTTGGGCTTCGGTGGTGTTGTCCAGGGCGGAAGTCGCTTCATCCAAAATGAGAATGGGAGGGTTTTTCAAAAAGATGCGGGCAATGGAAATGCGCTGCCGCTGCCCGCCAGAAAGCATGACGCCACGCTCTCCGACATAAGTATCGTACCCATTCGGAAGGGATTCAATGTACTCATGGATGCTGGCCATTTTGGCGGCTTGCCGAATTTCTTCGTCGGTGGCGGAGAAATTTCCGTAAGCGATATTGTCCCGAATAGTGCCGGTGAATAAAAAGGTATCCTGCTGCACGATGCCAATCTGACGGCGCAGGGAAAGGCGGGTATATTCCCGGATATCCACGCCGTCCAGAAGAATTCGCCCGCTGTCAGGCTCATAAAAGCGGGGAATCAGATGGCACAGGGTGGATTTCCCACCGCCGGAAGGCCCTACCAGAGCAACGGTTTCCCCTGCGTGAATGGTGAGGTTGAGATTGGAAAGAACATTGGTCCCTTCCTTGCCGTTATCATATCGGAACGTGACATTGTCAAATACAATTTCTCCTTTGGGGCGCTCCAGTTCCCGGGAATTGGGACTGTCCTGCTCCGGCTCTTCCGCCAACAGCTCCTGAATTCGTGTAAACCCGGTGACGCCGCTTTGCAGCTGTTCGGTAAAGTTAATCAGCTTTTTCAACGGCTCGGTGAACAACCCCACAAACAACAGGTAGGCGGCAAAGTCGGCCACGGTAATCTGGTTAAAGTAAGTAAACACGCCTCCCGCCGCTATGGTAATCAGGGTAAGCAAATCCATCAGCAGGCCGGTGCCGGAATAAAATTCCGCCATCCTTTTATAATAAATGCTGCGGGCACTGGCAAAAGCCTCGCTGCCCAGGCGGAACTTTTCCGCTTCGTGTTCCGCGTAGTCGTAGGCGCGGCTGACCCGCACCCCGGAAATGGAATTTTCCAGGGTGGCGTTGACTTCTCCCACGGCTACTCGGGTCTGCATGGAGGCTTCGCTCAATTTTTTGCGCTTGCGGATGGCAAAAGCCAGGAGAATCGGCACAAAGGCAAAGATGATGACGGTGAGCAGCGCGTTCATGCGGCAGAGCAGAATAAAGGAACCAATGAGCATGATGCCGGAAATAAAAATATCCTCTGGGCCGTGATGAGCAAGCTCGGAGATATCCATGGTGTCGTTGATAATCCGGCTCATAATGGTGCCGGTTTTTGTTTTGTCAAAAAAGGTAAAGGGGAGGCGCTGCAGATGGTCAAAAGCCTCCTGGCGGATATCCAGCTGGATTCGCACCCCCATCACGTGCCCCTGGTACTGGATAAAGAAGTTAAGACAGTATTTGAGAATATAGATTCCCAGCAGAATGGCAAACCAAAAGGCCATGAGCCGCAAATTTCGGTTTGGAATGAGATCGTTGATAATTCTGCGGGTAATCATGGGGTAAAACATATTGCAGACCGATACCAGAAAAGCGCAGAGCATATCGGCGGCAAACAATTTTTTGTGGGGACCGTAATAGCGTAGGAATTTTCGAATCAAAGGATCACCTCAACGGTTCCATAGGTAATCGACAGGAAAACAAAGAAAACGACACGATCTGTTACATTCAGAGTATAGCAAAGAACGCCGCAAATTACAAAGTAAATATAAAGAAAATGCAAAGATCTTTAAAGAAAAACTTGATATTCAAGAAAAATCCGGTATACTAAACCGAGTGAGTGTGAGAGGGAGTAGCTTGCGGCTACAGTAGCCGTTGCAGAAGCTCGTCATCACGGCAACGCATGTCAATACATGGGAAGCCCGGGCCTGCATGCAAAGCGAGACTTTTGCTGCGACTGCGCGGCAAGGGTCTTTTTGTTTATCTGCACACAAAAAGGGAGGAAACCACTTGGATTTGTTTTTGGAAATGTTTTCAGGCGTTACAATGCTCACCTGGAAGCACATTGTCATGTACCTGATTGGCATTGTGCTGATCTATTTGGCCATCAAAAAGGAATATGAGCCTATGCTTCTGCTTCCCATCGGGTTTGGGGCCATTTTGGTAAACTTGCCCTATTCCACCGTATGGGAACACGATGGGAACGTTGGCTTTCTCAAAACCTTTTATGATGCCGGTATCATCACCGAGCTATTCCCCCTGTTGATCTTCATTGCAGTGGGAGCTATGATCGATTTTTCCCAACTGTTGCGGGCTCCTAAGATGATGCTTTTTGGAGCGGCGGCACAGTTTGGCATCTTTTCTACCATCATTGCGGCTCTGTTGCTGGGTCGGGCATTCCCATCTTTGGGCATCGACTTGAAAGTGGCTTCCGCCATCGGCATCATCGGTGCCGCGGACGGCCCCACTTCCATCTTTGTGGCAAGACAGTTCGCCGAGGAATATCTGGGGCCCATCACGGTGGCGGCCTACTCTTATATGTCTTTGGTTCCCATTATCCAGCCTCCGGTTATCCGTGCCCTCACCACCAAAAAAGAGCGTATGATCCGGATGGAGTACAAGGCTCGCGCGGTTTCCAAAACGGCTTTAATTGCATTCCCCATCTGCATCACTTTGGTGGCGGGTATTGTAGCCCCCGAAAGTTCCGCTCTCATCGGTTCCCTGATGTTCGGAAACCTGATTCGAGAATGCGGCGTTGTGGAGCGTCTGAGCCAGGCTGCTCAAAACGAGCTGGCCAACCTGGTCACTTTGTTGCTGGGCATTACCGTCGGCGGCACCATGAAGGCGGAAAGCTTCTTAGCTCCCCAGACTCTGCTTATTTTGGGACTGGGACTGGTTGCCTTCATCTTTGATACGGCGGGCGGCGTTCTCTTTGCCAAGTTCCTCAACCTGTTTTCCAAGACCAAGATTAACCCCATGGTGGGGGCGGCGGGGATATCGGCATTCCCCATGTCCAGCCGCATTGTGCATAAGATGGCCATCGCAGAGGACCCCACCAACTTTATTTTAATGCAGAGCGTTTCCGCCAATGTGGCGGGGCAGCTTGGCTCCGTGGTGGCGGGAGGCATTATCCTTCACCTGGTGCCCATTCTGCTGTCGCGATAAGGAAGGGAGGTTGCTTTCATGAGCGATTTGCAGCTTGGCTTTGAACTGATGGGCTACGGCCTGTTGGGCGTATTTTCGGTTTTGTTTCTGTTCATCCTGATGATTCTTGGACTGACCAACATCTTCCATCCTAAAAATAAATGAAATCGTAAACATTAAAAGAATAAGTAAGGAGACCGTGCCTACGGCATGGTCTCCTTGTTCATTTTGCTATTTGGCTTTTCGGGTGGTGGTATTTGCCAAAACAGGTGCTTTGGCAGCAGGCGCTGTTTTGGCCGCAGGATTCTTGGCAGCCTCGGCTCCTTTGGAGGAGGGCGCGTTCTTGGCAACCTCCGCCGGTTTGGGAGCTTCAAAACAGGTGTGGAGCAAATAGCCGGAAAGAACTCCGTAAATGACTAAGGCTGCGGCGGTTGCAATCAAATGGGTGACCGCAACCGGAACCGGCATGACGGGGTTGGGCAACACGTAAAGAAAAGCTCCGGAGAGAAACAGCATGGTCTGACTGAAAATGTAAACCACTCGTTTGCCCGGCAACAACAGCAGCAGAGGCAGACTGAACAGAGCGTAAAGCATGCCGCGCAGGAGGGAAAAGACGGCGTAACGGGGAGCATCCAGCAGCATTTCGATGATCATATACATAATTCCCTGATTGCCGCCGCCCTGATAATAAGCCCGGAAAGCGTCGTTTCGCCAGGCAAGGAAATATCCCAGGACAAATTGCAGGATGCTGTAAATCAAAGGCAATACCAACAGGAAGATGACCAGCCGAAGATATTTCAGCTTATACTTTTTGGGGGAAGGGGTATTGGATGTGTGGGCTGCGATTTTTTGGGACATCAGCAGAAAACACAGAACCAGCGTCAAGATGGTTGCCCCGCATCCCTGAATCAGGTGTAGCAGAGTGTCTTTCTGGATCATGGCGCCGGTGACTTCTCCAAGGGCCAGCTGCTGCACCAGAGGAACCGCCCATTGGACTCCCAAACAGGTGGGAAGCAACAGCAAAAAGCTTTTGAACTTTTTCTGCTCGGTGAACCAGAGAACCAATGCAATGACAACCACGATCCAAAGGCAGTAGGCAACCAACAGCAGATGCCGTATCGGGGAGATTTGCGGCTCGTACGAGTGGAGCAGACTGCCGTAGCTCTCAGAAAAAGGTAGAAAGACCGCTATAAAGTGAAACAGAGCAGTATAAAACAAAGCGGCCAACGGACTTTTTGCAAGATTGCCTCCCATGCGGAAACCTCCATTTGAATCAGCGCTTCAGATCTGTCATTCTGACAAACCTGTATATATATCGGCACAATTTGGCATAAATTGAATTAAAAAATTTAGTTTTTGCTGATATAAAAATAAGCTGGTCCCAGCCTGTTTACAAATCAAAAGAAATCGTGTATAATGATATGGCTTTCAGAAAATCAAGCCATGTATTGTGCCGCGGCATGCGGGCAGACGGGTCCTGTGCGGTAGGACACCGTGAACCATGTCAGGCGGGGAACCGAGCAGCATTAAGCGGTTGTTCCTGCGCGCCGCAGATTCATCTGTCTGTCCGCGTGCGGCGGCATAAGTTATGTAGCAGGAAAAAGGGTAGAGGAGACAATCTTCTATCCTTTTCTGCAGAATGGGCTTCTTTGCAGGTCTTTTGGGAGGTGTCATATCATGTATCAGGCCCTTTACCGCAAATGGCGGCCCAAAACCTTTGACGATTTGGTGGGGCAGGATGCGGTAGCCACCACCCTCAAACATCAGGTGGCAAACGGCAAACTCTCTCATGCCTACCTGTTCTGCGGCACTCGGGGCACCGGAAAGACTTCCACGGCCAAAATCCTGGCCAAGGCGGTGAACTGCCTTTCCCCTCGGGATGGCAATCCCTGCTGCCAATGCGACAACTGCCGCGGCATTGAAGAAGAAAGTCTGCTGGACGTCACCGAAATTGACGCTGCCTCCAACTCTGGGGTAGACAACATCCGGGACCTGCGGGAAGAAGCCCACTTCACCCCTGTGGCGGGAAAATACCGGGTTTATATCATCGACGAAACCCACATGCTGTCGGTGGGAGCCTTTAACGCCCTTCTGAAAATTTTGGAAGAGCCTCCCCAGCACGTCATTTTCATTCTAGCCACAACGGAATTGCACAAAGTCCCCGCCACCATTCTATCCCGCTGTCAGCGATTTGATTTTTCCCGCATTGACAGCTCCACCATCGCCGCCAGACTATCCTATATCGCCAAACAGGAAAGCATCGACCTTAAAGAGGATGCCGCGCTTTTGGTGGCAAAGCTGGCTGACGGCAGCATGCGGGATGCGCTTTCCCTGTTGGATTTGGTGATAGCTCAGAGTGGGGAAATCACCAGGGAAGTGGTGCTTCAGCGCATCGGCCTGGTGGGCCGGGAGCATCTGTTTGCTCTGGCGGAAGCCATTGCCTCCGGCAACGGGGGTGAGGTGCTTAAGGTTTCCCAAAGTCTTTGGGAGCGCTCGGTGGACTACCTGCGGCTCTGCGAACAGCTCATTGGCTTTTACCGGGACGTCATGGTGGCGGGAGCGGTGGAAGAACCAGGAGAGCTGATTTCCTGCTTGCCCGATGAACTGGAACGATTCCGTACTCTGGCTCGCCAAATGGGTATGGAGGCTGTTTTGAGCTGTCTGACGGTATTGCAGGATACTTTGGCCCGCATGGGGCGGGGCGCACAGCGACGCACCGAATTGGAAGCCACCTTGGTGAGGATGGCGGACCCTCAGCTCCGGACAGGAACCTATGGGCTGCTTGCCCGCATTGAAAAGCTGGAACGGCAGCTGGGCGCAAGCCAACCTGCCCAGGCGGCAACTCCGGTCATTCCCGCCGAACTGCTGAAACGGTTGAATGCTCTGGAGCAGCGGTTGGCTCAAACGCCTTCTGCGGCGCCGGCGACGGGTTCGGTGGTCAAAGCGGAGCAGCCGGTACCCAAGAACCCTCCACCGGAGAAAATCGAAAAAATCCCCACCGAGCCCTTTACGGAATGGTCCAAGGTGTTGGATGTTCTGCAGCAAAAAAACAAGGCTCTCTATGGAACGCTGGTGGATTCCTGCGCCTATGTGGGGGGAGATATTCTGCTGGTGGATGCCGGTCCGGACAGCATGTTTTCCAAAATGATGAGGGGGAACAGCTACGCCAAAGAAAGTCTGCGGTCGGCGGTGGAACAGGTCACGGGGAAAAGATACCGTTTGGGTTCCTACGACCCCCAACGTTTTGAGGTCAAGGCAAAGATACCGGATAAACTGGACGAGCTGCTCAAACGAGCCAGTGAGCTGGGCGTGGACGTCCAGGTGAAGGAATAAACAGGAGGATTTACATGAAAGCAAGATTACCCAAGGGATACGGCGGCGGTCCCCAGGACATGAACGCCATGATTCGCCAGGCTCAGAAGATGCAGGAGAAGATTGCGCAAAAGCAGGAAGAGCTGGCCCAACGCGAGTACACTGCTTCCGCCGGAGGCGGCGTCGTTTCCGTCACGGTCAGGGGCGGCAAGGAATTGACCGGTATCGTCATCAAGCCGGAGGTTGTGGACCCGGACGATGTGGAAATGCTGCAGGATTTGATTGTGGCCGCCGTCAACGAGGCTCTGCGCACCGCCGAGGAAACCACGGCAAGAGAGATGGAGCAAATTACCGGAGGCTTGAATCTGCCCGGCATGTAGTGAAAATGGGGACAGACAGCCTCCTTGCAATATAGCAAAACGGTGCCGTTTTGTATTGGCAATTGGAGCGATTTTTATGAATCAAATTAGCGCCCTTCCGCTGGTCAAGCTCATCGAGCAGTTTGAGCGGCTTCCGGGCATTGGCAGAAAGAGCGCCCAGCGGCTGGCCTTCCATATTCTGGACCTGCCGAAAGAGCAGGCGGAGGAATTTGCCAATGCCATTTTGGAGGCTCACGAAAAAATCAGGAAGTGCGTTCGCTGCCAGAATCTGACCGAGGAGGAGCTCTGTCCCATTTGCAGCCAACCTGGGCGGGATGAAACCGTCATCTGTGTGGTGGAGAACCCGCAGGATGTTCTTGCTTTTGAGCGGACCAGAGAGTACAATGGGCTTTATCATGTGCTTCACGGGCTGATTTCTCCCATGGACGGCATCGGCCCCGACCAGCTTACCATCAAGGAACTGATGGCGCGGCTTGGTAGCGACAGCAAGGTGGAGGAAATCATCATGGCCACCAATCCCACTGTGGAAGGGGAGGCCACCGCCACCTATCTGGCCCGTCTCATCAAGCCCATGGGACTGCGGGTGACCCGACTTGCCTACGGAATTCCCGTCGGAGGAAATTTGGAATATGCCGATGAGGTGACTCTTTACCGCGCTTTGGAAGGCCGCAGGGAAATCTGACCTTTTTGCATTTCGGCAGAAACGGATAAATTTTGTTCATAATTCTATGATAGAATAGATCGCAAAGGAAGGTGACAGGCTTGGACCGTCAACCAATTAAGACCATTACCAAAAACAAAAAAGCCTATCACGATTACTTTGTCGAGGAAACCTATGAGGCCGGTATTCAACTGGTGGGCACCGAAGTCAAAAGCCTGCGGCAGGGGGGAGTCAACCTCAGGGACAGCTGGTGCGACATCCAGGACGGCGAAATTTTTATTAAGCAGATGCATATCAGTCCTTATGAAAAGGGCAATATCTTTAACAAGGACCCCATGAGGCCCCGCAAGCTGCTAATGCACCGCCGGGAAATTAGCCGTCTGGCGGGTTTGGTAGCGCAAAAGGGCCTGACGCTGATTCCCCTGTCCCTTTATTTTAAGGGCAGCCGGGTGAAAGCGGAGATTGGCGTTTGCCGGGGGAAAAAGCTCTACGACAAGCGGGAGGATGCCGCCAAAAAAGCGGCTCAGCGGGATATTGACCGCGCCATGAAGGACAGAGGAAGGATGTAAGGGATTTGATCTCTTACCTTCAAATATAAATAATATTATGTATACATGGGGGCGTAAAGGTTTCGACGGGGATTTTGCAGTGTAGTAAGCGAGCCGAGACGCACGATCTCGTTAAAATGTGCAATTAAAAAATAAACGCTGAAGATAATAACTTCGCACTTGCTGCTTAATTAAGCAGCCGTCCGAACCAGAAGTACCGCGGTCTGGCAAGGGCGTCATGTGAGCGGTGAACGTCCCGCGTGGAGCGCCACGGCCCACGGGATGTATATGGGCTACCAAGTCGGCCAGCCTGCCTGTCGGCGGGTCGACAAGGGAATGGAAAAGATAGGCTACGCTCGTAGAAAGCTACATGAATGAATTTTCGGACAGGGGTTCGATTCCCCTCGCCTCCACCAACGAAATCTTATCCGAACCTTTTCGTATTACCGGATTG
>ENA-UPSA01000180-UPSA01000180.1-bioreactor-metagenome-genome-assembly--contig:-NODE-180-length-102178-cov-8.510179_pt1 | contig 102178 bp, 60 predicted proteins | sample MGYA00238183_ERZ773288 | MGnify/ENA primary metagenome ERZ773288 (study PRJEB29028, sample SAMN07631243) | bioreactor metagenome | isolation source: Switchgrass digestor | place: USA: Dartmouth... | reverse complement strand
TTTTACGGAACATCTTTATTTGCATCCATTTTATCCCATCCATCAACCATGCGGGTTTGCGGGAATGAAATTGGAATGAGTTTATTTTATATTCACATCATTCCACTCTGTTCCATTGATCAATTAAGCAAGTTTACAAAAGGGGAACGGGAATGAGTTTATTTTTCTAAGCCATCACCAACACAACTGCCGTACGTATCGCAGTTACCAAATTGGCACTTATCCCTTCAATCCCTATCTTGGCAAATATGGATGTCAGCGCAGCAAATACCGCCGACAAGAATGCAAATATAAAGTTCATAAGTAAAGTACATATCCATTCATCCTCAGCCACTTCCTACTCTCATAACAGCTTGGCAGAACAGACGCTACAAGATTCCAAAAATCCTTTGAATGGTTCATGACCTTTAAGTGGCACAGTTCGTGTACAATAACGTAATCAATAATCTCCATAGGAGCCATAATCACTCTCCAGTTTAAATTAATATTTCCTTTTGTACTGCAGCTTCCCCATCTGGTTTTCTGATCTTTAATGGCCACTTTGCAGGGTGTCACATTAAGTTGCACAGAATACTTTTCCATTCGCTCTTTAACCATTTCAACAAAACGCTGTTTGTACCACTTGATTAATGCTTCTTTTACGATCCGTTTCCTATCCTCCTCTGATAGCCCCTGAGATATGCATACTATAATAATATCATCCTTTATAAATACTTCAGGCTGGTCCAAATTTTTTTCCACTATTTCAAGAGTATGTTCTTTGCCAAGATAAAGGAATTTTTCTCCACGGACAAACTGCCTGACTACTACATTGGAATTCCTTTTCATCACTTCATTGACTTTTTTTATAATCCAATCTGCTTTCTTCTGCACTACCTCACAAATTTGCCTTTCACTCATATAAAAAGGAGTATGTACTCTTACCTCGCCGTTCCTGTCAACAATGATTCCCACTGTTTTCCGTCTGGTTTGAACCATCGTATAGGCAACTTTATGCTTCTTAAACTCTACAAAATATTCTTTATGTTCCATATCCTCACTCACTTGCTTTAAAGTTATAAACAGGCTTTATGATATCAACGATTTCAACGGTATCCTGAATATCGCTAATAATTTCGTCCATAGGCTTGTAAGCCAATGCACATTCATCCAGTGTAGACCTGTTGACGGTAGTGGTAATTCAAATAAGGCTTCTGTTCCTTTAATATCAGCAAATACATTTCCTTCACATACGACTCGGGGCATACAACCTTTTTTCCGATTGCTATGCCCCGATTATATAATTCTATTATTGAAATGTCAACAGAAACATTTCTACTATTGCGTAACTGTATCCGATTTAAGAACCATGGCATTGGCCCTGTATTTTCCGGGTGAAACACCAACACATTTTGAAAAGATTCTAAAAAAGCTCCTTGCATTGGTATAACCGACCATCTTGGCCACATCGTCTATTACACAATCCGTTGAATCTAAAATTTCTTTTGCCTTATCTATCCTTACTTTTGTAATGTATTCTAAAAGGCCCATTTGAGTATATTTTTTAAACATTACTGAAAGATACGGAAGTGTTATATTGAATTTTTCGGCTATAATACTGGCCGTCAAGTTATAATCCATATAATTTTCATTAATGTATTTTTTTACGTCCTCCACCACAAAAGCCATTCGCGAAATATTATCATTCCTATTCTTTTCGCAAAACCTTTTTAAAATATTTTCTATTTTTTCTTTTATAGCTGCAAGAGTAACATCCGTACTATTTATGTCATTCAATATATCAGCAAAATAAATATCCTCATCCAAATCCATACCTGTTTCATTAACCGCTTTCATGATTGTTGCAAAAAACTCGTATAAAATACATTTAGCCAGGCTAACCGATTTCACCGGATTATTAAAATTCTTGTCAAAAATTTCATTGATGACGCTTTCACAACCTGCATAATCACCGGTTTTAAGAAAATAGATTAACTGCTCTTGTTTCATCCGGGGAAAATAATAGGCAGATAATCCGGTTTGCGCTATATCCTTATATTCTACAATTTCTTTAAGACCAAAAAGACGGTATTCCATACATTCCATTGTTTCATTATAACAAAGAGGCAATTCATCGATTGTTCGATGAAGTTGAGAAACACCTGCCATAAAGTCTATGTTAAAATTCTCTAATACAAACTGTTGCAACCTTTCTAAGATCTTTATAAGCTCATCATATGATTCTTCACTTTTAACATTCAAAATACAACCAAGCAGCCCATCAATATCGCAATAGTACGCTACATGGTCCTTGTTTAACATATCCCTTAATATGTTAGAAATTACCAACTTAGCCAAATTATATGTTTCTTCCATGTCATCGTTTTTATTATCAAAAAACATATAGGGATTGGTTTCTATGTAAAATAGAACAATCAAAAAGTTATCGTATTCAAAAGAAGAAAGTCCAAGATGATTTAATATTTCTTTTCTTTTTTCAAAGGGATAGCTATCATTTAAGATTTTTGCTAATAAAGCATCTCTGATAATCCCATGCTCCGTTTTTATTAATTTATTAAATTCCTGATTTTCACCTATAATATTTGTAATCTTTTGATTAATATATTCAAATTCGTTGCTCTCCCAATCCGTATTTGCATCATCACCAAGTATGTTCATAATATTCTTAACTTGTTTGTAATTCTTTTTTGTCAAAATCCATGCTAAAAATATAACAACACTTAAACCTATTAAATTACATATTATGAGAGAAAGTCTCGCATAATTGATGTTTCTACGAAAAACACTTCTTTCAACGATACAAACATATTTCCAATTGTTTGACTCTGAAGGAATAACAACCATTATATTTGTTCCAAATTCGGAAATTCCATCACAGATTCCATTGTTGTGGATAATTTCATTTATGCTTGTTAAATCATCATTTTTTCTGGACATAAAAATATTATTATCTCCGTCTAAAATATAAAACTTTTTTAATAAGTCATTATTGGAATGTTCTCTTATAATAGTAGAATAGTTAATTTGAATGGCTATCGTAGCATAAGGTCTAAAACGTTCCACCCCATAAATAGAATACAAATATAATATATTTCCTTGACCGGACTTTTCTCCTTTTGCTGAAAAATCCACAAAACTTCCTGTATGATTCTTACGCATTAAATGAAGCCATTCATTTTTATTCATATTCTTATCCTTAAAATAGACATCGTAAAAAAAATCAGCATTGTTATTGGAATTCATACCGATAATATAATCAGTTTCGTGAAAATAAATATATATATCCTCAAAGTTAAAGTCCAAATTTTTATAATTCATAAGCTGCTCTCTGATTTCAACCGTCTTATATACCATGTTTTGATCAAACATTTTTGTTTCCAGAGCTATTTCACGTATATCACTGTTATTAGAAAGTTCGATAGCCGTATTGGAAACAAAAGCTTTAACATTATCAATACTTTGCTTGTAATTTTCCAATATTTCTACAACATATCTGCTGTTTTGCTCAAACATGTTTTCTTCGATCTTCATATATGCATAAAGATTTATTGATATTGTTAATAGTAATACAAGCATATATGAAAGAAACCATGAAAACACTACACTTTTGTTTTCCAGAAACCCCAATGCGAAACTCCCTCTCTATAAATAGGTTATTTGCAATTATGAGTTTATCTTCTAACATAGAGGTAAAGCACATTCACAGCACATTAACACAAATGCTCCGGTTCCATGGTTATCATTTTCAACTTTCGGCCGTGCAACATATCCTTTATAATCCATAACATTTGTTCCTACGCTTATATCCGGTATGACGATACTACCATCCTCATTCAGTCTTATAATATTTATGATTCCTTCATAACCTTTCTGGGCAACCTGTGCATAGGACTTATCGATATATTCCATACGTACGGCTTTATGAAAAGAATAGGTAAACAGCGACGAGCAGGATGTCTCACACCAATTATCTTCCCTATCCCCTTTATCAATTACCTGATACCACAATCCTTTCTCCGCATCCTGATATTTAGCCAATGCTTTTAATAAGTCAGCAAGGATGTTAATTAATTCATTCCTTTTAGGATGGTCCATGGGAAAATTATCTAGCATATCACATAATGCAGCAGAAAACCACCCCATTGCTCTTCCCCAGAATTCCGGAGAACGTCCTGTTTGAGGATCCGCCCACTTCTGAACTTTGGAAGCATCCCAAGCATGATAATACAAACCGGTTTTTTCATCACGGATATGGTCATGCATTAGTTTTGTTTGATGATACATCTCGTCAAATAATTCATAAACATTATACTCTTTTGCATAGCTTGTCAAAAGAATGCCTGCCATAAACAGTCCGTCCAGCCACATCTGATTTTCTGTTTCAAATTTATGATAGAACCCTCCATAGGCATTTCTTTTCCATGTTTTCACTTTTGAAACAGTTGAATCAAGAGCAATCTTATATTTCTCTTCCCCTGTTTCTTTATATAACCTTATTAATAATACCGCCGGCATCAAATCATCAAGTAAATCCTTTTGACAGATTATCGTTCCGTCGGGAAGTATCATTGAATCCATCCATTCCTTAATATAGGCTACATATCGTTGGTTTTTACAAAGCATATATGCTCTTTCAAGCCCCAGCAAAAAAACACCTTGGATATAATTAAATCTTCCCGGCGGCCCCGGAAGATCCTTTGCATCATAAGTACTAATTATAGTATCGCACATTCTACACGCAAATTCAAGTGGTGTAATGTTATTTTTCGTCATATCACATTCCCCCTCAGTTTATTTTCTAAATTATTTTGCTTAAAAATTAATTACTAATAAAAGTATTCAGTTACTCAGGTGCAACCCATTCTGAAATAAGAGTCACGTCAACATCCTCTTCATTTGCGGAAAGCTTTACGGTTAAATCCATTTGCCCGCTTCCCTCCAAACGTATTGCCACTTTTCTATAGCCTGTGTTCGGATTCTGCCCTTCTCCCTTTGGTGAACTAGGCAAGGGAACAGCATCCATAATGGAAAGGGACGAAACAGGTGCATTGGTTTCAAAAGCAAGCATAATCGATTTTCCGTTTTTGGTAAGTAACACACTTTTTTCACCGGTAACAACCGCTTCTGCCGTTGTATGCATGAACCAGTACACTTCCGATTGTTTCTTAAGCTGTATTTCATCACGAATCGTCAAAGTTGTATAGTTGCCACCAATATAAAAACCTCTTAAGTAACTATGCACATCAGTATACATTTCACTCATGTCATATACACAAAAAGCACCGCCGTTACTTTCTTCCCATTTTATCATCGGAGCATAAGTGTGCGCCTTTTGATTGAGAGTAAGTGTATTATTAATGGTTACCGTATTATGCCCTTCCGTTCTATATCGATATTTTTCACTGTTCGTTAAAGACGAATTATAGTCCTCAGCCGGAAGTGCGCATGCCCAACGCTCTCCTAGCAAATCAAAAACAAAATCGCCATTGTCATTTTGTGAATGATAAGCTGTTACCGGACCTGCATGTGAAGCAAAAAACAAACCGTTAAAATCCAAGTAGTTTTGATGAACTGCAAAGGACTCCAAACCTCTTGCTACAGATACACGAGGAAGCTTTGTTATATCATTTACATTAACATCCGGCCGATATAATAGCGCATCAAAAATATCCGGTTTTACCGAAGCCATTCCATTTAAAGCCCTGGTCAAAGTCATTTTTCTTGCCGCTAAAAGCTCCGGCTGATTAAAATATGTTCCGTAAAACATCATGGGATACCCTGCAAATTCGCTTTCCTCTGCTGCATCATGATAATTATAAGAAGCAATAGGTGAACGCAATGTCTGCATAAATATACCGGTGCGGGAAACGCCGGGAAACTTTGTCAAATTGAAATCCGTGCCAAAGATTTTTTCTAAAGACATCACTGAATACGCCAAAAAACCTGCTGCTATTTTCCAATAGTTTGAACTTTCAATCCAAGCACCGTCCGGACTGAAATTTTTTAACCCGTATTCCATGCTTCTTAAAGAATGCCATAAAAGATCCGTACATAATATAGGTTCATTTTCCATAAATGCAAGTGCCGCTAACATGGTTCCATGGTTTACCCAAATATTATAATTGCTTATCCACTTATTATATAAACCTACAACATTTATATTACCGTCAGGTCCTCCTCTTGCCGGCGTCCTTCCGTAAAACCCGTTATTCATAACGGTTATTCCTAAACGTATTGCATTATCTGCTATAATCCTCCTCTGTTCCTCCGTAAAACCATGATACATCCAGTCATAGCCTATTGCCATACCGGCCATAAATGAACCCGCATCAATAGGGTGCCCTGGATTTATATCTGGAAACGTTGAAAGAACACTTAAATTTTCCCATGCTGCATCTACATATTTTTTATTACCGGTTATCTGGTAGGCAAAGCCCAATCTTATCATTCTGGTTCTGAGTCTTTCAGCTACATCGGTAAGTCTTAAATTATCTTGAAAACGATAGCTTATTGGACTGGATTTAACCGCTTCATCAGCCTGGCTTATTAAGTTATCAACGATATTTCTTAAATCACCGTCCGTTTCACTTTCTTGCTTGATTTTCTCAAAATCTTCACGGGTTGCCAAAATTCTTGGATGCATCGCTCCGCTATCTGTAATTTGATTAAAACTTTCCAACAAATATTCTCGTGAAGGACGTTCAAATAAAAGAAAATCATTCAGATTTTGTATAAAGCTTAATTGATCGATATAACCAATATTATGTTTCCTTCTATGATATGCAACCTCATTTGTCAAATCAAGATTTATATGATGATCTGAGACTAAAATCATTCCGTTAGTATCATCAAATACAAACTTTCCCAAAGCCTTTTCCGCTATTTCCTTAACAGGCACAAATACGGTATTTTCATGATTTTTCGTTCCTTTTGCAAGAAATATCATGTTTCCGTTGAACTTCATTAAATTTTGTTCAAATTCCGCTTCAATTCCAAAGGTAGTATTCCAATCCTCTTTAGAAATATAAAGCTCGTCATTAAAATAAAGCGGTGTTTTCGTCATGCGCCTTTTTTCTCCATTTGAATAGATACTTTCTCCATACAAATGAAAACCTATTTTATCAGCAAGATAATCCCTTAGGTTGTCATCGGAAGGAAACATGGAGGTTTTTACTTCCATGCCTTCAAAAGGTTTTGACAAGCCTGTTACTTCCATGTTTCTTATCCGAACTTCACCGGCACCTTCCCCATGTCTATAAATAACTCGAACCAAATCAAGAGAATTGAACTGATTAGTAAAAGCAACATTTTTTGCTTTCCGTTCGCCATTCACATAAATATCCATTTTATGGGTTAAAAGATTTATATAAACTGTTAAGTTAAACCATTTACCATTGGAAGCAACATTTGATATAACGTTTCCTCCCAATAGAGTAAGGCTTCCATCCGTATTAATTGCCGTTGTAACAATATTTATCTGGCCTGCTGCTGACTGTGTATCACGAAGTAGAAAACAATGGACATTTGCCTCTCCTGTAAAATCACATGAAACATCCGCAGCAATTTTAAAATATTGATACACCTTATTGCTTAAATAGGTATCAAATACTTTTGTAGTAATATCAAAATAACAGTCATCCGTTGTCGTTTTTTTCAAAATGATTTTATCGCCTTTATTTACATTGTAGTGGTCAAATTTTTCACATATAATTTCATTGGTCTTAGGATAGAATTTGGTATTTGGATAACCTGTATATCGATGCGTTATATAGTTGCTGTTAAAAAAACTGAAGTCACCGATTTCATTGTAAAGCTGATTGATTTCTTCATTAGAATACGGTTCAAGGGTAATGGTTTTACACAAAGGCCTACCGTTTTCCAGCGAATCAAATGCCATTATTTTTACAATAGTACCTTGAGATTTCTTGGTATATAGTTTCGTTACAATGATTCCGTCTGTATAATCATTGTTCCCGCAGCTTACATTGATAAGTATATTATTCTCATATTGCGCAATAATTAAAACAGGTAAATTGGGTGACCGGTAGTCACCCACAGAACAATATGCCGCAATTTCTCCAATGCCAAACTTCCCATTGGTAACAGCACCGTCAAAAGTATAGTATACGTCAACCGCATTGGTATAATCCGTTACAATATTATCTGACAATACCGGTAAATCAAATTGTCCCAAAATAAATTCAAAAAGAATGATCACAACAATTAAACTCCTTATTTTATTTCTCACTTAAAATACCTCTCCCTATGACATATTAGTAAACCGCATAAATCATATATTAACGAAATTCAAACTCGTGACAGGCAGCAGGTATATCACCGGAAGTAATAGGATTGCCGTCTATATCACATACGCCGGTAATTTCAATTTTTACGGCATCTGCCAAAACATTATCAAGAACATCTACCACATAACCGTCAAGATCAACGTTCTCATAGTAATAAGTTTGGCTTTTATCCACAGCAAGTGACCACTCACCATTGAATCTGGTATAAATCTTATACTGATATGTATAATTCCAAGGGTTTCTAAAGTATGACTTTATCTCTGAAACCGACTTCGGTTCTTCAAAGTAAGCAATCCAATATGAACCAATAGGCGCACTCCAATAGGTATCCTCTACATCCCATGTATATATGCTCGTTACCCCGTCTTTAGCCGCATTGACATTTAGTGAGCCTGCACTTGCTTCTACGGAGACAATATTAATGAGCTCTTTCTGAGGCTGTGATATACCATAAATATTCATTAATGCAGACTTGGCATAAGCTTTCCCCATCTTTCTTTGTGATCTTGAATCAAAATGCGACTTATCTCCTATATCGCTGTTTCCCGCCGATGATATCAAATAACAATGCTCAACATATTTGGGCAATTCTTTTAAATAATTACGAATAAAATTCATTCTTTTATCTCTTTTTTCTTCTGAATCACCAAATCCTGCTATTTCACCAACTATAATGGGAAGATCAGGGCATTCTAAATCATTCCTCAGATCGGTTACAAATTTAATGAACTTTTCAATGTAATCCGTAGAATTAACGTTTGCACATCCTTGATGCCAGATAATTCCTTTTAAAGTGCCGCTTTCTTTAGCAATTTTCGCTCTCCTTACAGCTTCTTCATATAAATTAAAGTCCTCAGAACCTGCATATCCTTTTTGCCATTGCTCAATGGACGTGTCTCCTCTTGCATTACACACAATACCAATTTCTCTGCCTGTATCGGATAAAGCTTCTGCCAATGTTTTTGCAAAATATACGGCAGGACCCAGTCCTTGATACTTTTTCTCATCCTTTACCAACGAATAACGATTAAAACCAAGCCATTTATTGTTGACAAATTGAGCCTGCGCTACTTCCCACTCATCATCGGCATTGAATAAATAAGCTCCCGGAATCGGATATATGTCTTGCTCCTCCACTTTTCCCCGTCCAGCCATATTGGATTGCCCAAGTGCCAAAAAGATATCAAAGTTCTCTTTTGACACCGTAGGGTTTCCATAACCTTCAGGGTACGGTTCCAATACAATACAATCTTTACGAGGTTTTAAATTTTGATCCCATAACATTATTTTAATCATGGTTCCGGTAGATCGTATTACATCCAATTTCGTCATAATTAAATCGCTGCTGGCATTTGTACTGCTTTGACAAGCAAGATTCATGAGTCTTCCTTCCTCATCATACTGCGCAATGATTAAGCGAAATTGATCCGAAAGTCTATACTTTTTGTAAGAGCATTGGGCAGTAATTTCTCCTACATCAAACTTTCCTTCGGTTACAAAACCATTATTCATATAAAATATATCACTTAGCATCGATTCTTCTTCACCGAAAGTATAGACTTGCGTATTTCCACTGATATGTTTTGCTTCCAAAACCATACCTTTTTTTATTGGGTATATAACTTTAAGTGTGGAAAATAAAAAGAGAGATGTTAAAAATCATCTCTCTCTATAACTTCAAGTAATTGTGGAATCAATACTCCGAACCCTTCTTTAAGTCGTGGTTCCGAGTAGTCGAAATCGAATGTGTTATAAAGCATATTACCTATACGCATATACCCGTTATCCTTATCGTATTTAGGTCGTATTGTGGCTTTGGTGCTGAATAGTATCTTTGCCCTTAATACCTCAAAAGAGTAACCCCTTCCATGCTTTTCAATATCTTTTATTATGTTGTTTATACTCTCTGTGAAAGCATTGGTTACAAAGTGGTCAAAATAGTTAAATACCTCCGTATGCCAATTATCAATAATTGAAGCAACTTCCAGGAATGGCTTCATATCACAAGGAATAGAAGATTTCCACTCTTTATAATAGGTTATAGCCTGTTCTTTGGTTTCGCATAGGTACATATCTCTTAATCCCTCTTTGATATAGTAGGCTACACGAAGTGTGGGGAACATCGTAAACCAAATATCACGATTAAGCCTATCCGCAGGAATTAAATCTTCTTTGTTCCTTAGTAGCACATATCTATCACGCATTAGTTGTTTCCGCTGTTGAGGTGTTAGAGTTTCCCTAAAGGACTTTCTTACGGAATCTAAAGCCTTATTAGCATATTGCACCACATGGTACTTATCAATTACTATATGTGCTTTAGGTATTGTTTCAATGATAGATTCTTTGTAAGGCTTCCACATATCCATTGTAACAACTTCAACCTTGTGCAAATCAGGTACTTTAGACAAGAACTTGATAACATCTTTCTTACTACGATTTGGCAACATATCAAGTATTTTAAGTTTCTCTATATCAGTGAATATACACCTCATTTTCTTGTTTAAATGCACCTCATCTATTCCTAACACACGAGGGGTTTCGAAAATCATTGCTCGTTCCTGCTCTTCTACATACTCACTGAAAATGCGTTTGACTGTGGAAGATGAGATGGCATAAATCTCTCCAATCTTTTTAAATGGCTCTTTTAGTGACAATTCTTTGATATGTTCTTTGAGACGTAGAGTAATTTTATCCCTATCATCAATTGAATAAAACTTCTCTGTGAAAGTCTTGCCACATTGTTTACATTTGTAACGATTTCCTTTTACAACTATGCCAACACGTTGATTAAACATGTTTAAATCTCTCACAAAGCGTTCCATAGGTGCATGTTTATAGCAATCCTCATTACCACATTCAGGGCAAGATACAATAGGCTTGATGGCTTCTACAGTAAATTTTAAATCCTTTTGTTCGTTTTCTTCTACTTTAAGCACTCTAAATTCTGGCAGATTAAGTTGATTCATGAAGGCCTCCTATTCATCTGTAATCTCACTTACAAACTCTTTTGATGTATCATCACAAAGGCACGTTGCGGTGAGATTTAGATAATAGTGTTCGCCATAACATTTAGATTGGGCTTTGTATTTATGTCTTGCAATTTCGATAGCCCTATCTTCATTTTCTGCAATAACGAAGCATTTAACAACACCGAAGCCTACATAACCATTATTTACTTCGAATAACTTCATAATAATTAGCCACTCCTAATAATCATTGTGTGGGCAGGGATTTGCACCCTGCATGAGGGGTTCAGTTCCTTTTTTCATGCGTGGGACTCCTCTAGTGTACGAACTCTAGCGTCTACCTATTCCGCCACCACACAATAAATAATATATTACAGGCAAATAGAGGACGATGACTTCATTTAGTATTACTGGATGTAACACTAAACTACTTGCGGTGTTTGGACAATTTAGGAACCACCTACAGTTTCGGTCGGTGATTTTAAACCCTGTACCCACTACTAACTGAATTAGTCCCCTCCAGCAGGTCGATAGTCTTTAAAGCATTTATTGCTCCCTATCGCTTAATAGTAGCACCGTTATATCCCGTATTTGCCTATGAATATTATACCACAGTTAAAGTTATATTGTCCACACTTAAAGTTATTTTGAGAGATAAAATTTTATTTAATTTTCAAGGTTCAAAAAATCATTATTCCACAGTTAAAGTTTCATACCCAATTTTTCAGGCCAAAGTGATCCTCCGGAATGTTGTAGAAAGTCCCGTCATCCTCCTGGATACCTACGTTCCTGCCTCCTCCCGCTTCTTCGTGAATAAGTTCACTGTTGGTAAATACATGTATATCCGTATATACCCCTGCTACGTATAATACACCGTCTTTCGCAACAACCGAGCCCACAGGCCCCCAAATTTCATTTCCATTATGATTAAACGGGAAAATAATTTTTCGGCTGGAAGAAGATAAATTTGCCCAGTTTACAGAGTTCCTTTGTATAGGGATATAAATATGGGCTTTTCTTACAGGTGCTGCAGGATCCGTTACGTCAAAGACATATACGCCGTTGTATGTGCTTGCTAAATAAACATATTCCTTACCGTCTTCACTACATGAAAAAGCGGTATTCCAGAAGTCATTGTTGGTATAATAGAATCTGCCGTCAATTTTTACCGTGGACAGCCAAATTGGATTGGAAGGCTCCGTCACGTCAAAAATATCCATTCCATTCCCCTGTCCATAACGTACATCAAATAGTGAACTGGAGTTAGAAACACCGTATGTATGTTGACCGGTTGCTGCATATAAATAAGTTTTTGTACCGTCTGCACTTTTACGAATGCAAACTCCGTCGCCACGTCCGTTTAAATATGCACTGCCCAGTCGCACAGGATTCGACGGCTGAGTGACATCATACATGTCTACACGTTGTTCTCCCCACAAGCCTATGTATAAAATCCCATCCTCTACAGAACACGACTGTGCTTCGCCGTTACACCGAACAAGCGCGATATGTTTAGGATAATCCAGGTTCCTGATATCTACGATTTCAACACCAAATTGACGATTGCTAATATAGGCATAATTGTCATATATACAAATACCCGTAGCCATTTCTACACTGTCGTATCTGCTCCGAATATATGGATTGTAAGGATCGCTTACATCAATAACCAACACTCCGTCGTGCCGACCGGTAACCAATACTGCCGTGCCGTCTTCAGTAATTGCAATCTGCCTTGTCGTATCGATGGCCAGTTCAGAAATTTTTACCGGTTGATTTGGAACGGAAATATCCGATATAACCAACTTATTGTCACCTATGGAATAAAGATAATTCCCCTTGCAAACCATATCGATTGTTTTGCCGATAACATAATTACTTCCCGGATCCGTTAAACGAAATTCTTCAAATTCTTCCAGATTGAACATTCCGGTATGTATTGCAATATCGTCAACGGTTATTTCCGAACCATAATTCAATAATTGCACATTGGCTATATGCACCGTTTGGAGTTTTTCAGACAGGTCAAAACGGATAAATCCTATTGGAGCTGCCGGCCCTTCAAAGGGCATACAGATTTCCGTCCACTGTGCAGGAACATAATAGGTCATATTGGTCTGACTGGAACCTGCTGCATAAGTAACCAAATCCATGTAATCAGAGCTCAAAATCCTGGGAATGATAATACCGGTACCTTCTTCGGATTTTACGGTAAACTTTAACAATAACAAGTCTCCTGCAGAAATTTTCGATTGCTGTTCTGCCGTCAATGGATATTCTACGGTAACATCATCTTTAGAACTTCCGAGTTCGGAAACGGTCACTTTTTTTGAAACATCAAATTCCATATTATCCACCGAAGTCGTAACCATAGATGCCTGTGCACCGTTTTTACAACTAATAGAAGCTGCAGAGTGAAAATCCCCTGCCGTCACTATTTCTTGTGCGGTTATGTTTCTATTTACAATTGAAACATCAAAATCATCAACATAAATGCTTCCTGTCAGTCCGCTATTCATAGTAAAAGTAAGTTCTTCAAAAGGCCTGTTATATCTTCGCCCCAACGATTCAACTGCAATTTGCCCGTCAATATAAATATCTATAGTTGTTCTGTTCTTTACATAAATTTCAAATTCCTTCCATTCACTTAAATCATATTGAGACCCATCTAAAAAGCCATCAACGTAATACATGAATTTATATACACTGCCTTGTACATTTTGTAAAGCAAAAAAACATCCGCCAACATCAATATTACAACTACTACCGCCAAAATCAGCCTTTAACTTAAACTTTAAACGATAATTATTTTTATCTGAACCGTATCCGTCAAATGATTCAGCAAATGATTTTTTTACATCAAATACTGCACCTGATGTTGATTTGCCGAATTTTAAAAACCGATTGCCATTTAACTCATCAATCATAACATACGTTTGATAATCTGGATTGTGAGTAAAGCTTAGGCCATCCACCCCCGACATTACATCTCCCACATTCATTTCATTATAGTTTTGGGTATAAATTGACACAAATTCTTCCGCTCCTTCTGCATATACAGTCCACCATGGGAAAACAGCCGATGTTGCAACAATAAAGGCAATGATACATGCTAAAAAACGTCTTCCTAATTTCATATTTTCTTCTCTCCTTTCACTATTTAAATTGAATTCATTTTTTCTTTGCCTCACCTGAAATATAACATTCACGCGTATTAACTGTATACTGACAATTTTTTAATTATATGTCAGTATTTTTAAAAACATTGGATATTGTATTTATTTTTCATATAGCCGGCTAAATAATAACCGGATGAAAATCGTAATTCATACCTATACTAATAGTTCATAGACTATCTCTTACAAAAAGCCATATAATAAAGCACATGCTTTCTAGCATGTGCTTTATTATATGGCTTTTCTATATATATATCCCATGAAACAAACACTTTTGCACCAAAACAGAAGTCCTTTTCATCTTTTACATTGCCAATCTAATCCATTTATTTTTAAATCATTCAGCCTTAAAATGCAAAGAACGGAATACTGCCTATCTTCTCTAATTCTTGCGGCAGTCTTTCTGCTACATTTTCCATAAATTCTTCCGGCAGGTTTAACAACTCCCTTGCTCTGTCAACGTACATAAAAGTTGTGTTGGTTCCCAATAGTTTTTCATAATATTTTGTACTGATAAAATCGGCAAGATGCATTATTTTTAATTCATTGCTGACTTCCGTATTGATAAACGGAGAATGATGATATCCTACAATCTCGGCAATTTCTCTTGGCAATCCCCATTCTTTGCATAACCACATTCCGATTTCCATGTGAGTTATTCCATTCAAAACTACTTTTTCCGCCACGATTTGATGTGTTCCTTTTTGTAATTGCATGGTATAAATACGGTCTAAGTGATTGGGTAAACATATGTCCAAAACATTTATACCGATATCATGTATTAATCCGTAGGTGAAAATTTTTTTCTTGTCACATAAGCCGGTCTTGTCCGCAATCATGTAACTTGCAATGGCAGTTCCCACACAATGCTTCCAATATTTCCCGTTATCGAATATTTTCGCCCTTCCGTCCTTATTGGGTAATAACAGTTTTGTGATATATGCAATAACAATCATCCTCGTATTTTTTGCCCCCAAATACACAACTGCATCTTTTAAGGTAATAAAAGCACGCCTTAATTTTGAACTGTAGTTTAAGGCTTGTATTAAAGTTGATTCCAAACCCGGAAGAACAGCTAACCTTTCAATACATTCGTCCATATTAAATTCACTGGGCTCCAACAGCATGTTTAAAGTTTCTCCAAATATCTTCGGTATTTTAGGTAAATAGCCTGATTGCCGAATTAATTTTATAGTTGGATGTTCCTGCACTTGTAGCCCTCCTTATAAATTCTTTCACTTTTTTTGTTCATACTGCTTGTCAGCGTTTAATTACTTTCCATTATATAAATTTTCTGACTTATCAGCAAGTATATTTTAAGCATTGTTTACTAACACTTTTTTAATATGAAGAATGATAAAAAGCGGCCTATGGTCACAATAACCACAGGCCGCTTGTACAACAGTCAAGTATTTTTAAAACATCGGTACTACCGCACCTTGATATGTAGTTTCAATAAACTCCTTCACCTTGTCGCTCTGAAGTGCATCAACCAACGCCTTTATATCTTCCCTGTTTTCATCCCCTGCTCTGACTGCAACAATATTTGCATACGTTGTTGCTGCAAGAGAATCTTTTTCCTCCTTGGCAATGGAATCCTTGGTAACATTTAAACCTGCTTTAATGGCATAATTACCGTTAATAACAGCCATATCAACATCAGGCAATGATCGTGCAAGCTGTGCAGCTTCAATTTCAACGATTTTAATATTTTTTTCATTTTCCACAATATCTTTTACCGTAGCTTTCAATCCTGCTTCGGGTTTTAACTTAATAAGCCCTTGTGCTTCAAGAAGCAGTAAAGCTCTTGCTTCATTGGTGGTGTCATTGGGTACCGCAATCTGTGCACCGTCTTTTAAATCAGCCAATGTCTTGGTCTTACCCGGATAGAGGCCCAACGGCTCATAGTGAATGGCTGCCACCGAAACAAGATTGGTTTTATTTTCCTCATTGAAATCATCCAAATAAGGTTTGTGCTGGAAATAGTTAGCATCCAATTCTTTGCTTTCAAGGGTCAAATTAGGCTGAACATAATCTTCAAATTCCTTAATTTCAAGTTCATACCCCTGTTCTTTCAACACTTCCGCTGCTACTTGCAAAATTTCTGCATGTGGCGTAATAGATGCACCTACAACAATCTTTTTAGTTGCTTCTTTTTCCTTCGAGGCGTGATTGTTATTCACTTCAGTTTTTGCACCGCAAGCCGTCAACAGTGACACTGCCAGTACAGTCATTAACACAATGGACAATAATTTTCTCATAAATAAAATTCCTCCTTTTCTTCATGCTCATTAGTTTCTTTTATCATTTATTTTAGCAAGCTTCATTCCTATTTCCTGAAAAGCTTGCACAATAAGAACCAAAATTGCAACAGTCACAAGCATAATATCATTTTGATAGCGGTAATATCCATAACGAATGGCTATATCACCAAGACCTCCGCCGCCGACAATACCGGCCATTGCAGAATAACTTAAGATGGTTGTTATGGCAATGGCACTGCCCACAATCAATGACGGTTTTGCTTCAGGTATCATTACCTTGTATATAATCTGAAACGGCGTTGCTCCCATGGATTGAGCCGCTTCAATCACACCCTTGTCAACCTCTTTAATGGAAGCCTCCACCAATCTTGCAATAAACGGTGCCGCCCCTATAACAAGCGGAACAATGGTTGCCGTTGAACCTATTGTGGTACCCACCACAAATCGCGTGAAAGGAAGTACAGCAATTAACAAGATAAGAAACGGTATGGAACGTACTAAGTTAATAATCACACCAAGTATTTTATTTAATGTGACCAAAGGATATATGCCGTCCTTATCCGTAACCACCATAACAACTCCCAGAGGCAGTCCGATAACATAAGCAAGCAGCGTTGAAACAATGGTCATGTAAAGTGTTTCAAGCAACCCTTGCCATATTAGCTCAAACATAGTTATGTACCTCCTCCACCGTTAAACCTTTTGCCTTTAAGTAGTTGAGAATTTTTTGCGCTGCTAATTCTTTTTCCGGTAATTGAATCACAATTTGTCCAACCGCCTTACCGTCAATGTTTTTTGTATCCGCAAAGATAATATTTACAACCTCTTTACATTCCAAAACCATATTTGCAATAACAGGCTCAAAGGACGAAAGTCCGTCAAAAATAATGCGGCAACATCGATTGCTCACAAAACGGTCAATTCGCTTTCCTTCAGGGAAAACAAATTTTCTGGCCGTTTGAGATTTGGGTCTTGTAAATACTTCTTCTACCGCACCAATCTCTGCAATCCGACTGTTATCAATAATTGCCACCCTTTGACAAATATCTTCTATAACACTCATCTCATGCGTAATAATCACGATGGTGATTCCCATCTTCTTATTAATATCTTTCAGTAACGCTAAAATGGAACGGGTAGTAGAAGGATCCAATGCGCTTGTGGCTTCATCACAAAGCAAAATCTTCGGATTGGTTGCCAACGCCCTGGCAATGGCAACTCTCTGCTTTTGTCCTCCTGACAGCTGAGCGGGATATGCTTTTGCTTTATCTGCTAATCCTACAACCTCCAATAATTCATAAGCACGTTTTAAAGCTTCTTTCTTAGGTACTTTGGCTATTTCAAGAGGAAAGCAAACATTGGCTATCACCGTTCTTTGCATAAGCAGATTAAATTGCTGAAAAATCATTCCCATGGATTGCCTTACACGTTCCAGTTCCTTTTTACTTAACAGCGACAAGTCCTTTCCGTCAAAGATGACAGTACCGCTTGTAGGTCTTTCCAAAAAATTGATACATCTTACCAAGGTACTCTTTCCAGCACCACTCATACCTATAATTCCAAATATTTCACCTTGTTTTATATCTATATTAATGTTTTCCAATGCAGTGACAGTACCGTTTTTTGATACAAAACTTTTACTAAGGTTTTTAATTTTTATTATTGTTCGATCTGTCATAATCACTCTTCCTTAAATCCATACAATACCGATATGTTTTGTATGAATAATATCATAATATTTTTGATTTGTCAACTTTTTAATATAAATCAACATTTATAATATCACATATCCTTATACTTAGGCAATATATTTTATCAGCATAATAAATAATTCTCCGAATAACATCGGAGAATTGTTTATTTCATATTTACAAAAGGCAATGGATTTTTACTATTCCATTGCCTTTCTACAATAGCTTTTATTCACCTATATCTTCAGCATCTTCTCCTTCGTAATATTCATCGCCTTCGTAATATTCATCGCCTTCGTAATATTCACCGTCTTCGTAATACTCACCGTCTCTGTATTCCGTATCTTCATAATTCTCTGTATCATTCTCATTTACTACATTATCAGTGGTTGTTTCTTCCGTTTCAGATTGTTCAACTTCAGTCTCTGTTGCTTCATTACCTTCTTTTTCTTCTTCACTTTCTTTTTCTTCTTCCAATTGAGGAACGGTTCTTTGGTCTTTTTCAAGGAATTTAATTAGAATGGTACTTGCTTCCGCTCTTGTAGCATTTTTCTCAAAACCAAAGCTTCCATCCGGGAATCCTGACATAATTCCGGAAGTAAAGATTTTTAAAGCAATCTCCTGTGCATCTGCTTCAAGGGTTGAATAATCCGCAATCAATGAAGAATATTCTTGGTAATTTTCAGGAACATCCAAACCAATTCCTTTTTCCTCGACACTTGCATCGGTTCCTGCTCGGACAATCATTCTGGCCATTTCTCCACGAGTGATATAACGGTCATAATCATCAAATTCACCGTCTTGAACAATACTAAGCTCTTTCGCTTTATTTATGTAATTTTCAGCCCAATACGTTTCTGCTACTTCTTCCTGATAACCAAGAGCGGAAATCAATATCTTGATAAACTCCGCTACGCTAATATTGTCGTCCGGTCTGAACGTTCCGTCAGGATATCCATTGATATAACCTTTTTCCACCAATTTTGACACCGTGGGATAAAACCAATCTGCCTCATTTACATCAGAAAATTGTGCTTGTCCAATAATCGTATTCATTGAAACACTAATCAAAAATAAAGCCATTGTCAGAAATACCAATAATTTTTTCATAACAAAACAACCTCCTTATGCTTTTTCTTTCAATGTCACTAACAATCTGCCTTTCAAGTTTTTTTTACTCCGTTTTCTTTCGTAATGAACAGCATCACCTCCATTGGTCAATGAGGCAAGAATTTAAAAACATATCTGCTTGGTTGACACATTTTTTAGAAATTACATCGTTGCTAAAATATGTTCAACATTCAAGATAATTCTACAATATTTCAACCATAATTGCAATATTTTCAGCTTAATAAAATTAAATTAGTCAAATATCATTTTATCTATTTACACAATTCAAATATATCCATGATTTCTTTCTTTCCTAATTCTATATAACTAGGCAACGTTCGTTTTCCGAAAAACGTACATTTTTCAGCCATCTCTTCAAACTTTTCACTGGAAATATTTAATTCCGATAATCTTACCGGCATACCCAATGACCGAAAATAATCTTCTGTCGCCATGATACCGGCTAGAGCTGTTTTCTCCGGCTGTTCAAAATTCATATCCATATTCCATACTCGTACGGCATATTGACAAAACCTTTCTACATTATACTTGTATACATACTTGGCCCAAGCAGGAAAAATAACGGAAAGTGCCGCGCCATGCGCTACAAAATCATACAGACCGCTTAGTTCATGTGCTATCTGATGACATTCCATAAACACTTCCCGTCCTGCTCCCATTAAATCATTATGGGACAAACTTCCTGCCCACATAAGGGTTGCTCTTGCCTCATAATCTTCCGGATGGCTTATGGCGATTCTGCCTGCATCAATAACCGACTTCAACATGCCTTCCGCCAAACGGTCGGTTAGATCCACATTCTTGGTTTTTGTAAAATACCGCTCCAATGTGTGCATCATAATGTCAACAATGCCGCATCCGGTCTGAAATTTATCAACCGAAAACGTCAATTCAGGATTTAAGATGGAAAAAATCGGCCTGTTATAGTCACTGTTAAAACCTCTCTTAAGTAATCCCTCTTCATTGGTGAGTACCGCTGAAGAACTCATTTCACTTCCGGAAGCAGCCAATGTTACAATGGTTCCTACCGGAAGTGCAGCCGTAGGAACGGCTTTTTTCGATGAAAAATCCCATGGGTCATGGTCGGACAATGCAGCAATTGCCATGACCTTGGCCGAATCAATAACACTACCGCCTCCGACCGCCAAAATCATTTCTATATTTTCCTTCTTACAAAGCTGCGCCCCCATTCTCACCAAACTTACTTTTGGATTGGGCTCCACTCCACCAAGTTCAATAAAATCAATACCGTTGCTATTCAACGACTCAATGATCTGGTCATAAAGACCGCTTCGTTTAATACTGCCTTGTCCGTAATGAAATAAAATTTTTTTATAACCATAACTTTTTATAATTTCACCAACTTTTTTATGAGTATTTCTTCCAAAAAAAATCTTGGTAGGCGTATAAAATTGAAAATCAATCATTTTTTAACACCTTCATTCGTAATTTATTTTGAATTTGTTCCATAAATCTCTCAATACTGCAATTCATAATAAGGTTTTCGGGAAATTCCGTTTCATGCAACAACTTTATGGCAAATTCAAACTCTCCGATATCCGTATGGATATGAGAATCTGAACTTACCAACACAGGAACCTCATATTTTTTACATTGTTCAAGCATATGGATATAGTTTGACCAGGCATTTTCTCTATAAGTACCGGGCCTTAAGGAAGAATTGTTTACTTCAAGCATAACATGATATTTTTTGGCTGCTTTCACCAACGCCTCGTAATTCAAGGGAATACGAGCATCATCAGGGTGTCCGATTACATGTATATACGGATTTTTCATGACATGAATCATGGTTTGAGTATTGATTTCTTCCGTTTTCGCTTCCAGACACGGCGGATGAAAACTGGCAATATTTAAATCAAGGGTACTTAAAACATCATCCGGAAGGTCCAGCAAACCGTTCTCATGAATAATATTGACTTCCGCACCTTTTAGAATTCTTACGCCATATAATTCATTCGGTACCACTTTTAAATTTTGAAAATGAAATAAATGGCAACTGCCGGGCATAGCAGGACCGTGATCCGTAATTGCTATAACTTTAAGTCCTTTTTTTGAAGCCTCTTCCGCATACTCTTTTACCGTACTGTAAGCATGTCCGCTGGCTGTTGTATGACAATGGCAATCCAATAACAGTTTCATTGTTCCTCCTAAAAACGTATGATAACGATTGATACCATCATATATATTACAATGTCTTTATTTTAAAATATTTTCTTTCATTGTTCAATAGTTAAACTTGACGAATATTACGAAGTATCATGCGTTAAGTACGAATACAATTAATTACATTTCCATGCCCTATAGAATTCCACAAATTCTTCTGATTCCAAAGGCTTACTGAAAAGAAAACCCTGCCCTATATCACAATGATATTTTGCTAATAAATCAACCTGTTCCTTCTCTTCGATCCCTTCGGCGATAATCTTGCAATTTAAATTCTTTCCCAATTCAATAATGGTTTTTACAATAGCCTCTGCTTTACTATTGCGCGCTATATTTTTTGTAATGGATTTATCAATTTTCAAATTGTTGATTGCAATATTCTGCAGGATGTTAAAAGAAGAACATCCCAATCCAAAATCATCAATGGATATTTTAACACCTATGGATGCTATGATTTCCAGTATACATTTTAATTCGTCACCATCTTTTAAAGCATCTTCTGTCATTTCCAACTCAAGATATTGCGGCTCCATCTCTGTTTCCTTAAGCACTTGTCTTATTGAAGAAATAAAGCCTTCATGCTTTAAATGATGATAGGATATATTCACTGCCATGTGAATTGGCGGTAACCCTGAATCACGCCAAGCTTTGCTCTGCATGCATGCAGTTTTTAAAACCCAGTCACCGATAGGTACTACAAGACCGGTTTCTTCCGCAATAGGTATAAAAACATCAGGCCGGACCAATCCAAACTTAGGATGCTTCCAACGGATTAAGGCTTCTGCCCCGTAAATACCGCCGGATTTTAAATCGATTAACGGTTGATAATGAATGACAAATTCATCATTTTGCAGTGCTTTTCTCAGTGCCCCTTCCATCTCTATCTTTTGAGTAAACTGAAAGTGCATATCCGGTGTATAAAATTGGAAATTGTTCCGTCCCTGTGCCTTAGCCTGATACATTGCAATATCCGCATTTTTCAACAAGGTTTCGACATCATCGGCATCTATTGGATAAAAACTGATTCCAATGCTGGGTGTAGTATTAATCATCTGACCTTCAATATTCAAAGAGTCCGAAAATCGTTTTATAATATTTCCTGCTACTTCACCGGCTCTTTCCGGTAAACCGTTGTCTAATATGACAATGAACTCATCTCCTGCATATCTTGCAAGAAAGTCTTCTTCTTTTAAACATGCCTCCATTTCCGTCGAAACCCGTTCCAATACCTTATCGCCAAAGGTATGTCCCAACGTATCATTGATGATTTTGAACCTGTCAAAATCAATAAATAAAAGAGCCACAGGCGTATTCTCCACATCCGACTTTTGCAAACTTTTATGAAGATAGGAGCTTAAATAATATCTGTTTGGAAGTCCTGTTACCGAATCATACAAGGCCATTTGCCGTATGGTTTCCTCGGATTTCTTTTGCTCCGTAATATCAAGCACGGTACCGATAATAGCAGGAGAACCGTTATAGATAACGGATTTTGCATAAGTTTTAAGGTGAATAATATTTCCGTCTTTTTTTATTCCGTTAAGCTCCAAAATGACTTCCTGTTCTCCTGACTGCAGCTTTTGTATGTTCTCCATAACGGTATTCCTGAACTCAGGAGCAATAAGATCTAAAAAATCCATATGATATATTTCGTCTGCACTGTAACCAAAAGTATCTTCGTAATATTTATTGACATAAACCATTTTTCCATTCTGAATAAGATATACTCCGACCAAAGCTCCCTCCACAATACTACGATACTTGTTTTCCGCTTCAATGAGTTCCGCTTCCATTCTCTTTCTCTCACTAACATCCCTCAAAATTGACATAATAACCTTTTTCCCGTTATAAGTAGTTGCTATATTGACCACTTCTACATCCACCGAAGCATTTCTAAAATTCAATTGAATTTCTACATATCCCATTTGTTCCCCCTGAAAAATCTTTTCAATAGCTGCAGATATTTTCCCATATTCTGACGGTTCAAGTATTTCAGATATGGGCTTACCGATAAGCTCCTTTTTACTTTTTCCTTTTATTAATTGTACAAAAGTTTCATTCACATAAACAATTCGCTCCTTATCATAAACGATAATTCCGTTTGGTGAAATATTTAATAAATTTTGATAGTTCTCTATACTTTTTTTCAGTGCCATCCTATTTCTTCTTAACACAAAAAGATGCACCGACATTATCATGACAAAAAACACAAGGCTAATAATAGGCAAGCCATGTTTATCATATATATTTTTATGAGTAAGCAACACAAAAAGGATAATGCCAGCCGAACTCAAAACAGGTATGAAATAATACAACCAATAATACCATTTAGCATACATGCGTACTTCGCCTCTCATAATATATACTTTTAGTCTGTACAAATTATCAAATTCTACTCTATGTTTTGGCGCTAAAGTACAATAATAAAATTCACCTTTTGGAACATACTAACATCATAACATTTTTAAAAAGAAATTATTCGTAAAGAGCATAAAAATAAAGTGATAGGCTTAACAGAATGACTCTTCTTGAAACTCATATATTAAAAAAGAAAAAAAGATGCTAAACTATAAATTTTGAAGCTTAGCACCTCTTTTCCCTTTTTATTCCTAAAGTCAGGTTCAGTAAACTTTTAAGTGACATGTCATTGGATAAGTACAATACTTATAAAACACTACTATTGGTAAAATTTCCATATGTTTAAGAAACCTGGTTAATAATATTGTGAGAGTTTACCCATAAGGCATAGGACAAATCGGAACATCCTTATAATATTGTAAATCTTTGCCGCTTTTAAAATACCATAACCATTGAATCACAAAATATCCACTATTAATACCCAATCACACCCTTTACCTTGTGACGGTGGAACAAACAGTACTTCTTTAAGTGGAACGATTCCTTCAACCATTTCATTCCCTGTTCTTGGATCAAACCAAGCGGTCTTTGCAGCATATCCGGAAAAACTATCAAGTTTAGCCCTTATCGGCATTCCTAACGGTGAATAGAAAAACGCATATTTATCGCCACGCCCTGCACATTGATGTGCATTTACCGCCGAATCATCGATTAATAGCTCAGGAGCACTTCTAAATTCAAAATACGGACGGCTCATTCTTAGCTGCATCATATATTTTAATTGGTTTGCTCCTTCATGCATTAGTACATCTTGCCATCGATACTTCCAATATGCACTTTCTTTCATACTAAAAGCCCATGTTGAATGATTTCCGTAAGTATGTCCGCACGCACCTTCCATCAGATTCCAGTATGCATTATTGCGTACATCAGCAGCATTCCACATATACTCATAATCAATGTTAAAACAAGCCGGATGATCTTCATAACGTGGTTCTAAATCCATAAATGGCTTGTTTTCACTTTCCTTGGTGGATCGAAGCATCTTCCAGCTATCATAACACTCAATTGCATGACCGGATTGAATCGCATGAAAATCTATATAATCCTTGTCTTTCAAATAGTCAATCGACGAACATGCTCCCGGAGGATGGAATGTCATCAAATGATTTCCGTCAACTTCTTTTATCCCTTTTGCCATAGCATCTATCACTGCAAAGTGTTGCTCCGTCTCAAGACAGCGATCACCACCCAGCACCCATATAATGTTCCAACAATCTTTATATCGATTTGCTATCCATTTACCGTAGAGATACGCATTTTCTGCATTAAAAATCTCCGGACCTATCCCTTGTGCCTTATTATATTTATCCCCCCATGTAGGTAAAAGAGCAATAAAAATGCTGTATTTAGCAGCAATATCAACGGCAAAATCAATGTTTTGCCAGTAATTAAAGCCTGGATCCTCATCCGGCATTGTAGGATCGTATACTCCATTTATCTTTTTAAGGGGATATCGGCCATAATGATTGGGCGTTGCAAGCCCATCGTGCTCTGCCAGGGCTACAGCCTGAACTACGTTAAAACCTTGTTTCGCACGAACACTTAAATAATACTCTATTTCACCCCTTGATAACTTGTGAAATAGATTCCATGCAGTGTCACCAAGATAGAAAAAGGGTTCTCCATCCTCATACATAAGATAACGTTTTCCTGAATGAACTTTTAATTTTCTCATGTCTCTTCCTCCATTAATAAATTCCACAATCAATTGCACTTTTTATGCCCGTAAATTTTGACTTATTGTAGATATTTTCTAATAGTAATCTCATACTAATTTTAAGTTGTGAAAACATTAAAAATAAAGTGACAATTGTTTGTATATGTCTAAAATGATATTATTCCTTATACTTCTTGAAACTCATATACAAAAAAAGAGATAGAATACAAAAATGCATTCTATCTCTTTTATGAATGATTCTAAATCAATAATATATTTAATATTTTTTATTATTCCATTTCCCTATATAATTTTCTAACTGTCCAATATGCCATCTTAGGCTTTCTGTATTCATTGACTAATCCCTTATTATTAAAACTCCTCGGCCGTGACAAACACATTTCCTTTGATGTTCTTATATCACAATACTGCCAAATATATGTTCCTACTATTGATGGCTCATCTTTAAACAGTTTTAATGTATAATCCAAATATTTTTCTTGATAGTTTTCTGTCCATTTTGGACCTTCAAAAGTGCTGTCACCATATATAGCACCGGCTCCAAACTCAGACATTATAATCGGCATATGTGATAAACCTTCATTTCTCAACTTTTCTTTAACCTTTTCTAAAAATTCCGGCCATTCATCCAATTCTTCTCCATACCATCCGATATACTGATTGATGCTTACTATATCTACAAAAGAAAGACAAATATCTTCAAGCGGAAACATGGTAGCATAGGTTAAAAGTCTTGAGTTATCTATTGCCCTAATCTTTTCTACAAAAGATTTTGTCAAATCATAAGCATCTTGAACTCGAGTATCTATTTCATTATGTAGTCCCCAAATAATGATACTTGGATGATGATAATCTCTCTTTATCATTTCCCTATGCATTTGAAGTCCCCTGTCCAATATAACCTTGTTTCCCAAAACTTTATCAGGATATCCCCACAAAGGTATTTCTTCCCAAAATAGTATTCCCTCTTGGTCGCACAAATCTAAAAACACTTCTGAATTCGGGTAATGTGAACCCCTTATAGCATTACACCCTAAATCCTTAATAATTGTCATATCTCTTTTCATTAATTTCAATGGCATAGCAAATCCCCAATCGGGATGGTCTTCGTGTCGGTTAACTCCTTTTAACTTTATTTCCTTATTATTTAACAATATTTTACCATTCTCAACTTTAATTTCTCTAAAACCTATGCGTTCGATTACATCATCTTTATGAAGTTCAAATTGGATATTGTATAAATTGGGACGCTGAGGATCCCATAATTTAATATTCTTTAATACTATATTATTTATTTGTAATTTCACTTCTCCACTGATTGTAACAGGTACGGTTTTAATAAGTTCATCATCTATATATATATTAAGCTGATCAGAAATTTCTTCTTCATTCATTCCCTCAAGGGTCACATAGAGAGTTAAGGCTGCCTCATTGAAAGAAGCATTGAGTTGATAACTAATCTTATAATCTTTAATCCATGCTGTTTTAAGCTCCATTAGCTCAACACTTCGTATAATTCCACCATAATGAAACCAATCTACCCTTGCTAACGGTATAGTGTTCATATCATCCAAGGTATTATCAACAAAAACTACCAATGTATGTTTTCCGGGATTAACATCTTTTATTAAAAATTCAAAACCTGTAAAACCTCCATAATGACTACCTATATAATCACCGTCTAAGAAGATTTCTGCCTGGCCGGTTACACCATGAAACATTAAATTAATATTTCGCTCTGTAGTTGTAAATGTAGTTGCATACCATGCCCATCCCTCATAATCATATAAGTCAAATTCATGATTCCAACAAGATGGTACTACTATCTCCATACTATCTGACGGGAAATTTTTATACCACTGTTCATCTTTTCCTTTGTTTTCAGGATCTGTTTTAAACCTCCAAATCCCGTCAAGCAGTGATACTTTTCTTTTGATATGTCTTTGAAACAATCTTACCACTTATGTCACCTCTTCATTTTATGGTAAATAAGCACCATACTTTTTTAATGCAGCTCTTAATTCATTAACATCAACTTTATGAACGTCTTTTTGCTGTATATTCGATGTCATAACTGCTGCAATACCGGCTGCTTCACCCATTGCAAGGCAAACAGGCATTACTCTTATACTTCCTTGAACGGCTCTGTCACATGAAATTGACCGTCCTGCCACTAATACGTTTTTTAATGATTTGGGGGTTAAACATCTGTATGGTACCCCATGTGATTCTCCTTTGCCGTATCTGCTGCGTCTAACTTCTTCATCTAGTATTCCTTTTCCTTTCAGCTCCGCCTCTTTTTTAGATAAATGAATATCTATATAATAAGAGTTGCGGCATATCTCATCTTCAAAACTTCTTCTGTTCAAATAATCTTCTTTAGTAAGAATATAATCCCCTAAAATCCTTCGGGTTTCTCTAATACCCATTAATGTTGCTGTAGATACTAAAAATGCATTGCCAAAAGCCTTAGGATAAAATTCTGCAAGTGCATCCCTATATGCTTTTGCCATCTTCCTTCCATGAATCAATGCCTCTGATACACTTATTGGATCTGTATTGTCTACATTCCATATATGACCGGCATTAAAACCAACAGTGCGTGGGCCTATTAAGCTATTGCAAAAATGGTCGTCAGATATAATCGGATATTTCCCTGAAGCAATAATATCATGGATTGGACTTTTCGGATTGCTGTTATGGAGCGCTGGTCCATTTGCATATGCATATTCATCAACATTTGTTAAATAAAAACAGTGTGTTGCAGGCTGAAGTTCTCCATTTTCTTCGTCTCCCTTCATAAATTCAGCTCCTGCCATGGCTGCTATATCTGCGTCTCCTGTGCAGTCAATGTATACTTTTGCACGGTAGGCGCTCAACCCTTCCTTATTACTTATGATAATCGCTGAAACTATACCATTTTCTGCATCCACAGCACTTACAAAAGAGTTAAATAATACTTTTGCTCCTGCCTCAGTTACCAAATCATCATATACTCTTTTTAAAACTTCAGAATCTATTGGCACCCAGTCTGTATCTGTTTCTTTTATATGGTGCATTTCTTCTTTACAAGCTTCTAATATTTTTTGAGCTAACCCTCTATATATTACTTTTTCTTTGTCTGAAAACGGGCACCATGCAGGAACCAGTCCTGATGTGCCCATTCCTCCTAAGCTGCCTGTTGCTTCAATGATTAAAGTTTTAGCTCCCTCCCGTGCAGCAGCTGCAGCTGCTGTACAGCCTGCCGGACCTCCGCCTATTACTATTACATCCCAATCATCATACAGTTTGATTGTACGTTCTTTTAGCGTATATTTTAACATTTTGCTCAGCTCCTTATACAGTATTAAATATTATACTTTTTTATTTTTCAGATGTACACAATGCTAACAAGTCATCTACATGAGCAGTAGCCAAGCATTCAACTGTATCAGCAGCACCGTAATATATTTTTACTTCACCGTTATCTTCTGCAATCATGCCACCCGGGAAGATAACATTATTTCTAAAACCTTCTTCGGTTTCATAGGATACTTCTGGTGCAATGAGTGGTTCTTTACTCATTCCTATGACTTTATAAGGATTTTCTAAGTCTAAAAGCATTATTCCTGCTGTATATCGTTTTGTCCATCTGTCCTCCCAGCCATTTTTACCGCGCTCGTTATCTATATCTACTGCATGAAAAGTTGTTAGCCATCCTTTTTTAGTTTTTATAGGAGGTGCACCAGGGCCAATCTTATCGTTTGCAAATGGCACATGCTCTACGCCTAAAAGTAACTGAGAATTACCCCAGTATTTTAAGTCCGGTGAATCAGATATCCATATATCAAATCTGTCCTGTCTTCCGCGGCTATAAACCGGGAACGGACGTTCTAACCTCACATATTTTCCATTTATTTTTTCCGAAAAAAGTACCATGTTTCTATTGTCCGGTACAGAAAGACTTATAATTTCAAAGGTTTCAAAATTTTCTGTTACTGCTACACCGCCTCGTACTCCATGATTGGTATCTGCGGCAAAGCATATATAACAGCGCCCGTCAATTACAGTTAGCCTCGGATCATATATCCTTATTAAATCCGGATCATTTAAGCTTTCCGGCCTCAGGAATGGTTCTTTTTCTACTTCCCAACTTATTCCGTCATTACTGAATGCTATCCCTAGATTTGTGCCTTCAAATTTTCCGTTGCTTGCATCATATCCATAATCATTACGAAAAATCATTACATACTTTCCTTCATATTTCGCAATCCCTGCATTAAAAACTAGATTACTTTTATAAGGAACGTCTTTATAAGAAAGGATTGGATTTTTAGAATAGCGTTTTATTACAGAACTTGATTTTAAACTTACAATTTTATTGATACCCATTGATTTTCCCCCTGATTCCTTTGATTTTTTATTGACAGCATTTTGAAATATATTTTCTACAATATGATAGAACCGCCTTGTTTTAATTTTGCTCTAAGCTCTTGTGCATCTACCTTTTCCATTATACCGCCATGATTAAGGGAAAGAACCGCTGCAACTCCTGCCGCCTCTCCCATTTGATTTGTGTTAACCATTACTCTTACGGCACTGAAGGCTCCTTCTTCCGCATGAATCATCCGGCCGGCCATAATAAGATTTTTCATTTCATCAAAGATTAAGGAGCGATATGGTATTTGATAATATGTGGGGTCAGTTTCCAGCTTATCTCTCCACATGCCTACTTCAGGCGCCATGCCGCTACCTCGAACAATTTCCTGAACTCCGTTTAAATATTTGAAAGTAATTCCGGGTTCATGACTATGGTGAATGTCTACACGATAGCTTCCATTAGCAATGGCATCTTCAAATTTTTTGCCGTACAGAACATCTTTATCTTTTAATTTGTATTTTGATTCTATATGATAAGTGTCGCGTATACCAATATATGAACAAAGGTCCAACAAAACAATCTTTTCTCCGTCAGGTGCATACTTCCTCACAAGGTCCATTATAGCTCTAATCTGACGCCTTCCTTCCATTTCGCTATATGTAAGCATTTCTGCATCTGCACAATTTACATTGAAAACATGTGTCTCTGCATGCATTTTTACAGCTGGTATTCCTGGTATTTCTCTTCTCCAGCCCCAGTCTTTTTGCAGACCGAATTCTTCACCATGTTTTTTTAACATTAAGGGTAAGTTAAAATTATCTAATAAACCTATTCCATATATCTTTGAACAAGGGGTAGGGGGCTGCATATTTTTAAAAGTATAAAACTTTAGCCCTGTGTCACGGCATAAATCACCGTCTCCCGTAGCATCAATAAAAACTTTTGCCTTGATAGCTCCTCTGCCGGACTTATTTTGAATAAAAACGGCATCGATTTTATCATCTTTCGTTAGCACTCCTGCGTACATGGTATGCAAATACGGTTTAACCTTTGCTTCAGATATAAGGGTATCCAGCTCAATTTTTAATTCTTCTGTGTTTAAATTATATGCATTGCATTCATTTATACTCAGTTCTGATTCTTTGTCTACTACGGCATTTCTTTGTTTTAGTCTTTCTATTACTTCACTGGTAAGTCCGGCAATAATCTGCTGTTTCTTTTCATTATCATATAATGAATGCCAAATGCTTACCAAGCCTGAAGCAGCAACCCCGCCAAATGAGTTTTGTTTTTCTACAATTGCAACCTTGGCACCAAGCCTTGCTGCTCTCACCGCAGCAAAAACCCCTGTGCAGCTTCCTCCTAAAACACATACATCTACTTCTGAAACAATTGGAACTTTTCTTTCAGGCTCTATAATCATATGCATGTCACAATATCCTTTCAAATGATAATTTTATTGAATGGTTTCTGCAGCTACATAAGGAATAAGTTCGCCTAAACTGTTAAATACAAATAGTTTAAGCGTCTCACCTTCATGTGCTGAATTAATAGCTATATAAGGCGTACTTAAATGAACAGTTACTATTCCATTTTCCGCACTCTCGCATCCAGGTATCGTAATAGTTTCAGATTTTACTAGCTCCAATAATTTTTTTCCATTATCTTTATATCTTCCCAACACTAAAACAGCATTGTATGTTTTTGAGTCAGTATTAATTATTTCTACCTGACCAAAAATATTACCGCCTTCACCTATTCCGGTTGAATTAATAGAAGTATCTCCAATCATAAAATTAGGTACTCTTACTTTTAATACACCAATAGCCTCAGTTGATTCACTAAAAACCTTATCTCCTTCATTAACCGTATCAGCATTATTACGGGGTGTAACAGCAAATCTTATATATTTGCCTCTTTCAAGCTCTGTTAAAGTATATGTAGATGTTTCTCCTGCAGAAATACTTTCTGTTTTAATTATTTCAACATTTTTAGTAAAGTCCGGATCATCTGCTTTAATCCATTCACAGATGGAACCAGTTTCTATATCACCATCTTCATCGAAATAGGAACCATAGATTCCCGTCAGTGTTTCTCCTATATTGGGCTTACCTATAATTATAATGTTATCTGCTACAGGCTTGCTCCCTTTAGGAGTACAATAAATTATCAAATCGTCAAAAGATATTTCACCCTTGTTTCCAATCGTAATAGAAGAAAAATCATCAATAAAATCCTTGCTTGAAAAAGCAAACGTATCAACAGTTTCAGTCCATGGCTTCATTTCAGAAAAGGATGAACCATAAGCCAACTGAATGTTCTGTTCCAACAAATCGATTTTTATTCGGATGCAAATCCATTCCTTAGGTCGGAGAGGGTTTGTAGTATATGCCGTAGCCTTTGTACCATCCACATAATAACCTTTATAGGATACTTTTTCGTTTTTCTCTACCGTTATATTGGCGATTGCCTTATTGGAGCTGCTTTTTAATGAAATATCAAAGATATCTACGCTTGGTCTTTTGGCCTTTATTTCAACTGTTACAATTCCATTTTCTGTAGTTAATTTTGAAGGCAAATCATACTTCATAGTAATTTGACTTGAAGTATCTGCTTTATATTCAAGGGTATCCTCATCAATATAAGCATTTTCATTAGTATCCCATAATGTTGTAACTCCTGTGGTAAAATATCCGTCTGTTTTTATACTATTAATAAACTTTTGGCTTATTGTTTTTTTACCGGTTTTTGTAAATGTCCAAACCGTGTTTCCGTTTTCTTGCAAATACAATTCATATTCATTGGGTCTTGTTAAAGTCATCTCCGATTCAAAATCCTGATGGGTAACAATAACAGCGTCTGTATCAATAACCTGTACGGAAACATCGCTTTTTTCAACCGGTTTTATGTTCATAAATTCAATATTATCAATCACTACTTTTCCTTCATCCTGTAATTGCTTATTAGAAATAATTATTTTACTAATATCTTGGGCATTGATAAGCTCTGCTCCTTTCATTAACGGAACAATAACTTGCTTCCATTCCTCTCCTGATATATCCACATCAAAACTTAACATATTGGTTTCTCCGTTTTGTAAAGATATTCCCAACTTATATTGGCTTTCTGAATGCTCCCCACGAATCATAAAAGCCATATATCTTGCATCCTGAACCTCCATCCATTTTTTAGGTATTTGAGCTTGTCCTTTTGCATCCTTTCCTTTAAAGGAAATCAACTTGCCATTGCCCTGATAACCATTACCGGAATCTTCTATATTAAAATAAAAACCTTCTTCACTTGTCAGAGATGACCATACAAAAGGATCATTTTCAAAATCATTTACAACAACCTTTTTCTTCAAACCTTTATTTGTAGTTCCTATGGTAATATCATCAATGATAAAATATCCTTCATCACCTTTTATATCATTGTAAAACCATATCTTTGAGATATTTTCCGGAGAGCACAGGTATAAATCTTTTCCCAAATGAAATGTGTACTCTTTCCACTTATCATCATCTAAGTGCACAGTCACAGGCGCTTTTTGAGTAGAACCTCCTATTTTATATTCTATCTGCATACTTATTTGACGTGTTTTTATACCGTCTCCTCGTATTTTAAATGAAAAATACTTTGCATCCCTTAAATCTGCATCTTTTTCAAGTTCCATACAAAGGTTGCCGCCCATGGAATCACTGGCACGCTTAAAACTAACCTTAAATCCTTTGGTGTCATCTACTCCCTCGCCCTTATCTGTAACTTCTCCTCTAAAATAGTCACCTGGCTTTGTTCCATCGGAATGAGAAGTCTGTTTTAAGAATACATTATCAAAGTCAATAATATAATCAAATTGCCGTTCTACATATGGTACACTAACAGGTGGCGGTACTTCGCTGCCATATCGGTTTACTATAAAATCATTTAAAATCAGTTCACCTTTTCCTGGACTTTCAATGGACAAATAAATATTTTTTATAGCCCCTCTATATATTCCATCCCCTAAAGACTCATCAAGTTTTACTAGTTGATTTGCAGGAATGTTAAATGAATTAATATTTTCATTCTGAATTGTTAAATCTGCAGTCCAAATATCCCCATCTGCTTCTTCAAGTCCTATTCTTATAGTGTGACCTACAGCATCTGTATTTGCCTGAAGCTTAAATTGTAAATACTGTATATCTGTGAAAATCCATTGCGGCGGCGGCTCCATTAAGACTATAGCCTTTGTTGCATCTTCCGGGCGATGATATTTAATTTTTACACCTGAATCCATATTTTCTTTATTAAGTACTGCATTTGTACCGTCTTTTACAAAAGTATATTTAGTAAACACATCTGGATTAAAATCATTTGCATAGCTTATATCTTTATAAGGCTCTGAAGAATGACCGGGGTAACTTAACAGCTGCTTTTTCAAATATGCCCCCCAATAATCCGTCGGTTTATAATTCCAATTTGCAATGATACGAGGTGTTGCCGTAGGATGAAAACACCATCCTGTAAAGTGTACTTGGTTGCCATATTCGACACCCAAACTGCTTTTTCTGCTGTCAAACCAAGTAAACAGTTCATCAATCCAGAAAGGATGATCCAGATGTTCTTGGCTGTCCGGCTTAACATTATTATTTTTAAAATCAGAGCCATTTCCATCCCATCCATTTTCTCCTGCAATAATAGGTGCAATCTTTCTCATTGGCCCAACATACGCATCCCACTTACCTGTATTACCCTTCCAAGGATATATGTGGCTGTCATACATAATTCCATAACCGGCTTTTGACTTATCTCCACCTGTCCCCTGGTCTACAAGAACATAGCCATTTGCTATAGTACTAAGACTATAACCCCAGTTAAGACCTCCGGCAATAATAATATTTTTCGCACCTGTATCGCGTATAGCCTCTACAAGCTGCTGATGTCCAACAGCCTCATAGGTAATATCTCCTTCCGTAACCATACCCCCATTTCTCCATACTTCTACCGACACATCATGGGGCTCATTATATAGATTAAACAATACTGCCGGGTTGTTTTTATACCGATTTGCAACATCAATCCAAAAATCTTTGCATTCTAAATCAGGCATTTTATGCTGCCCATTTTTACTATCATCTGGCAATCCTGCACTTGACCAGTGCAAATCCAAAATAATATATTTACCACGCTCGGCAACTGCATTTACCATATTATCTACAATAGTACGGTACCCATCGGCATTGGTTTGGCCATTTGCATATCCAAACCATCTGGCAACAGATAAAGGTACACGAATAACATTAGAGTTCCACTCATCACATGCAACCCTTAAAGATGTATATACTTGCTCACCATTATTACTCCATTCTAAACTTGGTACATTAAGGCCTATTAAACGTACTTCTTCTGTTTCATCTTCAGCCAGTACCAGCTTATTTCCCAAAACCTTTAACTGTTTGCTTCTGTTAACCGGTTCTGAAGCATAAACAGTTGTACCAAAAAACTTATCAACTTCAGGATAAGGAGTATTACCAAAAATTGATATAAACATAGCTATTAATAGAGTTGTGATAATAATTTTATTCAATATAATTTGTCTATTCATATCATCCCTCCTGCAAACCATTATACTATTTAGCCTATAACACGTAAATGTTCTATACCTAAAATCAATTTGCAATATTTATAAAAAAAGCTTTTGAAACAGAATTATAATGAAAAAAGAGTAAGAATGACGTTGTATTCATCTTACTCTCCCATATTTCTAAGCATATTATTGTCATTTAATAAATATTACTGCAGTACACTTTCTTTTTCCAAAGGCAACAGCATGCTGTTCCATTTAAATAATTTTATTTGAGGCTCTGTAATATCATTTGGTATTTTTATAGATACATAATCAGTATATTCTGATGTTTGTTTGGGAATAATTACCTCTGTATTGCATTGTATATCCTGCAGTTTATTGTCGTCATACAATGCAATAATAAGGCTAACCTTTTCATCACTTTGCTTTGTATTGTTAAATGTAACTAATCCCTTTACAATTCTCTCATCTGTATCCGGGCCGGGTGTTACTTCGTCTAAAAATTCCACTTTATTTCCATTTCCATCTTCAAAAACAACATTTTCTATAGTAAGTTCACCAGGATCTACAGATTCATCCCCTAATCCTCTTATAATAATATCGTCATAGTATGATGTTTTATTATTTCTAAAACCTATTCCACCCTCCAAAAGCGGATTATTAGTATCAATATGCTCCAATACTTTTTGCTCGTCCATGTATCCCATAATTGTATTGCCTTGTACTATAACCCTAAATTGATACCATACATTTTTGCTGAGTTCGAAAGATTCAGCTAAGTCTGCATTTACCTCGCTAAGACTACCATTAGTCGCTTTATATAATTCCGCTTTATTTTTATATATCCTAAACATATAATAATTTTCTCGATTATTATCAACTCTGAATACTAAACTAGGTAAAGCTCCATCACTAGTGGTGCGTATCCTTACTTCGTAAGAAAAATCGGTAAAAGCATAATCATCAAGTGTTATCAATGTATGAGTACTTGTATCAATCTTAAGTACTTTAGTATCATTCTCTATACCTAATTCTTTGCCGTCAACTATACTAAGTCCGCTGCCCGTCCAGCCTTCTAAACTGCCGCTTTCAAAATCTTCTTCAAACAAAATCTGTCCGCCAGCAGCACTTACACCAAATGAAATAAGTCCAAAAACCAAAATCAAAATTAATATTTTCCCAAACCTCTGCAACTTATTCTTTTGCCTGATGATATTTTTCATTTTCATTCCTCCCCCCGCTTTTTTACCTTAAATCTATTATAAGTTTAACATTGCTTGAGGCTTGTGTAAATGTTTAAAACCTAAAATCAATTTACTTAATCTAAAATTCAACTAATTTGTTTATGCAGGCACCCTACTAATCCACCGGCTGAAACTTTACAGCGTCTGCAATGGTATAACCGGTTCCTGTCGATAATATTTTTACATAATTATCCGTGCCTTCCGATAAATAATAGGTACCGATATATACCCACTGCCCTCCGTTTTCTTGCTGATTAACCGTCTTAGATGTATCAACTTGCCCATTATATACTATTTCCAAAGGAACAGCATTTGGTCTGTTCGAATGAGAGGTCCACCACATATATATTTCATAATTACCTGCTTTTTCAATAGTAGGTGTCCATTTTGCCCATCCCTCTTTCCTTTTACCATCATGTGCATAATTTAATCCATAAATTCCAGTAGTACTTCCACTAATAATCCAATCTGAATCAAAAGTACAAGCACTATCATTATTATCTATAATAATGGCATCTTTCGGCTCATCTGGAAGTGATTTATATAAAATCTGACCATCTTGTTTTAATCGCTCAGAAAGCTTTTCGTAATCAACATTCTGTACATCTACTCCGTCATCTATTGCAATAGATGCAGCAGTAGCAGCAGATTGGCCTAATATCATAAATACGGGTTCCATACGAATAGAACCATAGGCAGCATGAGATGCTGAAACACATACAGGTACTAATAAATTAGAGCACTCATCCGCTTTTGGAATAATTGACCGGTAGCTTATTGAATATGGCTCATTTAATCTTGTCATCATATCGCCTTCAGCAACAAGCTCTCCATCCCTAACATAATATTGAATATGATGTGAATCCATTGCATAACTGCCCATGCCAACACTATCATTTACAGGCACTTTGCGCTGGCATACATGCTGCGTTATAACAAAATCACTTACCATCCTTCTTGCTTCCCTGACATATATTTGGGGAGGCCAATGATTATTTTCTAAAAATTCATCCTTCGGCAAGCCCCATTCTCTGAAAACTGCACGCATTTCTTCCGGTACGCGCGAATGATTCTGCAACGTCCACAACAATCCCTTTTGGTATGTTTCATGTGCTTTAATAATTTTTTCCCTGGTTTCATAATCACCTTCAGGATAATCATAATTCATCCCTATATAATCTGTAGATACACCTGAATTGTTATTTGCATCTACTTTGCCGTTAGGCAGCCAATGACTCAGCTTGCATATTTCTAACGGTTTTAAGCCAACCTCAATTGCCCTAAATAAAATTTCATAATCCAATTCATTATAATCTTCAGGTTTTTCAACCATAACCCTGTTTTCCGGAACATTCGTTAAGTTCCATCGGAAGTTGTATGCCTGCACTCTATTATCCCCTTCCCCAACCTTTCCGCCGGGATCTGGATTCACTCTTGGAAGCAGGCCACTTGAAGGTTCTCCTTTTACTATATAAGGGTCTATTCCCTTAGGTACCGCATTATGCTCATTAGGATTTCTTATTCCGTTAATGGTTTCACCATATACAGAATTAGCCTCTCTTCCAACAAAATAAGATACACCTGATTTTGCCATCAAATCTCCTTCATAACTGGCATCAATAAACATCTTGGCTTTAAAAATCTTTCCTGATTCCATTTTTATAGCAGTAATTCTTGTACCATCTTTTCTCACACCATTATTTAAGTCCAGTCTTTCCTTATAAAACACCGGTATATTATTTTCTCTTACATAGTCCTGCATTACTTCAAGTGCCACTTTTGCTTCAAATCTCCACTTAGGCTTGGATTCTCCGTACTTAGCGCCTACACGCTTATAAAACTCTAATGAAAGCCCGCCTATTGCTTCCTCCTTTCCAACATCCGTATCTCCCAATCCTCCTGTGGTCAGTCCTCCAATACGGATTCCCGGTTCAATTACTGCCACACTTTTACCCATCTTTGCAGACTGAACTGCCGCAATGATACCTGCAGCATTTCCACCATACACAACTATATCATATTCATATTCCGCAGTATCTAAACATTTTGTGTCTGTAATAGGTATCATCTCATCCACATTGTTCCACAAAAACATTTTCATACTGTAATCCTCCAATCTGCTATTTTCAGATAATGTTACGTTCAACGGATTTGAACTATTGGAAATTATCTTACTGCTCTGCGCTTCAATAATATTGTCTTCCCATACTATGTCTACTAATTGATTGTTTTTATATAGTGCAGCTATGAGGACAATGGATTTATCAGTATTTGAAGTGTTAATAATATTGATGGCTCCAATAATATTTCCTGTAGTAATAGAATTAATTTCGTTTTTCGCATCAATTTCATCTCTGTAAAACTTGTAAAAAGTTGCTATTAATTCAAAGGATTCTGCAGAAACAGTATCAATGTAATTAGTACATATATTAGAAATAAATATCCGTATTATTAAAGAACAAATAATTGCATAGGAAAGCTTTTTAGTCATTATGTATGTCTCCTTTAGCATCGTATTGTATTTTAAACATTGCTTTAAATATTAAACATTTGAAAAAAGGCTATCTCAAAAATAATATTTGTCTGAGACAGCCGTTTTAAAAATTTAATTTAATAAATAATTGCTTTTTTTATTCAAAATAATCTTGAATATTTATAAATTACTTTATCACAGTAATGACATATTCCATAGGAAGTACACCGTTTTCATTTGTATCTACTACAGTAATCTTATATTCTCCTTCAGCATTTGCAGGAGGTATAATTTCAAATGCTTTGTTGACTTTATGCCTTCCTTGTATACCATACTGCACTGTTTCATTAGCACCAATCTCAAATCCATCGGGCATTTGTTCTATTTTTAGTTCACCGATAACTCTTGCATCTGTTTTATTATGAATTGCAAAATTCAAGTATCCTTTTTCACCTGCTTTAAATATATATCCTTCTTCTTTTGGCACCTGGATAACAACATGATCAGGAAACTTTTGAGGAAGCTCAGTTATCTCCTCAGACAGCTGAGGCTCAGGGTGCATTTCATATTTTTCTTCCAGCGGAAGGGGTTCATTTGTAAAAACAAGATCATCTATTATAAAGCTTCCGCTGGCATTCTCGTTCATATTAAATATGCTTATATATTTAGTAAACTCAAGTTCTAGTCCTTCACTTAACCCCAATTCGGACAGCCTTATTGTAACCTTTTGCCAATCAGTTCCCCGTACCTTTACAGGAGCACAACCTACTTCTAAGTCACGCCTATCAAATAGCGACTTCTGCGGCTTACTTCTCATTTCTTCTAAACGGATTAAGAGATCTAAATCACCACTTCCTTTAATCCAAAAACTCATATGAGTTGCATATTCTATCTTAGATATATCCCAGCTTTCCGGTAATGTACCCCTTGCCTGACCGCCATATGAACCTGCCGGACGGTTAAACCAAAACTGCTGTGCTCCGCCTCCATTACGGCCTCCATTCTTTACCCACTTAGTCGTAAAACTGTCTGAATCTGTACTTTCAGTATCAGCCCAAGCTTCCCAAACCATAGATCCTTTTGTTTCAAAATCTTCATAAAGTTTAAATGTTTCATGCTCTACATATTCTGTTCCCGCTATTGTAATATTATCAATTGCAAAACTACCTGCACCATCACTTTCATTAGTAATAAATATTGATTTAATTTCTCTTGTATCTAATACACCGTATTCTCCTTTAAAACAGGCTATAGGGAAGAAAAATCTCTGCCAGTTTTTATAGAGGTTTGTAGGAAATGTAACCTTAAACTGTCTTCCGTCATTTAATTCAAAGCCTATACCAATTCTTTTAATATCTCCATCACTTTTTACATTAAGCCATATGCAAGTTGTACCTGACAAATCCCAATCTTCCGGAATATCCGCAATAGCTCCTGCTGAATTTGCCGGGGTATCATATGCAATTATCTTTCCATTCCCCTCAATACCCTCCGTATCACCAATTGCAAAGTAGCCTGCATTTTCCTTTTTATAAACACCCCACTCTGGATTCACCGTATCAAAATCAACAATCTTTTTCCATGTAAATACAGGATGTTTGTCTTCAATTTCTGGAATCTCTGGTCTTGTGTCCGGCTCCATAATCATATTAAATTTTTGAAATATTCCAGAATACGGAGTAGGCTTAAACTCCCAGTTCATTATCGAACATGGTGAAGACGTGACATGAAAATTCCAAGCTGCATAGTGCAAATTGTAAGTATTCATATAATTAAACCATGCATTCATCCACTCTACATAATCCGAATGCCTAAAATCATACCAATTCGTTACTCTTTCCTGAAAGAAACCGAATTCACCAATATATATAGGGTAATCATTTATTACGCAGCCAACTTTTTCTGCCCAATCATCTTCTTCACCTATTTTCAATGGGTATACATGAGCAGAATAGATAATACCATTGCCACCGCGATCATCAAGAGCATAGCCATTTTCCAAACCATCATATCCTTTTTGTAATCCTCTAAGGTCATATGCCCAATCCAGTCCACCGGCAATAATAATATTTTTTGCACCAACACCTCGTATTGCATCTACCAACCCCTGCATCCCTGGTGAATTTATTAATTCACCAGAATCTCCTATTACAGGGCCTCCATCCCGCCATTGTTTCCATGTTACACTGTGAGGTTCATTTAAAATATCAAATAATACACCAGGATGATTTTTATATACCGCCGCTACATCTTTCCAAAAATTAACACTATTTTCGTTAGGGATTTTATATTCATGTAAATCGATTATTACATACTTTCCTCTCTTGGTAACCATATCAACTACTTCTTGTACCTTTTTTCTATAGCTGCTGCCGCCATCATTTATATACCATTCTCTTCCATACCAAAATTTCTGAGTAAGCGTCAAACGTATATGATTGGCATTCCAATTATCAAGAGCCATTTTTATAGAATCATTTTGTTCTTTTTCACCGTTACCCCAACTCATTGACGGAACACTTACGCCTACCAACCTAACTTCTTCCCCTCTTGAATTAACCACCTTATTACCTACAACACGTAATTCAAGAGGCATATTATTGGTATTGGCATCTTTTGCTGTTGAGGTAATAGGAATGAAAAGAGAAAATATTAATAATAACGCAATTACCTTTCTCATTGTTTCACATCCTCTTCTTGGATTTCAATATATTGATTGATATTATTAAGTTCTCTTAGTTTCCTATTATATTCAGCCAATTTTTCATTATATTCTTTAACTCTATCACTTTCAATAATTCCAATAACTTCTCCCTCTTCATCAATTTCATAATGTATCTCACCGGTATAAGCAATTGAAGTAGCCAAGATATCCAATTCTTCTTTTAATTTTAAAACTTCTTCCTGTTTTTTTACATATTCAGGATTTAACACTTTTTTTATATAAGTTTTTTCATTCAAATTACTATTTTCTGCTCCATCAAAAGCTTCAACTGCTTGGTTTCCTTCATCACTATATTTGCTTCCTTGTGAATATATAATTACCGTATTAGAATTTTGATCCCATTTTACTACCGCTCCTAATGCTTCAGCTACAAATCTTGCCGGAACCATTGTTTTTCCGTTAATTAACTGCGGTTCTACATCTAATTTTTTTACTTTACCATTTATCACTGCATCTTTATTATTTATCTGTAAAGATAAAGATATATTATCTTTTTTAGCAAATACAGTGCTTGTGCTTGCCTCCCAATCGACCTCAGCACCTAAAGATTCAAATATTTCTCTTAAAGGCACCAATGTTCTTCCATTTAATATAATAGGAGGTTGAGGATATTCTTGAAGCTTCCCGTCTATTATCACATAAATTTCTTTCTGAGCAAATGCCGCAGCTGCTATGCCAATGAAACTTATCATTATAACAACAGTTAAAGCTATACGTTTCATAATTGATACTCCTCCCCTCTAAAAAACTTTATCATAATTTCGTTTATTCATTTTTAATTTTGTTTAGCATTTTATAAATGTTTTTTTAATTATCACCATTTTATAGGGATATACTGCTCATCAAGAGTCTTCATGCTGGAAAAATCTTTCCATATAAACACCTTTAGGTATTGGTTCTGAGGATCTGTTACATTAATAGAAGCTTTTATCTGTTTATCATCCACACTTGCTTCAGAAACTGCTGGTATAATTTTAGATACAACCTTAATATTCTGAACACTATTGTTTGATTTAGAATAAAGTACTACTACCATCGTTGCAGCTTCACTACTATCACTATAATTATCAATTTCAGTTGTAACATTTACAGCACCAACATTTGCAGCAGATAGATTGTTTAGCGTTTTTCCATTTTGTTCTAACTCAACTTTTACTACACGGGAACCTTCCATGTTTGTAAATGTTATATTGTCAATATAGAAAATTCCTTTTTTAAGTGCTTTGTGAAACTGCTCCAACGTAGCTGTTTTATAGTTTACAGTTCCGTAACTGCCATCACCTATATTACCGCTTTCACCAGGTGTCAATGTAAAACCTAAGATATCATCAGGAGTCACAGGATTCTTACTTTTATCTGTAAAATTTGCAAGCGGAATGGATATACGTACCCATTTTCCTTCTTCTTCGCCACTTAAGTCTACATTAAATCCAAACCTTTTACCATCTTTAACTTTTTCGGTAGACAGATTAAAATTGAGTTTTCTACAAGGCCCGCCTTCATTTCCTGCCGGAAAATCTGTAGGTATTTCATACTTAATATCAAATTCCATATGAGTTGGGTAGCGCATATTCCATGAATCAGCAGGTATAGAGAAAAATACTTCCCCACTATACCAGGACGATGCAGAAACTTCAATTTTCATTGCTCTTGTTCCATCCATACCTTCATTCTCTACAAAACTTTGTCTGATGTAGTCATAATATCCTGCTTCTGCATTACCCCATCCTTTATATTGATCAACCTTTCTAATTAAGGTTGAACCATCAAAAGTATCAACATATTTTACCGGCCTGTATTTTTCTATCCGTACAACTTCATAATTAGTAAATACCATATCGTCAATAAGCAGCTTTCCTGCCTTGTTGTCATCATCAGCTGTAAATCTGATTTTTGCAACATCTCTTAAATCAACTATTGCTCCATCTTTATATATCGGAATAACAATATGCTCCCAATCATTATCTATAGACTGAAACTTATGGCTAAACAGCATATTACCATTCGCATCATAGAAGGAAATTGTAAAATTAGACGGCCTGGCTTGTTCATTCTGACCTCTTATCCAGAAATTCAAGTAGGACATCGTGTTATTGACAAAATCCCATGCATCAGGCAAATCTGCTTCTACATATCCGCCCCAGCTAGCTAATCCAGTACGGTCGTAACTTAGTTCAAGCGCACTAGTTCCATTAAGTCCTATGCCTGAGACTGTCTTAGCTTTGATCCAGTTTTCTGGATATCCTCCACCTGATTTAACATCTCTCCAATTAGTAAATATATCAGGGTCAAACTTGTTAACAAATTCCAAGTTTTCACTTTGTTCTATATTGCCCGTACTAAACAGCAAATTATCAAGGTAATAATAACCGGGACCTTCATCACTTTTTGTTGCACCTATAAATTTAATAGTTGTAATATCTTCAGGATTACTTATTCCTATATCATCAAAGTAAAATTTGTGGTATATCCATTCATTTGATTCACCATCCGGACTTGCGGGTACAACAAAATTAACAGTACCAGAAGAATTATTACCTGTAAATCTAATGCTTACATTTCGTTCTACCGTATCTTGACCTGCCCTTATGTAAAAGGATACAAAATGCGCTCCTTTTAAAGCTCCTTCTGGAATAGGAGGATTAAATTTAAATGTAACATCACCGCCATATGGTACAGTTGTAGGAATATCATAAGTTATTTTAACAGCCTTTGAACCGTTTATTCCAGCACCATTTACAATTGAACCATTATACTTTGCACCCTCAGGACCATTCCAGTTATAATCTTTTTTCAGCGAGTTATTATCCATATCCACCAAATATTCAAATTGATTCACTTTATATGGTGCTGAAGGAGGAAGCGGATACTCTTCTCCTGAAAATTCAAGATGAGTAAAAATTACTGTACCTGAACCTTTAGAACCAATTTCTACTTTAATGCGCTGTATCTCTTTAATTTTATCTTCCATCGACATATGTTCATAATTTGAACTCCACGTAACTTCTTCCCAAGGTATAACTACTTCATATATTTTTTTATCTGGATCAACCAAATTATTAAACCTTAAAGCTCTTGAACCTATACCTACTTCTTTTTCAGCTTCAAATTTAAAAGTAAAATGCATATGTGAATCCCCGCCTGATGAAATATCCTTGGCACGGATTTTAATTTCTTTTGTCTTAGAAAGATGCTCCCATCTGTCATCTGAAGGCATATTCAAATAAAAATTCCCGCCCCAGTTAGAAGTAGCCTCAGTTCTGGCATAATTCAGTTTCAGACCTTTGCCGCCAGTTGAATCTGCATCGTCTATTATCTCAGGAACCATCTTATCGCCTGTACTAGGCCCTTGATATACCCCGGGATCTAATTTTATATCTGTTCCAAAAACATTTATATACTCATGGTATTCTGAAGTTGAACATCTAAAGGTTACACTATCTAAATCAAAAGAACCTGAGCCTTTATTAAACACTTCAATATGTATACTCTTTATTTCCCTTGTAAAATTACCATCACCGCGCTGATTCTCTTTCTTTCTTAAATCAGCAATATTAATTTTTATTCTTTCAGACTTACCGGTATAAAATTTTACATCTACAGACCAATCTTCACCGTCTTTTTCCTGTACACCTAATCTTATAGTTACATCATTTGATACATTAGTATTTGAAATTTCAAAATGAATTTCACCTAACTTTGATAAATCCCAATCAAAAGGTATATCAGCATATAAAGCTACCTTTTCCGGACCAACCTTTTTATCAAAATTAATATTAAGTGATCCGTTTTTCACCGAAGAATTTATAGCGCTACCTTCTTCCTGAACATATCTGTAATTTGAAAACAAATCCGGCTCAAAACTATTTACAAAATCAACAACATCAGATGATGTTTGGTTATAAATTGCCTGAAGTTTGTTGTATACATAATATCCATGAAAACTTGTAGGTTCACAAGTGCTATTATCTTTAATAATTCTTGGTGAAGCACTGCTGTGAAAACTCCATGCTGTCCAATGCATTTTAGAGCCATAGCCGCCTGTTTCTCTATCAAACCATTCTAAAAGCGAACTTTGAAATTCTTCTGCTGTCCCTTTATAGGAGCCTAACATCTCTTTATCATCAGGATCATATCCCCATTCACCTGCTATTACAGGAGCTACTTCACGCATTGGCTTTACTGCAGCTTCCCAGCTAGATTCACCGCCTTTAACAGGATATATGTGAGTGTCATATATGATACCATTTCCGGCACCGCCACCACCTGTTCTTTGGTCTTTCAGCAAACCGCCATTTTCTAATATACCAGCTAAAATATAAGCATAGTCAAGACCGCCTACTATACATATATTTTTAGCCCCTGTATCACGTACTGCCTCAATCAAGTCCTGCATTCCATATACCACTTCATCTTTATGAATACCGCCATTTCTCCATATCTCCCATGACACACCATGGGGCTCATTAAAAAGACCAAATAAAACTGTAGGATTATTCTTATATCTTGCTGCTGCATCCTTCCAAAAATTCAAATCAATTTCTCTTGGTGCTTCAAACCTATGAAGGTCAAGGATAACATATTTTCCCCGTACAGACGCCATATTAATAAGTTCATCAACCAGTGTTCTATATGGCTCATAGTTACCGTTTTGATAATCACCCTGTCCAAACCAGCGTTTGGAATCAACAGCTAATCTGACTACATTTGCTTTCCATGTATCAAGTGCTACCTGCATCCTAAAAGCTAAATTATTTTTACTTGCGCCATCTCCTTCATTTGACCAGTGAAGGTCCGGTAGATTAACGCCAACCAACCGGACTTCTTTAGACATATCATCTGCAAGTACTACTTTTGTTCCATTGACTTTAAGTTCAAGCGATAAGTTTTCATTAGCACTAGCAGAATTAATGTCAATATTAAATGCCAATGCATTAACAAAGACACAAAGGATTGTTATAGCAGCTGCTACTCTTTTCAAATTTATCATCCTCTCTTTTTATTACTATCCGTTTAATTCTTTCTTTTAACAACAATAATGGATTTTTGGGAACCTTTTGCCGTGTGCACAATTAGTTTACTAGCAGATTCAGAGGACGCATTCTTTTCTGCAACCAATTCTTCTATATTGGGTATATAAATTCTATCCCTTTCTTCATCAATCATTACAATATTAAATTGCCGTGCTTCACAAAGCTGAGTGAAAGTCTCATTTTCATCCTCTACCCTAATAACTAAGTTGCTTCCGTTTTTTATAATTAAAGTTCCGAAAACTACTCTATACGGTGCTGTGATGGTATCGGTACCTTTGTATATCTTTGCTGTTTTATGACCATTTTCAATATATCTGTCTGTTGATACTGCAAGCAGTGTAGGAAGATCATTTTCTACAGTTGAAGAAACTTCATTTCCTGTTCTAACAATATTTGGATCATCTTCGTCTCTTAGTGAAAAAACCTTTTCATATGAAACTGCTTCATTTTTTGCATTAACCGAATACCGTATGATATCCCCCCTTCTAATAGTAGAAGGGACCTCTCCTCCTTCAGGATGGTTGTAATATTTTGTAATTTGAAATTCTTCAGCTAAATTAACTTCAATTGTAGAACCTTGCTGATAGCCGTAAAGCTTTCTAACAACTTTACCGTCTTTATCAATGGTTTGGGTTATTCTGTCAATCACGGTCAATGGTGTATCATCTTGAATAGGAAGTCCTTCGCCCGCTTCTACATAATAAACCATTAATCTTGCTACCCTGGCTGTCGAAAGATCATATGCCTCAAGCCGTTTTGACTTGCTTTCATCGTTCACATCCTCAGGATACTTTTTCCAATCGCTAAAATAACTTAAATTAGTCACTGTGTAGTTAGAAGGTTCATCCATATATGGCGCAGGATCATCCCTATAATTTGAACCTATTTCCGGGTCATAAGAATCAACTACATTAGACTGAGGCACAACAAAGACAATTGTTTGGTTGTCCAATGCTACCGGACATCTGTCACTAGCAAACATCACAGGATTCCTCAAAAAAGTGGCACCTGGCTTTATAGAATTTCCTTGTCTCTCAACAAAATCCTTATATAATGTTAATGTTTCATTTCCGAAAGGTGAATTATAAATATTATAATCATCTTCAACATTTGGTCTCTTATATGGCGTATCTAAATAAATCAATTCACCATCTAAATTAAGTTTATATCTGACTGGATGACGGAAATAATAAACATCACCTTTTTTCCTATTTTTTCTCTGATGATATTGTCTATATTTATCATCTAATATCTTCATTTCTTCATTTAATATTTCTGCCGCATTGTCCAGTTCAGTTATAATAATGTCAGCATCGTCTACCTTTTTACCGTCTATTTCCATCTTTTTGGCGGAATTATAAACCTTAAATCCTTCTTTTGTCGTAAGTATTTGGAACTCTATACGCCTATCTACACCACTTTTTTGTGCAAACTTAACCAAATACCCGTATTGTTCCCTACTTTCAACTTCTAGCTCTATTCCTGCAACTCTATCTTTGTGGTCGAGATAAAAAGTATAATATTTTCCAACCTCCAATTTTTCTAAGCCTTTTATGTCATAAGAATTTTTAGATAAATTATATACTGTCCCATCTATTGTAATCTTCATTTCACGAAAATCACCAGTATTTTCAACTTCTTGAACAGTTCCGCTTATTTGCTTATCAGTTACAATGATTTTCATCTTTTTATTTTCCTTATCCCTTAAAACTGCTAGCACTGAAGATTCCGTTATGCCATCCAGCTCTGTAGGGTTGCCCATTTTATCTGTTACTAAAATTGCTTCATCAGGAAGGGATAGTTCAAGTGTATGTATATCTTCCTGTTTTTGATAATAGATTTTTTTAGCTGATAAATCAAAACTTGAAACAAAGATAATTTCTTCATTTTCTATTTTTACAACATCTATTTCTCCGTCGCCATTATTATCAATAAGAGTAATATTGTCTGCATTTTCTAAATCTTCTTTCGTCAGCCCATTAGCAGCAGAATCATTAATAATGATTTTAACGCTTCCAGGAATTATTACATTTGATAATGTTCTGTCGGATGGGTCTTCATAATAGTACAGCATTCTTTTATCTTCATCAAAGTATTCAACGGAGTCATAATTAAGCAATAATACTTCATTTCTTAATTTATTTTCTTCAACATATAGAATCATATCCTCATGATAATTGCTTTGCTTTTTGTAATAAGCTTTCACGCTGTATCCTGTGAATTCTTTCAAATCCATATATCCGCTATCAAATATCCGTCCGCTAATATCTACCTGGTTATTTTTGAGTTTTGTTCCGGGATTGATTCCTGTATCTCCAACAGCATTAACAATACCTTCTACAATATAGATATCGTGATATTTTGAAAGAATAGTATTATCACCGTCTCTTCCATATTTTTCTTTGTCACCGTATGCGGTACGTTCTAATAGTTCTGCTTCTATTGCATAACTTAACATATTCGCAGCATCAGCAAATGTAATAACACTGTTTAAAGTTTTGTTGTCATCTCTTGGTATTATTTTGTACTGTCTACCTACAATTAAATATCCAGCAGGATATCCCCCATTCGCCTCAGCATATGGCGCATATCCTAAAGCCGAAACCAGCATCTTTGCTGATTCTGCATATGTTATTGGTCTGTCAGGTGAGAATTTTTTATCCTCTTCTCTGCTAATAATCCCCATTTTATATAATGTCTCAATACTTGTATAGAATGGATGCTCAAGACTTACATCATCAAAACTCTGTTCTCCTAATATTGTTTGTTGTCCACCCATTCCCAACATTCTAGCCACAAACTCTGTAAATTCAGCTTTGGTAACCATTGCATCAAGCTCATTATCTTCAAGCCAAATTCCTAAAGCAGAAAGTTTGGCAATTACATTCTCATCAAAAGCATTTTGATATGCAGGCTGTGAAAAAACCATGTTTCCTGATAATATGCATACAGCTATTGCAAAGGCAACTATTTTTCTAAATATTTTCATATGAGTATCCCCCCCCTTTAACGATCACTGCTTTGTTCTCTCCTTTTTATTATAAAAAGCGCAGCTGGTTTTTCTTCATATACAACAATAACTCCCCTGCTTGCTCTTTCATCGCCGCCAACACTTGCAGGAACAACATCCTCTATAGTCGTTACATAAATTTTGTCATTCACTTCATCAATCATATAAACAGGATTGGTCCCCATATCACAAACCCTGGTGAATAAGGAGGAATCATTAACATTGGCATAGCCCTCGATTACCAGCCTTGTTCCAACCCTTTCTTTAATAATTCCATACTCTGCAGTAAATTTGATTCCGGGAAAATAATATTGATTTCCAAACCATACTCTGCCCACATGATAATCCGCTCTTTTATCCGTATCATAAGATACTGCAAGCAGGGATCCGCTTTGAGGACTATCTATAGGCAAGTACTGGCCGTACTCATTACCGTATTGCACCACTTTAGGATTTTTGTTTTCATCTCTTAATGAAAATAGTTTATAATAGTCATTTATTTGTCCCTTACTGTTTAATCCATAGCGGATAAGATCACCACGTTTAATTTCGGATGGTTCTTTATTGTTTCCATAATATTTTATAGTATCGCAGTCTTTATCAAAAGGAAGTTTAATCTCTTTACCATCTTGGTAGCCATACAACATCTTTGTAGTGTTTCCTTCTTCATCTACAACTTCAGTAATTTTTGTGATGACAACTACTTTTGACTTATCGCGGATAGGATCTCCGCCGCCTTTTTCAGATTTCTCTATTAAAACTTTAGCTGTTCTATCTTCAGAAACATCATAAGCCTCTATATAAAAACTTTGTGAATTCCTATAATCCGATATATATTTAATATCGTAGTACAAAATATCATTGATGTATTTTAAATTGGTAGGTACACAGAATACAACAGTATTTTCGTCAATGCGCACCTGCCATCCAAATGTGCGGTGAGACTCATTGTAAACTACTTTTTGTTCAAGAGCAGGATTTTTGTATTTGGTAAATCCTATATTGCTGCCCAACTCATTTTCCCCAACTTCTTTTGCTGTTTCTATATGTGAAACTTCTCCATTAGAATTTAAAGAATAACGAATCAATTGATGCACTTGTTCTCTTCCTAGACTATCAAAATATTTAATCGATTCTAATACTTCATCCCCGCTTAATTTTCTGGAGCCATTAATCTTTATATTTTCTGCCGATATAAAATCTTCAAACTTTTTATTAATGGTATATAACCTAAACTCTACCCTATTGCTTAAACCGTTTTTCTTTGCAGCTTTAACTAAATATGCATATTTTTTTGCATTCTGACCTCTGTATTCAATATCTGCTATTCTATCATCGCTGTCCAAATAAAATACGCATTCATCTCCTGCTTTTAAACCACTTAAATTCTCAATATATTCCGCATTTTTTGAAACTCGGTATTCTTTCCCTTCCATGGTAATTATTTTATCTTTTAAATCACTACTTACATTTATTTCATCAATAACGCCTTCAATTATATCATTTGAAACTATAACTTTTATCTTACTGCTGTCTTGATTGCGGACAACGGTTAAAACAGAACCTGCAACTATACTGTTTATATCCGCAGGATTGCCCGCTTTATCCATAACTACTATTTCCCTATCTTTTGAATCTAAAACCAGCATATTATTATCTTCATTGCCGGTATTATATTTTCCATATACTTTATTTTCTTGAATGTATACGCCGGAAACAACCATAATTTCTTCAATGGTAATGCGCATAACATCATAGTTTCCATCACTATTATTATCAATTAAAATTATTTTGTCTGCATTTATTATGTCATCTGAAGTAAATTTGTAAACCTTTTCATTATTGATGACTACATCAATGGATGAATTAATGTGCACATAATCTAAATCATTATCATTTTTACGATAATATATTTTCCCTAATTCAAAATATTCAATATAATCTCCTTCAATAGTAAATACATCATTATGCGATTTGTTTTCTTCAACATACAGCAAAAGATTGATGTCTTCTGAAGCGTCCTTTTTATAATATGCTTTTACATCATATCCCAACAAATCTTCAAAATTATTATCTGTAGCAGAAAGAATAAGCCCATTAATCTCTACTTTATCAGACTTAAGCTTATCGCCATAATTAATCCTTGTACTGCCCGCAGCTTCAAAAATACCCTCTACAGTATATATATCCAAGTACTCAGTAAGTATAGTAGAATCTTCATGAGATACATAATGAACTCTTTCGCCATAACTTTTAGCTTCTAAAATTGGTGCTTCAATAGCTGTGTCAAGAAGTACGGCAATATCAGCAAATTTCATTGCAGAATTTATATTTTTTGAATTATCTCTGGGAATAATTTTCTTTTCTAAGGCAGTAATTATATATCCTGCTGGAAATCCACCTTTAACTTTAGCATAATCTTCATATCCTAATGCAGACACTAACATTTTTACCGCTTGTGCATAAGTAACAGGTTCATCAGGATAGAATCTTGCTTCACCGCCACCTTTTACAATTCCCAATTTGCCTAACAAAGTAACTGCACTGTATGAAGGGTGTTCAGCGTCAACATCAGCAAAAATTGGAGTTTCAGATGTTAAATCTACATCATCCATTCCAAGCATACGCACTATGATAGAAGCAAAATTTGCTCTTGAAACACTTTCTGTAAGTTTTTCACCCTTCCATAAATACAAGGCCGAAAGCTTTTCTATAAGCGAATTATCTATTATATCCTCTATATCATCATTTATTTGTATATTACCATTTTCAGCAAAGCCAACCACACTTACAAGCAAGCAAATAATTAATACAGCCGCAGTGGTTCTAGTTATTCTGCCCATTTATTTACCTCCTTCCGGCAAGCCATTTATATAACTATAGAAATCGTATATTATTTTTGCAGCTTCTGCTCTTGTTGCGAAATTCTTTGGTGCAAACATATTATTACCTACTCCATTTATAATACCAATGCGCCGGATAGTATACACACTGTCCTTTGCATACTCATCAATAACTGAATCATCATCAAAACTTTCATGCATTTCTTCTTCTATTGCAATACCAAGCTGTTTCATAACTCTTGCTACCATAACGGCCGCATCTTGTCTTGTTATTTTTTCGCCTACTCCAAAAGTACCATCAGATTTACCTTGCACAAATCCGTTTTTAACCGCTGATACAATATAATCATAATACCAAGCACCTGTGCATACATCGGAAAAAACACACTGGCCATCTGTTAGGAGTTCTTTTCCTGATGCCATATACAGCATTTTTACAAATTCTTCCCGAGTCACATACTCATTAGGGGCAAAAATTTGTTCATTTCTTCCGGACACAATATTTAACTCTGCTAATTTATCAACTGCGGCTTGTGCCCATAGTACACTATCCATATCAATAAATCTGGATTTTTTATCATGTATTGGTAATATAGGCGTATTATCCGGTATTGAATCGATAACTATATTAGTTTTAACTGATGTATTGCTACCGCGAGTCGGCGACTTCTTATTATCGTTTTTATTTCCACTGCCGCTGTTTTCAATTTCTTTTTGGGCTTTTACAAATTTATAAAATGTTTCAACTACTTCTGTTAAATCATTAAAAGTATAATCTGCCATTTTTTTATCTACTACTGTCTTATCTTTTAGACTGTTGTAGTCAGTAAAATCAATTTCTTCATCAAATAATTCTGCATTCTGTTCATCAGATAATAATTCATAAATTTCTCCATAACTTATTACATCATTAATTGCTTGTAAAAGAACCAGCTTTTTAAAAATTAATCGTGCTGTTTCTAAATCATCAAAAGTTAATTCAGATATTTTTTTATTAACGCTCTCCCTTTGTGAACGATGTGATAAATTTTTCGTATACAGTTTGCTAGAAATATCAAAACCTAAGATATTATTATAATTATCTAATAAGTTCTGTACGTCAGTTGAACTTTCTGATTTATTTAATGCTTGCAGAACAACAGCTTTATTAAACACTGACACAATATCTTGTAAAGTTGCATATGTATCTACAGCCATAACCTGCTTAAGCACATTTAGCTGGTATAAAGATTCTTCTCCCAACCAGTCATAAAGTTCAAGCGACAGTGCAAAGACATTTTTATACTGATTAAATAAATCAAACATTGATTCTTCATCTGCATCTTCTGCCATCTCATTAAAAGCTTTTATACCATCTTTCACTTCTTGTGGATTTCCAAAGAAAAATTTTTCTTCAATAACAGCTCCGTCTAAATTAGTTCTGGCCGTATATGTTCCTGTTGGCTGATCATCCATATAATAACCAAATATACAAATACCATCGCTATCAAATGCTGCTTCATCAACTTTTAGAATTACTTCTGCCGGATTCATGCCGTTTAATAAGTTATCTACAGTCTTTTCTGGTTTTAACACTAATAAAGTAGCTTTTCTATTTCTCGAATAATTGCTGTTTTTTCCTTTAATTATTATCTTGCCCGTTTCAGGATTAATGTTCACTCTACTGTTTTTAATAGCATCTGCTGAATCTTCCATTTTAGAAGGCTGTCCGACTATAATTGAATCTGCAATGGAATTCATTGAATCAATTCCATCCCATATATAAAATGATAAATTATAGTTTTGAGATTCACCAGGCACTATCACTTGCAAATTAAATGATTCGGTTTGGCCTGGTTTAATGTTTGAAACTGTAGAAAAATCAACCGATTGAACTTTACCTGTTTCTATTTCTGATACAGCTGCTATTATAGAAGCACTTAAATTAACTTCTCCTTCGTTATGTATAGGTATTAAAATATTTTTATATCCTGATGTTAATTGCCCTTCTATATCAATTCCTAAAATCTGATCTTTTTGTACCTGCAAAGGATAGCGTTTGATAAAATTCAATACATATGTTTTTTTGGTAATTCTATCTCCCGCTGTTACTATTAAAGAGCCTTGTCCTGGAAATTCCGCAGGCGGTATAAATTGTGTGGTAGCTCCTGTCTTTATTTGTTCAGTTTTACTGCCCATTGTACTTGGACTGCGCGGAACACCAACAACGTCCTTAATATCCTGTGCTGTATAATAATTAGGCATTTCTACATGAATAACCTCATTATTTTTTTGTTGTTCAAAATATGGAACCGATTTTCCTTCAACCAAAATATCAACCAGTTCCGCATCTGAAAAATATTCTTCTTCACCCAACGATGGAAGTGTTATTGCAGGATTATCAGGAGTAGACCTGTCAAATAGAATTTCATCGATATACAGTGGCTCTATCCACGGATCATTATAGGTGCTTTCATCAGGACTTCTTCCAAAATATTTTTCCCCATAAGGAATACCAACCAATAAAGCAGTAAACTCTGTTATTTCATCATAATTGTCAACAATGTAACCTCTTTTGCTGTCTCTAAAATTTGCCATAGGAATTTTTATATACTGCCATTCACCGGTATTGTCAATGAAAGCATTAGCACTATACGTTCCGGCATTTGTTTGAATCCTGATGTCAAATTGACGCTGTTTATTCCCCAAATAAGGTGAATAAGGTGCCTTTGCCCAAAAAGCAACAATTTGCACCTCTTTCATATAATCATGAAGCGGAATAGGCTCAAGTCCTTCGTTCAAGGTTATTACCGGCTGCATAGGACTATAATAAACCCCACCCCATCTATCAGCAGAATTAATTATGTGAAAACCGTGATAAGTAATCATTATTGCCCGTCCGTATTTTCCATCTTCGGTAAACTCCTTTTTGGGTTTAGGAGGTTTCGGAGTTTGTTTTTCTCCGCCCATATATCCGTATCCTGCTCCTAATTCATCATTGGTCTCAAAAGAAATTTTATAATTGTATCGCGGTATTGTTTGTTCTGCTTTTGATTCTACAGCAACATTATTACTTTCAACTGCAAATGATATATTTGAAAAACAAGAACAAAAGACAAAAACAAAGCAGCAGATAAAAGAAATAATCTTTTTAATTTTTTTCAATTTTGCGCCCACAATTACACTTCCTTTCTATGAACTCTTTACATCCTTTTAAACATACAATTTATCCGTTATTCTTTAACAGCACCAATCATAACCCCTTTTACAAAATATTTTTGTAAAAAAGGATACACACAAATGACCGGTAATGTAGCCACTACAATTGTAGCATATTTTATTGTCTCTGCAACTTGTTCTTTGTCTCCTTGAGCCAAAGCAGTCATCATGTCAGATGTACTGTTTTGAAGCAAAATTTCTCTTAATATTAGTTGTAATGGGAATAATTCTCTGTTTTTCAAAAACACAGACGCATAAAACCATTCATTCCATTTTCCCACACCATAGTATAAAATCATTACTGCAATAATTGGAAGGGAAAGCGGCAAAACAATTCTAAACAAAACTGTAAAATCATTTGCTCCGTCTATTTTTGCTGATTCTTCCAAACTATCCGGTATAGATGCAAAAGACGTCCTCATTATAATAAGATTAAAAGTATTGATAGCCTGTGGAATAATTAATGACCATAATGTATTAATAAGTCTTACATTTTTTACAATTAAATAAAACGGTATTAATCCGCCACTTATAAACATTGTTGTAAGAATTAAGAACATAACTGCGTTTCTCCACATAACATCTTTTCTGGACAAAAAGTACGCACCTAGAGAAGTAAGGATTATACTAATTGTAACACCCACAACAACAATAAAAATTGTATTTAAGTACCCTTTTACAATCATGGGATTTTTAAACACTTGCACGTAAGATTCCGGATGAAATCCAAAAGGCTTCAATAAAAGTCCGCGATGTGCCATTAAGTCACTTGCGTTACTTATTGAGGCTAATACCACATACAATAGAGGATAAACCATTACACACATAAATACTATCATAAATAGTACATTAAAAATATCAAATACTATTTCTCCTACACTTCTTTTAATCATGTTTTCCACCCTTTACCATAAACTTGTATCAGTTAATTTGCGACTTATCCAATTAGCACTGATTAAAAGTATACAATTGATTAATGAATTAAACAAACCAACTGCACTACTAAAACTCCATCCAAATTCTAATAAACCTTTACGATAAACAAAAGATGAAATAATATCTGCAGTCTCATAAATAGTCGGATTATATAAAAGAATAACTTTTTCGAAACCTATATTCATTATACTTCCAAGTTTAAGGATAAGCATAATTACAATAGTAGACATAATACCAGGTAGTGTTATATGTATCAATTGTCTCCATCTGTTTGCGCCATCAAGTTTTGCAGCTTCATATAACTGAACATCTATTCCCGTTAAAGCTGCCAAGTATATTATTGAACCCCAACCCACTTCCTGCCAGATATTACTGGATATATAAATTGTCCTGAAATATTCTGGGAATTGAAGAAGAGAAGCCTCCGGAAAACCAAAAATTTTTACTAAAAAATTACTGATAATTCCACCTCTTGAAGTAAAATCTGTAATCATTCCGCAGATAACAACAAGCGAAATAAAATGCGGCAAATAACTTATTGTTTGTACTGTTTTTTTAAAAGCTTTATTCCTCAATTCGTTAATTAACAATGCTAAAATAATTGGGGCAGGAAATCCAAATATTATTGAATAAACACTTATTAGCAATGTATTTCTTAAAACTCTCCAAAAGTGATAACTATTAAAAAAATCTAAAAAATGCTTAAAACCAACCCATTCACTTCCAATAATTCCTTTTCCAGGATTATAATCTTTAAACGATATAATAGCACCATACATAGGCAAATAATGAAATACAATGTAAAACCCAATTACAGGAATCACCATTAAATACAAATATTTATTTCGTTTAAAATCTTTTATAACTCTCTGCGTAAAACTTGATGCTGTCTTTACTTCATTTAATTTTGCATTTTTTAAATTGGCTTTATTTGTTTCAGCTACAGTCATAAAAACTTCCACTCCATCCCTTCTGGTTTAGCTAATATGGTACAAAGTGAGATATCATATCTCACTTTGTATTATATTAGAAAAATCTTTTTAATTACTTTAAAAATTTGCTGTAAATTATCTGTTGTTATAACGTTCCAATGCAGCTTGATATATATCAATTGCTCTTTGAATATTCATTTTCTTAATCTGTTCTACATATTTATCAAAATTTTCGAGAGGCTCCATTCCCATTATGAATTTTACAAACATTTCATCTTTGTAGGTATTAATCTCATTCATAATAGTAGCAAATTCTTTGCTTTCTTCAGCACTTGGTGTTATAGGCGGTAAGTTGTATTTAGCTGCTTCTGTTCTCGACCACAATTCATTCGCTTTCTTTTCAATCTCAGGTGTATTTGGATTAGCTGAACGTGGATCTTCTACAAACGGACCATTACCTCCTGCTCTAGTATATCTGCCAACTGCTTGTTTTACTGTATATCCATTTGGATGATTAAGAACAAGATCCGTAAATACAGGATTTCCGTCTATCATGTTATAACTTACGCCTTCAATTCCATAATTGAAGAGCATATGTCCTTCTTCACCATAAGCATAATCCAACCATTTTGCTGCAATTTCCGGTTGTTTACAGCTTGTTGTAATAGCTACACATCCATAACCGTTATACTTATTATCTAATTGCCCAAATCTTGGAACCTCTCCTTCACGTAGTGTTGGATATGGTGCTGCCACCAACTCAACACTAGGATCTTTCTCTTTCATAGCTCTTGAATATTTGCTGAGTCCGCCGCTAGCAAATGTACATACAGCTCCGGCTTGACCTGAGGTAATTTTTGCATCTACAGCCTTATTGTCATTTACCGCAAAATCAGGATCTAAAAGCCCTTCATCATACCATTTTTTCATTGTTGCTAAAAACTCTTTGAATTCAGGTTGTATGTCGCCAAAAACAACTTTACCGTCAACTTGATAAAAACCTTTCTTTACGCCATAAGCTCCACTGAAATCTCCAAAATTAGAGCCAATGGAATATACTTTATCAACAGTAAATGGTGATGTTGCACCCTTTTCTTCTTTAAATCCTTTTAAAGCTGTATACCATTCATCAATAATAGTAGGTACCTCTAAATTAAGATCGTCCAGCCAATCTTTTCTTATAATCGGACCCCAGAATACCTGTGAACGACTGCTTTTGATACCAGGAAATACATAATGAGTACCATTATCGGTCTTAACCATCTTTTCTACATCCGGATTTTCGGCATAGTATTTTTTTAAATTAGGAGCATGTTTATCAATCAAGTCATTTAATTTAAGTATAAAGCCACTTTCCAATGCAGTCTCAGGACCTCCAGGAAAATGGAGCCATTCATATTCAATCATGTCAGGCAATTCTCCAGAAGCAAGCATAACATTTAAGCTTTCCTGTGTTTGTCCTTCCGGTGGATGCTGGAATTCAATATGTATGCCAGTTCTCTTTTCTAATTCTTGATAAATTTCAAGCTCACCCATATTAGTTGCAGTAGCTGCTATATGACCGTATGTAGGAGCCCACATTGTCAATGTGATTTTTTCTTCATCACTGTCCTGATTAGCAGGCTTTGTGCATCCGTATAACATAGTACATATAATGCCTACTGTCAAAAGTATAGAGATTGATTTTTTTGATAACAGCTTCATAAATAACACTCCTTTTTTAATTTAATATTTTTTGATAATAGCTTGATTTTATACCCTTATTATATTAATCGTATATTTTAAAGTAAATGTCCTATTTAGTAAATCAATTTGCAATATCTAAAAATATAATTGAGTATTTATTTATTATATTTGCAATAGAAACGTTAAAGTATCAACTACAGTGTAGATCTTACTGAAATTTTAAATCTTTTAATTTGTTTTTTAATATGTTATAATTAATTGAGTATCTTTTATAGGCGCTTGGTTTTCTTGGAGGTGTAAATAAATTTGCTAAACTTGAATATTTCTTTTAAGAAAAAGAGTGTAGCTTTTTCTTGGCTTATTTCATACATATCAATTTTAATTGTTCCTATTATTATTAGTATAGTAATTTTTATACAATCGGATAAGGTTCTTCAAAATGAAATAAATCAGGCACAACTTAATATACTACAGCAGGTACAAGAACTAATGGATGTCCGCTTACGAGATGCACGGAACTTAACTGTACAAATCGGTCTAAATCCAGATATATTATCTTTGATTTATAAAAATAAACCTCTTCAAAGTTCAGACAATATTACTATTCAGCGAGTAATTAAACAATTAACTGCATATAAACAAGCTAACCCATTTATTGATAACTTTTATATTTATTTAAAAAATAGCAACACTTGCCTTACTCCCAGCACTCATATTAACGGAAGATTTTTGTTCGAACATATTCATGAAAAGTCTAACACTATCAAATATGAAGACTGGTTAAGAATTGTAAGAGATACACCCTCAAGTAAATATATCACTATAACTCAACAAATGGGTGAGCTAAATCCACAGCGTGCTATAGCATATATTCAGCCTATTCCACTGGAAAGCCGTAATAATTCTTCTGCAACAGCAGTTATTATGATGAATGAATCGCGTTTTAATGAGGTTCTTCAAACGGTTCAATGGAAGAATACTGGAAATATATTTATTATAGATAGTGATAACAACATTGTGGCATCCAACGAACGTATACAATTGCCAGAATTTTTATCCTATAAAGATTTGCCAAAATCCCGTGACATATTATATAGAAACCAAAACGGAAAAGCACTTGTTATAACTTATACTACTTCAAGAATAAACAATTGGAAATATATATCCATAACCTCTATGAATAATTTTATAGAAAATGCAGTATATATTAGAAACCTGATTATATTTGGTACTGCTTTATGTTTTTTCCTTGGAATATTGTTAATTTCCCTCCTTCTAAAGAAAAATTATAATGTTGTTCATGAATTAGTAACTTCAGTTTCTCAAAAATCCGGACTGCCGGTATCTGAAGAAGTTAATGAATTTAAATTTATAAGTGAAGTATTGTCAACTACCATAACAAAACATAATAAAACCATCGAAAAATTAGAACGGCAAAGTGTATTGCTTCGCGCTCATTTTTTGTCGAAACTTTTGAAGGGTAAAACTACTGTCGGAATTAACATAGACGACAGCCTTAATTCTTTTAATATAAATTTTATTTCTAAAAATTTCGCTGTACTGCTTATTAGTATAGAAGATTACAGTGAGTTTTTTCCTGAGGAAGATAAAACTCCGGAGCCAGAAAAATTAAAATTAGTAAACTTTATTTTCACTAATGTTATTGAAGAATTATGTAATATAAATAACATGGGCATCATGGTAGAAATGGATGATATGCTTGCTTGCCTGGTTAATATAGATGATAACCAATTGAAAATCGGAAAAGAAGTTTTAACCAGTATAGCAAACAAGGCACTTAATTTTATAACTAAAAATTTTAATATAGACTTTACTGTAGCAATAAGCAACATTCATTATGATATTTCTTCAATACCTATTGCTTACCATGAATCACTAGACGCCATGGAATATAAAATTATTATGGAAAATAGCAAGATTATTCATTATGATAATATTAAGAATTCCAATCATCATTATAATTATTCTTACGAAACTGAGTATCAGTTAACCAACTTGATAAAAGCCGGAGATTTTGATAATGCAAAAATACTCTTAAATCAAATATTTGAGGACAACTTTTATAAAGAAGAGCATATTTCACTACAACTGGCAAAATGCCTTTTGTTTGACCTCGTAAGTACCATGCTTAAAACAATTGATCAAATTGAAAATATACTAGATAAATCTTTTATCGACGCTTTAAGTCCGGCTACCTTATTATTAGAATGCAAAACTGTAAAAGAAATGCATTCTCAAATGGAATATATACTGCAGCAAGTATGCGACTATATTAATAAACAAAGAAAATCAGAAAACAACAGACTAAGCCATGAAGTAATAAACTTTATTGAAAATAATTATAATGATATAAATATGAATATTAGTTCATTAGGAGACCATTTTAATTTAACTCCTTCGTATCTGTCAAAATTGTTTAAAGAGCAGACCAACGAAAATCTTTCAGACTGCATTAATAAGATAAGGCTAAAAAAAGCCAAAGAGCTTTTAACCTTTACTAATAATAATATTGAACAAATAGCTCTTGATACAGGATATACCAGCAGTGCAGTATTTATAAGAACGTTTAAAAAATACGAAGGAATTACACCCGGCAAATTCAGAACTTTAAATTCCAAAAATAAAGAGTGAGGGATAAAATTTCCCTCACTCTTTGATTGCCGCTGATTTCATATTACTGCAGTATATTCACATCTTGCTGCAATGGCTGCATTCCGTCCATGCTATTCCAATTAAACAATTTAATAGAGTATCCTTCAATGTTATCCGGTATTTCTATGGTAACACTATCACTATATTCAGATGTCTGAGCAGGAACGGTTACATTTTCATTATATTCAATTTTTTCAAGAACACCATTTTTGTATAATGCTATAATAATGCATGCCTGCTGTTCAGATTGTTTTGAATTATTATAATGAACTATTCCCTTTACTGATTTTATACTTGTTTCAGAATCCGGAGTAACTTCAGTTAAAGAATTTACAGAATTTCCATTGCCATCTTCAAAAACAACATTTTCTATAATAAGTTCACCTGAGTCTGCAGGTTCATCAATTAATTCTCTTACAATAAGATCGTCATAATATGATGTTTCATTATTTCCATTCCTAATACCTATTCCTCCTTCTAAATACGGATTATCATCAATATACTCTAATACCTTTTGACCATCTACATATCCAGCAATTGTATCACCATTGACTATAACTTTAAGAGTATACCACTCATTAGCTTGCATAGCATAATTACTAATTATATTTGCAGATACTGAGCTAAGGTTACCGTTGGACGCCCTATATAACTCTGGTGTACCTAGATTTATTCTAAACATATAATAATTTTTTTTACTATTATGTACTCTAAACACCAAGCTGGGTAAAGCTCTGCTAAGTGTATTATATATTCTTGCTTCATAAGAAAAATTAGTAAAATTATGATTATTAAGTGTTATCAAATTTTTCTTAGTAACTTTAAGTACATAAGTATTATTATCTATATCTAGCTCTTTCCCATCTACTACAGCATAACTGCCATTTTCAGTTGTCCAATTCTGATTAAAATTACCATCTTCAAAACCTTCTTCGAACACAATATCTCCTTCAGCAGCACTTGCTGCCAATATGTTAAAACAAAGTACACATAGCAATAAATAAAGCATGATTAATCTTATTCCCTTGTTATTTTTCATTATATTGTTCCTCCTTTATACTTTGATAAAAATTGGTTATTTATTACTTTTAATACTAATGCACCGTATGTTAAAAGTAAATGTTCAATAATTCAAATCCATTTGCAATTTTAAAAAGACAGTGAATTTTTCAAGAAGATTATTGTTGATATTATCTTAAATGTATTGATTTTTAAAAAAATGGTATCAACCTTCATTGGTTGATACCACAAAATTATGTTGAACCAGATTTATTTACTTATAATAATCGCATCATTTCCAAGAGTATATCCTTCACTATTTTCATTTTTTCCGGTCACAATAAACCTGAATTGTTTTATGCCACCCGAATTGAATTTGTACTGTCCAATGTAAATTGTTGAATATGAACTGTCCGTTGAATATTGATCATATTCACCGCTGCCAACATATTTTCCTGATTGCGGTAAGAATAATTTGAACTTTCCTCTGTCTTTATCGTTTTTCACCACAAGACTTATATTCCATGTACCGGATGAAGGAAGCTCTACATCGTACTGAATATAATCGCCAATATCATTCGCTTCAAATAAGTTAATTGCTCCTCCGCTGGCTTCACTATCTTCAATATTTGTTTCCGCTCCTCCTGAAACTTCTCCAACAACAAGTTCTTCACATTCATATCTTATTGGCTCAGGCGTTGGAGTTGGCGTCGGTGTTGGAGGTGGCGTTGGTTCTGGAGGTGTTTCATGCAGTTCCTTTGCCGGTATGTAAGGTATACAACTTTCTATACTATTCCATAAAAACATCTTTAAATATTCTCCTGTATGTACCGACGGCACATTTATAGCCGGTGTTGTTATAACCTTTTTTACACTTCCGCCTGTTTCGCCTTCATAAGCAGGTATTGCTGCCGGCTCTGAAAATTTAAGGTCAAGCAGCCTCCCTGAGTCCGAATATCTTGCAATTCCTAATACCGCGGTATGAGAAACAGGGGCAGAATTGGATAAAGTAGCTGCAGCGTAAATCTCCCCTCCACTACCTGTTCCTGGATGACTAATTGATGTAATTATCACATCACCTTTCTTAAAGTTTAATGATTCTAAACTTAAGCCCTCTGCCCCGTCTATTGGCACTGACTTTAAGATTGTATATGCATCTGTAACTTCCATGGTATCTGTTCTATATGTTTCAAGCGACAAACTACCGCTATTTATATGAATATATGTAAACGTTGGAACTTCCAGTTGGCTATTAACTGCCGCATACTCAGGATCTGCTACTATTTCATAATATTTACTGCCTGTGGAACTATTGCCTGTAAGATAAAGAGTACCTATAGGGTTAATCACTCTGCCATATGCATCAACTGCCTGGTCTTTTTGAGGCTGATTATTCAACATATGATATGTTCTTACATAAACATGGTCATGTCCCATTAATACCAAATCTACTCCAAGTTCATCAAATACAGGAGTAAATGTATTTCTCATATTTTTTGTATAATCTTTATCCCAGTGACTGCCTGAACTATAAATCGAATGATGAAACATAACTACCTTCCATTTTACACCGGGATTTGCAGCCACCGTCTCCCTCATAAAAATATTGTGTTTATCATAGCCTTTATAGTTGGTATTTAAAAACATAAAAAGTGTATTACCGTAAACAAAGTAATAATTCCCATCATCTCCGCCTTTTGTAGTCTTACCATATTCCGATTGATTAGGCATATTAAAATGGTATGCAAAATTAGGATTATCCGCATCATGATTACCTTGAACAGGTGCAACAGGCAAACTTCTCAATTCTTCGGCTTCAAAGAAAGCAGCATACTGATGTTCTGCACCATTCTTCTGTACTATATCACCTGCACACAGCATAAAACTTGCATTAGGAAACTTATTGCTCGCTTTTGATACAGTATCTTTCCACTGCTCTGTTTCTCTTGCCGTATTACTATACCCAATCTGCGGGTCAGCAACAAAAAAGAACCCAAAGTCATCAGGATTGCGAGTAGTATAACTATAAACAGGACTCCAGTTTGCATCGCTGCCATCACCAATACGATATACATATTCTGTAGACGGACTAAGATTGGCCACGGTAACTTTGTTGGTTGCAAATCCTTCTGCTGCCGGCGATGCTGTTCCTATAAAAGTTTCTGCCTTTTCGACAGGAAACTCCGAACCTGTCATGTCAGACTTTTTGGCAATTTGCACTACACTTGCAGCAGGATTCTCAGATGAATACCACGCAAAATTTAGCTCTGAAGGATTTCTTCCTGGAGTCAGTGCAATAGTTGTTGCAGTGTATTCATTGGAAGCTGTAGTTACTATTGTAAATCCCTGCAGCATTATTACTGCTATAATTAATACAGATATTAGTGGTGTAAACCTTTTAGCTTTAGTTATTCCAAACATTTTCTCACCTCATTAGATATATTTTAAGCTACTGCTCTTTAAATACTTTTTAAATAAAAATAATTTAATCAGTTCTAGAAGGTTTATTTTGAAATAATAATTGCATCATTTCCAAGAGTATATCCTTTGCTATTTGGATTTTTACCAGTTACAATGAATCTAAATTTTTTTACTCCACTGGATTTAAATTGATAACTGCCAATATCTATTGTATCATATGAGTTTTTAGCTGAATATTGGTCATACTCACCTCCCACATATTTTCCTGATTGCGGAAGATATAACCTGAACTTACCTCTTGAATCGTGTTTTTTTACCCTCATGCTTATATTCCATGTGCCGGCAGATGGAATATAAACCTCGTATTCTACATAATCATTGACGCCTTGTGCTTCTAACTTATTTCCTTTTCCTCCGCTGCATTTACTATCACTAAAATCTGACTCTTCAACTCCTGATGTTGTAGTAACCAAGTCCTCACATTCGTATTTTATAATCTCTTCAGGAGTAGGAGTTGGCGTTGGTGCAGGAGGTGTCACTATTCCATTTGTTGTTACTTCTATATAGTCTAGCTTAAACGAGCCATCTGGAGAATCATCTCGTTGAAATTTAATAGTATTCATACCTGGCTTTAGTGTGACATATGCAAATGTATCATCATATACATAGTTGCCACCGGAAGTTTTAAGCCATTGGTCCTTTATATGTACTCCATTTACATAAATGCTAAATTGACTGTACCCGGAAGCATAATGCATTCTTAGTTTGGTCAAACCACCGTCTCCACCATCTACATGAATAGTAACAGAAGCTCCAACAGCATTCATATTTCCTGCAACATAACCATTAGAAGAATTTGGATCTGCAATCCTTGCTGCTCCATTTTCCATAATACCATCTTCTGCTTCATATCTGACAGTTGAACCACTTGGAAAATGAATTGTCTTGGATAAGTGTTTTTCCATGACACTCATCTGCGGTGCATCTACCCCATTTGTTGGATTACAGCACAATGGATATCTTTCAGGATTAAATGAACCTGCTGCCCAATATGTAGCATCAAACCCATATTCATCTATACACTTGTAAAAGTTTTCAAGTACTATGTTCCATCGAGGATCTGTACTTGGTACGCCAAATTCTCCTATATGCCCTCTTACATTATTCTTTAAACACCAATCAATAAAATACATAACTCTTTTCATACCTAAGGTTGGAAGACCGGGATTCCTTGCTAATTCTTCATCATATGTATCCTCATAAAGTCCATTTGCATATTGATCCCAGTATGAATGTGCAGAATATATAAAATTATTAGCAGGATCATTAATCCAACTGCCTTTATCAGTAGGAGTAGCATTTTTCTTTTCCCATTCTGCAGCATTCGACCATGAATTGCCTTCAACTAAAATCAATTTCGTGTCTCCATTAGCACGAATAGCATTTACCACTGCATTTGAAATTGCTCTCCAATTCTCAGCACTGGTAAGAGTAGCTGTTTGCATATCATGCGGTTCGTTCATAATATCATATGCATAAACTCCAGATTCATTTTTAAACTCATTAGATAACTTCACCCATAAATCACAAAGATGCTCGGTTTTTACATTAGAACCTTCACCATTAATTACTTTGTTATAATAGCGGCCATAGTTATGAACGTCTATTATAATTTGAGTACCATTTGCTTTTGCATAAGATATTTGCGTCTTTAAACCATTCAAATATATAGTATCCAAGGCACCATTAAGTGAAGGCTGAATTCTTTCCCACTTTATAGGTACTCTAAAAACATTAAATCCCTTAGCTGCATAATAATCGTACAGTTCTTTACTTGGCCAATATGTGCCACTTGAAAATTCGGGACCTGCCATATTCACGCCACGCATATATGTTACTGTTTCAGCAGATACTTTTATCGGATGTTTTAAGACAGCGCCACAAAATAGATTAAAAGTTAAACACATTAATAACATAATAACAAAACTGTTTTTGTTTAATACTTTTTTCATAAACTAAACCTCTGTAAAAAATATTTTATAGGGTATTAAAATACACCCTTAATAACCTCCAACTTTTTGTATTCTATTTATTATTCAAAAAACACTAAAACATATTTTGTTTACTCATCAATGAAATTTGTAAAACAAAAATTTCTGTAGAGTAATTCCTTTTACATTATATTTTGCTCACTAATATATGTAAATGTTCTATTGTTAAAATTAGTTTGCAATATATAAAAATTAATAAATTATCATTGAATTTCATATAACAACATACACAACAAGAAAAGCGTCTAACGACGCGTTAAAAATCTAAGTCATTAGTTTTGTGCTTCTTAATAAAATTCTGCTCATAACTATTGATATATTAATAAATTTCTGTTACAAATATATCGGTGGTATTATGAGTACAAAATCTTTTAAAATTAAAGATATTTTTGCAGATCATTGGGATGCCTTCGTTTCCGAAGGTTATCCCATTCGTTCTGTCGTTTTTAAAAATGTTAATAAAATTATTAGCTGCGGTAATCCTTCTTTGGGCTATTCTCTCTATTTTTGCGATTATTGCGATGAATTCAAATACGTTCCTTTTACATGCAAAAGTCGCTTTTGCAATTCCTGCGGTGCTAAATATATTCAAGATCGTGCTGCTTCCATTTCTTCTAAAATGATTCGCTGTACTCATAGACATATTGTATTCACTATTCCTGAAGAACTTCGTATCTTCTTCCGCAAGGATCGTTCTTTGCTTAATTTATTATTCGAAGCTTCTGCTCAAACCATTTTTAATTGGTTTTACAAACTTAATAAATCTGAAAATTTTAAACCTGGTTTCATTTCTACTCTTCATACTTTTGGCCGTGACCTTAAATGGAACCCTCACATTCATATGCTTTTAACCGAAGGTGCTTCCGGTATCAAAACTGTTTGGCGTAAAATCAAACATATTCCTTTTAACATGCTTCGTAAGCGCTGGCAAGCTACCATTTTATCTTTTCTTCACCACAAATTAGGTCCTTCTTTTTACAAATTAAAATCCTATTTGTTCAAAGCTTACCCTGATGGTTTCTACGTTTATGCTAAACCTAACATGAACTCAAAATCTATCGATTCTGTTAAATATATCATTCGTTACACCGGTCGTCCCGCTATGGCTCAATCCCGTATTATTGATTATGACGGTGAATTTGTTACTTTCTATTATGACCGTCATGAGGATAATAAACGTGTTACTGAAAAAATACATGCTTTTGAGTTTATCAAGCGTTTAATTATTCATATTCCTGACGAACAGTTTAAAATGATTCGCTATTATGGCCTTTATGCCAAGGAATATACTCATTCTTCTAAACTCATTCTTTTAGATAGTATAGAAAAAAGAAAATTGAGAAAAAAGCTATCCCATTGGCGGGCACGTATCCTTTTATCTTTTGGCATTGATCCTCTTCTTTGCTCTTGTGGTACTAAAATGGAACTCGTCGAAATTTTTTATTCAGGGAAAAACCTTTCTCTTGATAATAGCCCTTCATACCTATATAATAGTTCTTAATAACAATACATATGGAGGTAGCTATGAATATACTTGAAGGTTTTTCCGAAAATGATGATTTAGTTGAATTTATCTGTACAAAATGTAATTATTCATTATGGGTTCCTCGTTTTATTGTGCAAGAGCTTGAAGAAGATAATATTTTTAATGGACTTGACCCGTCCATCCCACCACAACCTGATTGCCAAGTTTGTGATGGTACTATGACTCCAAAATCTTATACTGGAATTCGTGGTATTCATTACGAATACAAAAAATGATCTAATAAATTTTCTATTAGGTCTTTTTGCCATGCTATGAATTTTTTCATAGCTATTTTTTTGTGTGTAATTTATGTAATAGGAAAAGTCGAACTTTCCTATTACATAAATATAGTGTCCTTCCCGGACAACATTAGGTTTGATGGGTGCATAACCTTGATCGGTTGAATATTTTATATTCGGATATGCCCATATCCATTCATAGTCAATACCATGCTCCAACAACCATTTTATTTCCCAATCGTTCATTTCAGGATTACCCTCATCATAAGGGCCAAAAACAGGAAGTCTGTTGGGCGCAGACTTAATATAATCCCAGGTTTTGTTGTATTGTCCTTCCGTCCACAAATTACAAACCTGCATTCCTATCACAAAATTACTTTCTTTTTCAGGTTTAACAGGTTTCGGCACATAATCATCGGGAATGATTCTTTTTTTATACAGTTTAACATCATCATAGATGAAATTGTTACTATTTGTTAAAGCGGTAATCTCAATGCTATCCACAACATAATCTGTAATGTCTATATCAACATCAGATAACAATTTTTTGTTGTTAACATAAACACTCACTTTTGAATTTATCAAATCAACTTCAGCCTTCAAGCCGTACCACACGTTAGCTTGATATTTATAAAACTTATGGTTATATTTCCCGGCTTTTAAGACAAAATTTTCACCGTCAGCTGAAATTTCAATCACGGGTTTGCTGCCGTTTTTAAGAGCAAAGCTCAGTCCGTTTCTCTTTTCGGGCTGTAAGGCCATAACCTCAAACACTAGCTTTCCTGTTGTTTTTTCAAATCTTTTTACCGCTTTAAAATCTCCTTCAGATGTGTCAACGTCCACACTAAAACGATCGGGAACTCGTGAATTAATCTCATACACTGCGGTTTTGCTTCCACTTAACTCATATATCCAGTCCTTTGGCAATATACCAAATTGATTGTTGAAATCCTCATTTACGATATAATCACAATGAATCCTTACTTGGCGATTGATTAGTTTCCCTTCTGCTGCCACACCTGTCAAAACATCAAATCCGTCAATTCTGTTTGATTTTTTGGTAAGCGGAACATTTTGAGCAACCATATCACCATCTACTCTGACATAGTTTATGATACCTTTTGCAAGATCAAATTCTGTTCGCACATAAGTTTTTGCATCCTCATCTGACGACTTATACGGAGTATATTCAGCTAATTGGAGTAATTCCCCTCCCGGTTGCTCAAGATATAAATGTGTATCCTTTGTGATAAAGCCAACAATGATATCTTCATTGTTAAGAATGCTAAAACATGTATCCTCCATATATTTGCTCATGCTAAAATCAAAATCAAGCGTAACCGTTCTGTCAACAATCTCCGGGAAACTACGGTATGCTTCACATGGCAAATAATTTAAATTATCATTGATTGCGAGGTTTGCCCAGCCTTTAACCCCAAAGTTCTCTATGGCAATCGCTTTATCCCATGAACTGTTGGATGAATTTGATTCAAACAAATTCATTTTCGGATAGTTTTCCGAATCTTCGTTTTTGTCTATAAGTTCTCTTTCCACCGCATTCAAAAGAGGCTCCATATTGTCATCATTTAAAATAATAATTTTATATGTCAGGTCCTTTTGATATTCTCTTGTGAAAGTAAAAGCAGGAATATCCTTGGTTTCTCCCTTCTCCAAATCGATCGGCAAACTCGAAACATCATATAGTTGTGATGCAATACCATCGGAATAATCTTTTTTATATATAGCAGCATAAGCAGTGCATTCACCATCGTAATGAATATTTTTTAATCGAATATTAATTTGTGGTTTATTATTCGTAACGGTTACTTCCCTGTGTTCGATATGGAATGGTGTTTCATAAGAAATTTCGGGCTGCAGTTTTTCAACCACACAATTAATCCCATGATCAGCAGCATATTTCTGAGCATAACTACCTTCGTTGCAATAAATGGTAACATTTTTCAACAGTTCAGTACCGCCAACTTTATTGATGAAAGTATCATAATCAATTGACACTACCGAATCGGGAATGACAACTTTCTTTAAGGATGTACATCCTCTGAATGTTTTTGATAATTTCGTTATACCGTCCGGAATGACAATTTCCTCAAGGCTCGAACATACGGAAAACGCACCTGTTGCTAAATATGTAAGACTTTTAGGCAAATTTATTGATTGAAGGGATGTACAATACCAAAAAACATTATAGTCGTTTATTGAAGTTATAGTTTCAGGCAAGATAATTTTCTGTATAGTGTTCTTATCCTGAAAAGCAGCATCACCAATTTTATCTACCGTGTAACCATGAATTGTTGAAGGAACAATCACTTCGGTTTCGCTTCCGGTATATTTTACAATAGTAACAGTAGTCGCACCTGTAACTTGATAATTAAATCCCATATATGTTCCGGTATCTCCAACGGCTGCATAGGAGTTGAATTGAAATATAAAAATTGTAATACTGATCATTAAAGCTAAAACTCTTTTATCCATACATACAATTCCTTTTGTTATTCTTAAACGTTTCATTTATTTTTCAAAACTTATATACATCTATACGATATTGAATATATAATACTATAGCTTTCATTTAAAGTAACTGAATTCTCTTTTTTGTCCTATATTCTTAAAAAAATAGAAGGACAGGTATATTGTGTTTTTAGGTATAAACAATCGATCTTTATAACACAATGTACCCGTCCCCTCTTTAAGTGTGGAACCTCTATGTTTCTAATTTTCTATTCATAATTCATTTCTATATTCCTTCCATACTTTTCTTATATTCCAGTAGGCTTTTCCCACATTTTCTTTAAATATCTTTCGAAAAAAGCTCGCATTTTTCTCAACCGCATTTGGAATAACCGCAATTTTTACATAACACACATCCGCCCTCATGTTCCACAAGTTCACCACAGTCCGGACAATATTTTCCGTTTCTTTTTTCCTCTTTATAAGGATTATTGCAAACTTCTATCATAGTGCATGCAGAACATGCCGAAGCACAACCTGTTTCCTTTTCTTCATCACTAACTACCTGAATATGATCCTTATTATTATCCTGAATATTATTTTTATTATTGCCGTTTTGAATCTTTGCGACTTTTTCTATGACCCGTGCAATGGCATCAGGACATGAAAGAACCTTCAACCCCTGTTGTCTGATGGTTGACGGACAACGTATCCCCTTTAATTGTTCAATCAGTGCCTTTACATCCATTCCGGAACGCAGCGCTATGGAAACTAATCGGCTTGTGGCTTCCGATTGGGACGGACATCCTCCTGCCCGGCCTGTATTGGTAAATACTTCACATATTCCCTGTTCATCATAATTCACTGTTATATAAAGATTTCCACAGCCGATTCTCACCTTTTCCGTAAATCCTGTGGTAACATCCGGCCTTGGCCTTGGAATAACCTTATGTTGATGAATCGACTCATTGATTGGTTCATCATTTTCTTTTTCTTTCCCTTTTACCTTTCCAATATTTAAAACCTGCATATCACGACTACCGTCGCGATAAATGGTAACGCCTTTACATCCTAACTTATATGCCAGTTGAAATACTTCGGCCACTTCATCACGGGTTGCCTCATTCCTGAAGTTAACCGTCTTGGATACGGCATTATCCGTGTATTTCTGAAATGCTGCCTGCATTTTAATATGCCACAAAGGGGATACCTCATGAGCAGTAACAAATACCTTTCGAACATATTCAGGGATTTCTGTCATATCATGAATATTGCCTTTTTGAGCAATCTTTTTCATCAATGCCTCCGAATAAAATCCTTCTTCCTTGGCTACTTTTTCAAATACCGGATTGACCTCTACCAACTCCGTATTATCCATTACATTTCTTATGTAAGAAAGTGCAAATACAGGCTCAATTCCACTGGACACCCCGGCAATAATACTCAAAGTCCCTGTAGGTGCAATGGTAGTGACTGTGGCATTTCTAACTTTAACGCCCAAAGCTTTGTATGTACTTTTTTCATATAACGGGAACGTTCCTCTTTTTTCTGCTAATTGAATACTTGCTTCCCTTCCCTTTTCATTAACAAAACGCATAATTTCTTCTGCAATCCGGATTCCTTCCTCCGAAGCATAAGAAATCCCCAGTTTAAACAACAAATCCGCAAATCCCATGACGCCAAGCCCGATTTTGCGAGTCGAACGGGTCATTTCCGCAATCTTCTCCAACGGATAATTATTGACATCAATGACATTATCTAAAAAGTGTACCGCTTTAAATACGGTCTCTTCAAGCTTATCATAATCAATTTCGGTTTTTCCGTTATGTTCTTTTGTCATAACAGAAAGATTAATGGAACCCAGATTACAGGATTCATAAGGGAGCAGAGGTTGCTCGCCGCAATTATGGACAACCATACCTTGTGCAATCAGTGAATTGGTATCCGGTTCATTTATATCAAATACTTCAACTTCTTCTGCCTCCTCAATAGATAATACTTGAGAAATATATTTTGTCTTCTTCCTTGATAGTCTGGAAATTTGTTTCAGCTTTTCGTTTTTCTGCTGATGAATTAAATCACCAACACTATTGGCAAATCGAACTACATCATCTCCGGTTATGATCAGTTCAAAATATCCCCCACCCTCATAAGTTCTTTCATTTCCATCAACATCAATATATATAAATTTGTTTTGCTCTTTTTTGTCTCGTTTATAAATGCAACTATATATTCCTAAATTCAATAATATTAATTGTACGTCCTTTAACAACTGCTCAGAAGCAGAACTTAATCGTATATCTCTATGATTTTCATCGATATAATTAACGGTTCCATCGGAACTAAATAATCCATTAATATAGGATGTAACCGTTTCTTTTGAAGCAGTAAAAATTGCTTTTGGAACCCTTTTAAACGGCGCTTTAACAGGTTGCACACCATAACCTATTATTTTAGAAACAAAATCTTTTCTTTTAAATAAAAGCTGCCAAGTTCCATTATCTCTTTGATTGGCTTTTCGTTCACCGCCACCATGCATCTTAGCAATATCATTGAATTTTTCACATAAATCATACTCATCTTCTGCAAATACTAATCCAACTACATCGCCATCCGATGTGAGCCAACCGTCACCGGTAATCCATCCTAAGAATAACCCCATTTCTTTTCCGATACTATCAGCTTCAGGAAAGCAACCTTCCCCTGATTGTACCAATACATAATCATTATCGGATAAATTACCTGCTTCTTTCCAACCGTCTGTAGTCAATATTCTATGGTCCGGAGTAACCTTGATTTCCTGTCCGTTTTTTAACAAAATTTTAAGGGTTTTCTTTTCTCCTGTTTTAAATACCCTGGCTTTTTTCCTGGTAACTCCATTTACATAATACTCTCTTTTATTTCTAACAACTTTCTCTCCACTGACACGATTATCAACAATTATTTCAAACTCTTTATCTTGATATCTGTCGTAAAGTTCTTTGATTGAAATTAATCCTTCAGTTGTAGTAATCAGTGTATCAGGATGAAAGCAGGGATTGGTACTTTCAATCTCGCCCAGTTCAGGCACCACATTATCCTTATTCAGCCGGTCCAAAAATATAATTCCGGGCTCCCCGTTGCGCCAAGCTGAATCCACTATTTTATTAAAGACCTCTCTGGCATTGAGTTTGCCTACCACTTTTTTATCATGAGGGTTGACAAGCTCATAGTCCCTGTTTTCTTCTACCGCTTTCATGAATTCTTCCGTCAAACCTACGCTAATGTTAAAATTATTAATCTCCGCATTATCTTGTTTACATGTAATAAACTCAAGAATATCCGGATGGTCCACGCGAAGGATTCCCATGTTGGCACCCCTACGGGTTCCACCCTGTTTAACGGCTTCGGTAGCAGCATTGTAAACTTTCATAAAACTGACAGGTCCGCTGGCAACTCCTCCCGTGGAGTTGACCGTAGAACCTTTCGGCCTGATTCTGGAAAAACTAAATCCCGTACCGCCACCGCTTTTATGGATCATGGCCGCCTGTTTGATGGTTTCAAAAATGCCTTCCATGGTATCTTCTATGGGAAGAACAAAGCAAGCACTAAGTTGCCCTAAAGGCCTGCCTGCATTCATCAAAGTAGGCGAATTGGGTAAAAACTCTAAATTGGACATCATTTCAAAAAATTCTTGCTCGACTTTATCAATATCCGCAGCATCATCATAGAACTTATCTGCTTCAGCCACTGCCCGCGCCACTCTTCTGAACATTTCTTCCGGCGTTTCTACGACATTGCCGTCTGCATCTTTTTTTAGATATCGCTTTTCCAATACTTTTACAGCATTCTCCGTAAGTTTCATATTTTTCACCCCAATTACCATATTATGTATTGATTTTTTAGAGATACACAATATATTGTACCATAACAGAAAATTCTGTCAATATATTTAGTATTACTTACTAAAATGATACGTTGCTTTTCTTTTACTGTAATGATAAAATGGAAATGAAAAAGCCTAAGAAAAGGAGCTTCAAAAATGACTTTTGAACAAATAAAAAAACTACAACATAAAATTAAAGAAAATATTTCCCAGGTAATCATAGGAAAAGACAAAGTGATTGACTATATCCTTATCTCCCTGTTTTGCTCCGGACATGTTCTTCTTGAAGACGTCCCTGGAACGGGAAAAACGGTTTTATCCAAAGCTTTGGCAAAATCCATCGACTGCAATTTTAAAAGAATACAATTCACCCCTGACCTTTTGCCTTCCGATTTGACAGGCATTAACTATTACAATCAAAAACAGGGCGAATTTTGCTTCAGGCCCGGACCCATATTTACCAATATTCTGCTGGCTGATGAAATCAATCGTGCCACACCGCGAACCCAGTCCAGCCTTCTGGAATGTATGGAAGAAAAACAAGTAACCATTGACGGGGATACCAAGGTATTGAACCAGCCCTTTTTTGTCATTGCTACCCAAAACCCTATCGAAACGCAAGGAACCTTTCCGCTGCCTGAAGCCCAATTAGATCGGTTTTTTATGAAGCTGAAAATTGGCTATCCCACCAAAGAAGAAGGAAAAAGAATCTTAGACCGGTTTCAAACCGACAATCCTTTGATGAGAATTAAAACCGTTGCTTCCGCAGAAGAAATATTAGAAGCCCAACAATCCGTTCTTACCGTTAAAGTAAGTGATACCGTTAAAGGTTATATATTGGATATTATTGAGGCAACAAGAAATCATCATAAAATTGTACATGGTATCAGCCCTCGCGGAAGTCTTGCACTGATGAAGGCTTCACAAGTGCTTGCAATTTTTCGCGGCCGTGATTTTGTAACCCCGGATGATGTAAAAGAAGTTGCCGTCCCGGTGTTGTCTCATCGAATTATCCATAATGACTACGTTGTATCCAACAGTACGGAACATGCCGAAATGATTATCCGGGAAATTCTACAAACGGTACCCGTTCCTGTGGAGAATATCTAAAAAGGAGAACGGTTTATGGAAATCTTGGCACTGATCATCATCGTCCTTTTGTCTTTTTGGTTACAGTCATTTATATTTGAAAAATATGCTTTTACAAAACTGTATTATACCTGTGAATTCAGTACCGAAACCGCTGTAGAAGGGGATAACATCCTATTCATTGAACAGGTCCACAACAATAAGCTGCTTCCGCTGCAATGGCTTAAAGTGGAAATATATTCATCACGATGGCTGGATTTTGCGCAAACCCATTCGGTAGTTTCCCAGGAAAGCCGATTTGTGACCAGTGGGTATTTTTTAAGAAGTTACCAAAAAACTACCCGTCACTGGAATGTCTTGTGCCTGAAAAGAGGAGTATATACCGTCAAAAGCGTAAGCCTTGTTGCCGGCGATTTATTCGGTCATTCCGTCAAATCCATACCGGTTCCTATCAACAAGACATTAATTGTGTTTCCAAAATGCGTAAACCTGGATGCGCTGTTTATAGCCCCGAATCATTCAACGGGAGATAATATCGTAAAACATTGGCTCATAGAGGATCCTTTTATCCTATCCGGAATACGGGAATATCATTTATGGGACCCCATGAATAAAATCCATTGGCCTTCGGTAGCCAAATACGGGGAACTAATGGTACGCAATAATGAATATACCAATGAGCGTCATACGGATATTATTTTGAATATACAATCCACGCCGGGTGAATATAAGGATGTGGTAAATAAAGGAATCATAGAATTAGGCATTAAAGTCACCGCTACCTTGTTTAAAAAAGCGGCAGAAACCAACATGCCCGTTCGATTTATCTGCAACGGAAGTACCGTGGATAATGAAGAACAGCTTATATGGACGAATATGTCAACAGGAAGCATGCACACCCACTTATTATTCACCTTGTTAGCTAAGCTTAAATTACAAAAAAAGATTGAATTTGAAGATTATATAGAAAGCAACATATCCAGGTTAGACAGTAAAAAGATAATTATTGTCACTACGTATTTAACCAATCGACTGTGCCGTATCCTGTCTGTTTTAAAAGCCAAAAATACTTCCATTGAAATTCTTTTGTTAAGCAATTATACGGAGCCTGACATTCGACTGAACGGAATAAATGTGCATTTTCTTACAACCAATATGGAAAACGTTCTGTCAAAACGGGAAATGAAAACTCTGTTTGGAGCTGATTAAGTTGAAAATCAATAAAAACAAAACGAATGTTACAACATTGGTCTATTTTATATTAACATTTTTATTTTTATATCCCGTTACCATTATTTTGACTTCCTATTTCTTCGGGGAAAACAAATTCATACCCAATGCGGTTATGATTATAAGCACCGTTTCTTTAGGGTATATTGCAGGCTATATTAGCTGCAACTGGAACCTTTTGAAAAAAATCGCGTTCCTATGTCTTATTTTTGCAATTGTTCTTCTTATATCAATTTATATTAATAATACCGGCTTAGGATATTTGCTTTACCAAATTTTCTCGGTTTCAATCTTTTATGTGTTGGGCATTCGATTGTTTTTTACCGAACCATTTTCCACAGCAATCCGAACCGGAATCGTCCTTTTGCTTATAGCACTGAGTATTTCCTACTACAGTAAGGATTTTTTATATTTAAAAAACACTTTTTTCATATTTACCAATTTATATCTGTTTCTCGCGGTAGCTATGAAAAGTCAGGAAAACTTAAAAGACATTTTTCAACAAAGAGGCATTCAAGCCTCTGAGATACAAAGAAAAATTCAAAAGAACAACGTAAAACTGATCGGGTTCTTCTTTTTGTGTGTTATTCTTCTTTTTAATATGAAAAAGATTGTTATGGCTTTGTTAAACATTACCAAATTTGTTCTATCGAAAATTCTGTGGCTGATTGCAATGATCATTCAGTTACTGTATAAAGAGCAGCAAACTACGGACGAACCTGTGCAAAATGTTAAGCCCTTTATGCCCGAACCTGGCCCTTCAAAAGAATCCATTTTATCCACCATTGCCAACATCATCATTTGCTTGTTGCTATTATATGCAGCATATAGGCTCTTGCCCCTTATAATAAGAAAAATCAAGGAAACCGTTATTAGTATCATTGAAAAATTGAAACTGTTTTTTCATTACAAAACTAAAGAGAATATTAGAAATAATAATGAATGCATCGACTATATAGAAATCAAAAAGCTTTCCGAATCCACTCTGAAGAAGCAAAAGAATAAAGCGCTAAAAAAGATAAACAAACGGAAGCTTTTAAAACAAGCAAAAAATCCGGTCGAAAAAGTCCGGTTTCTATACGCTGTCATTCTTGAAGAATTAAGTAAAAAAATTATCATTAAGGAATCGGATACCACCGGAGAAATTTGTAATAAATCATTAGAAGCACAAATCGTATCCCAAGACTTCAAGGATATTACCCATTTGTATGACAGCGTAAGATATGGAGAAAAAATTCCCAAAAACAATGAAGTTTCCGTAATGGAAAACTATTATTTTAAAAACCGGCACCCAGAATGACGGTTCATCCATATATGGACATGTAGCCTATTTTGTAGGGGCGATTCAAGAATCGCCCGTCAAGTTAGTAAACATCGGTAATTATGAGTTGACAACATTACCTGTTGCCACCCGTGTCATCCCATCTCTACTACTACATCATGAACTAATCCGTCACCAAATACCGGAAGTATATTGCCTTCTATCATTTTACCATCAACAGTAACGGATTTTACTCCCTTACATACATGATTAGGATTCATAACCTTGATGCTATAAATAGAACCTCGGAATTCACGCCTAACGGTATAACCGTCCCATGTTGCCGGTATACATGGCTCAACTTTAAGTCCGTCATAATCAGGTTTTATTCCTAAAATGGCTTGAGATATTGCCACAAAATTCCAGGATGCCGTACCGGTAAGCCATGAATTCTTTGCTTCTCCATAGCGAACGGCATCTTTGCCTGCAATCATTTGAGAATATACATATGGTTCCATTCTATGAATATCACTAATATCTTCAAGATAAGCAGGCGCTATCTTCCTATACACTTCAAAAGCTCTGTCTCCCCTGCCAAGCACTGTCTCAGCGATCGCAATCCACGGATTGTTATGGCAGAATATACCTGCGTTTTCCTTGTATCCCGGCGGATAAGATGAAATTTCACCTAAATTTAAATAATATTTCGAATAAGGTGGGTTTTGCAAAACAATACCATACTTTGTATCCAGTCTTTCTTTTACAGAGTTCAGTGCTTTCTCTGCCAAACCTTCTTCAACACCTATTTCTGCCATTACACACATTCCCTGCGGTTCAATAAATATCTGTCCCTCTTCACATTCTTTGCTCCCTACTTTTTGCCCGTAGTGATCGTACGCTCTAAGGAACCATTCATCATCCCAGCCGTATTCTAATACCGCTTCCTTCATTTCATCAATATGTTTTTGAGCCTTTTCCGCTTCCTCAGTAAAACCTTTTCTTAAACAAAGTTCAACAAAATCCTTTCCTGCATACACAAATAACCCTGCAATAAAAATAGATTCCGCTACTTTTCCCTCGATGTTGCTGCATGTCTGGAACGATTCCCCAGGTTCGTTTGAAAAACAATTTAGATTCAAACAATCATTCCAATCCGCTCGTCCTATAAGAGGAAGTCCGTGAGGCCCCAGATTATTAACAACGTGATAAAAAGAACGTTTTAAATGCTCGAATAATGAAGCTCTAATGGATTCATTGCAGTCAAAAGGTACCGACTCATCAAGTATATCAAAATCGCCTGTTTCTTTAATATAAGCAGCAACACCTAAAATCAACCATAAGGGATCATCGTTAAAACCTCCTCCAATATCGAAATTCCCTTTTTTGGTCAGCGGTTGATACTGGTGATATGCACCACCGTCTTCAAATTGTGTGGCCGCAAGGTCCAATATGCGTTCTCTTGCTCTATCCGGAACCTGATGCACAAATCCTAATAAATCCTGGTTTGAATCTCTAAACCCCATACCTCTTCCTATTCCTGATTCAAAATAGGACGCACTCCTTGACATATTAAAAGTGACCATACACTGATAAGGATTCCATATGTTAACCATTCTGTTCAGCTTTTCATCATGGCTTTCAACCATATATTTTGAAAGCAGACCATCCCAATACCTTCTTAATTCATTAAAAGCATTATCCACATCACTTTCCGTTTCAAATTGCCTTATCATTTTTCTTGCTTTTTCTTTATTGATGATTCCTGGACCTTCCCACTTTTCTTCTTGTTTATTTTCCACATACCCCAGGATAAAAATAAATGTTTTTTCTTCGTCAGGCTGTAAAGATACTTGAATATAATGTGATGCTATAGGCGACCATCCACTGGCTAATGAATTACCGGAATTTCCTTCACACACCGCTTTCGGTGCATCCAATCCGTTATAAAGCCCTATAAACGCTTCTCTATCCGTATCAAAACCATCAATTTTTGTATTGACGGAATAAAATGCATAGTGATTCCGTCTTTCTCTATATTCTGTTTTATGATAGATTACGGAACCGTCGACTTCTACTTCTCCGGTACTCAAATTTCTCTGAAAATTGGTCATATCGTCATATGCATCCCACAAACAGAACTCAACAAAAGAAAACAATTTTACGTTTTTTTCTTGTTTTGACGTATTCTTTATCGTAACCTTATGTATTTCACCGTTATATTTTAACGGTACAAAGGAAAGTTGAGCAACTTTTACACCGTTTCTTTCTCCGGTAATTTTTGTATAGCCTAATCCATGCCTACACTCATAAAAAGATAACTCCTTCTTGACCGGCATCCAACTTGGAGTCCAAATATCCCCATCATCACGAATATAAAAGTATCTTCCTCCGTTATCAATGGGAATATTATTATACCTATATCTCGTAATCCTTCTCAAACGAGCATCTTTATAAAAACAATATCCGCCTGATGTGTTGGATATGAGCGAAAAAAAATCTTCCGTTCCCAAATAATTAATCCAAGGATACGGAGTTTGCGGTACTTCAATCACATATTCCTTATTCACATCATCAAAATGTCCATATCTCATTAAAACCCCTCCTATTTTGTTGTGAACGCGCGTTTACAAGTAAATAAAAAATTTTTATGAAAATTTTCTACAAGTATCTCTCACTATCAATTCCGTATTGAATCTACATTCTTTCTCCGAACAAGTTCCTTTCTCATAAAGGCGGATAACCGATTCCACAGCCTTTCGGGCCATATTGTAAACCGGTACCTTTACAGTAGTTAAACCCGGTATAAGCTGCGATGCAATAGGTATATCATCGAATCCGATGATTGAAATATCTTGAGGTACCTTTATCCCTTTTGCCTCAAATACTTCCATGGCCGCAAGCGCCATATCATCATTACAACAAAATAAAGCAGTAGGCAAATCTCCTGATTCAACCATTTTCTCGACTTGAGCGTAGGCAATCTTTTTAATAAATTCGCCTTTTAAGACAAATGATTCATTAACCGGTATATGATGTTTCTTTAACGTATCTTGATAGGCCCTGAAACGTTCCCTGCCGGAATAAGTAGTTAGTCTTCCTTTAATAATTCCAATATCCCTATGCCCCAAATGTATCAGATATTCAATTGCATTTTTAGCTCCTTCATAATCGGTTGAATTAATCACCACTAAGTTATTGCAAAGATTCTCAGAATCTACTATTTCGTTTAAATCATAATCAACAACAGCAACAGGGCGATTCATATTTATGATTTGACACAGGAAATCATTGTCTTTTTCTGTTCCTACAATAATACCGCCATCAATTCTTTTCTGTGAAAAAGCTTGTTTTATTTTAATATAATCCTGTTTTTTATAGACGGTGTGCACCAATACATAATATCCTTCCGCATTGGCTTTATCAAGCACGGCATCTACAAAAGGTGCAAAATAATTATTCTGATATATCCTGTTAGGATTGTCTTTATCACTAATGCTAATAATAAATAAGCCGATGGTATTGGTTCCTTTGCCTGCAAGAACTCTGGCGGAGGTATTGGGTTCGTAATGGTATTGTTCAATGACTTTCATGACCTTTTGTCTTGTAGTTTCAGGAACATTAGGATAGTTATTGAGCACCCGTGATACCGTACTTCTGGACACACCGGCAAGCTTTGCTATTTCCTCGCTTTTCATATTTCCCTTCCTTTGAACGCGCGTTTATTTACTTGTATTATAGATGAAATATAAAAAATTTTCAAGATATATATTTTCAAAAAAATCAATTTTACTGTTATATAGTATATACATAAACGGACGCCATGTATGGCGTCCCTACATTGGATACACGTTCATATAAATCCAAAAAACTATACTTCCACCTGATTCTCCAATAACCAGCCTGTTCCCCAAAACAATCCAAACAATATGGCTATTTCTGTTATAGTACCTGCTATATTAAATGAAGTGGACGGCACTCTAGTCGGAATTTTGTCAAATATCCAAAAACTAATATCAATACTTGCCGGAAACATCAATTCAACGGCTTGAATCACTTGAGACATCAAATATAAAACGACTACGAAAGTTACAAAAGCCGCAAGATTGCCAAATTTTCTACCGGCAAAAAAACTGCGGATAAAAACCGTGGAAAAATACCCTGCAACCATTACATACATAAATAGATAGATAAGCCCCAGAATAATAAAAATACTTAGTTTAACTACAACTTCGTTATATTCTGTCATACGCACATACAAATCAAGGCTTCCAAGACGTGCAATGTTAACAACGTGAAGAATAACAAATGCAACTATCAGCAATAAACCGATTGTAAACTCTACCAATGCTGCCAGAAGTTTTGCACCAACAATGGAATAACCGCGTTGAGGGATGGAAAGTATCAGATATCCGGTAGGCTGATGCAAATCTTTTGCCATACTTTGAAGTCCCCATATGGCAATAAGAAGTGGAACAAGACCTCCATAAAAACCGGCTATCATCAGTAACATAAAATTTACATGACTGCTGCTTGACTCTTTCAACGAATAAGTTATTCCGTTTAAACTTTCCAGCATACCGCCATCTATTGCTATTTTGAGCATGGTAAAAACATTGAACACAATAAAGATTCCTATTAACCAGCATAAACTTTTATATCTTGACTTTATTTCATATTTCATCAAATTATACATTTTGAAATACCTCCCTGTACAATTCATCAATGGATTTTGCATGTTCCTGTCTTAATTCTTCAGCATCTCCGCATAATATAATGTTCCCATCCGAAATAAAAGCAACCTCATCAAAAAGCCTTTCAATATCATTTACAAGATGGGTAGATATGATGACCGAGCTGTCTTCACGATAATTCTTTAAAATAGAGTCAATAATTTGCTCTCTTGCAACCGGGTCTACACCTCCCAGCGGTTCATCCAAGACATAGAGCTTCGCTTTTCTGGAAAGGGTTAAAGACAAATTTAACTTTTCCATCATACCCTTCGAAAGTGATTTGACATTTGTACTTGCATCCAATCTCATGAACAATAGCATCTCAGAACATTTTACCGCATCAAAATCAGGAAAAAAGTCCTTATAAAAAGCCATTGCATCCTTCACTTTCATCCAACTATATAAATGATTAACATCCGGTAAAAAAGAAACCATTGATTTGGTATGAACACCGGGAGCCTGACCGGTAATCAGTACTTCTCCTGATGAGGGCTTTTGCAAACCTACAATAATTTTCATCAGCGTTGTTTTTCCGCTTCCGTTAGGCCCCATCAACCCCAGAATTTTTCCGTAACCCAGTGTTAAATTTACACCTTTTAAGGCTCTTTTCCCAACATAGTTTTTTGTAACATTTTTTATTTGCAACAACGTATCCATTTACACATTCCCCTTTTCTAGATAATCTTTTAAAACATTCGTAATATCCGTTTCCGAAAAGCCCAAGCTTTTCATGTTTGCAATAAAATCTATAATGAATCCTTTGGACATTTCCCACTTTAAGTTATTGATAACCGTCGTATCTTCTGTAACAAAAGTACCCATTCCACGCTGAGTAAATGTAACCCCCTCTCTTTCAAGTTCCTGATACGCCCTCTGCACGGTATTGGGATTAACTCTTTTGGCCTCTGCCATTTCCCTTACCGAAGGCAACTTACTGCCTGCTTTTAATTTACCGGTGATAATATCCTTTTTTATATCGTTCATGATTTGAAAGTATATTGGTGCCTTATCATCATACCCCATACATCTCCACGCCTCCTCAATCCTAATGTATTAGTGTACTATATATATAGTACACTAATACATTAGGATTGTCAAGAATTTTTTTAATAGATAATAAAAAAAAGGAAGTGAAAATGAACCACTGTTCATTCTCACTTCCCTTCCCTCATCTTTCACTTCTTAAATTCTACTTTCTACTTTTCAACTTTCCACTTTCTACTTTCCAACTTCTAAATTAATACATTCCACCGCCTGGTACTCCGCCGCCTGCAGCTGCCTGATTTTCTTTCTCAGGCACATCTGCCACCAGGCTTTCCGTAGTTAATACCATGGAAGCCACACTTGCAGCATGTTGTAATGCCGAACGTGTTACTTTGGTTGGATCCACAATACCGGCTTCAATCATATTCACATATTCTTCGGTAAGAGCATTAAACCCTACTCCTACAGGACTGTTCTTAATCTTTTCAACAATAACGGAACCTTCCAAACCGGCATTTGCGGCGATCTGTCTGACAGGTTCTTCAAGTGCCTTAAGAACAATGCCGATTCCTGTCTTTTCATCTCCTTCAGCGGTATTCATTAATTTTTCAACAGCAGGTAATGCATTAATATAAGCTGTACCGCCGCCGGCTACAATACCCTCTTCAACAGCCGCTCTGGTAGCAGCCAAAGCGTCCTCAATCCTCAACTTCTTTTCTTTCATTTCGGTTTCCGTAGCAGCACCGACTTTTATTACAGCTACGCCGCCTGATAATTTTGCAAGTCTTTCTTGAAGTTTTTCTCTGTCAAAATCGGAAGTAGTTTCATCAATTTGAACTTTAATCTCTTTGATTCTTGCTTTAATAGCATCTTGTGAACCTGCGCCGTCCACAATAATGGTATTCTCTTTTTGTACCTTAACTTGTCTTGCTCTACCAAGCTGATCAAGAGTAGTTTCTTTCAATTCAAGTCCTAATTCATCGGAAATAACTTGGCCGCCTGTTAAAATAGCAATATCCTGAAGCATTGCTTTTCTTCTGTCACCAAATCCCGGAGCTTTTACGGCTACACAAGTAAAAGTACCTCTTAATTTATTGACGATTAATGTAGCAAGTGCTTCACCTTCCACATCCTCTGCAATGATAAGGAGCTTTTTGCCCTGCTGTACAATTTGCTCAAGAATAGGAAGAATATCTTGAATGTTGCTGATCTTTTTCTCTGTAATCAATATATACGCGTCGTCCAAAACAGCTTCCATTTTTTCCGTATCGGTAACCATGTAAGGAGAAATGTATCCTCTGTCAAACTGCATACCTTCTACTACTTCAGAATAGGTTTCTGCTGTTTTAGACTCTTCAACAGTAATAACACCGTCATTAGTAACCTTTTCCATAGCATCAGCGATTAATTCGCCAATGGAATCATCCGCCGCAGAAACTGCTGCAACTCTTGCAATATCTTCCTTACCTTTAATCTTTTCACTATTGTTTTTAATACTTTCAACGGCTACGTCAACCGCTTTTGCTATACCCTTCTTTAGAATCATTGGGTTAGCACCTGCGGCAATATTTTTAAGTCCTTCTCTAATTAATGCCTGTGCCAATAAGGTAGCTGTTGTTGTACCGTCTCCGGCTACATCGTTGGTCTTTGTTGCCACTTCTTTTACCAACTGTGCCCCCATATTTTCAAAAGGATCTTCCAATTCAATTTCTTTTGCAATGGTTACACCGTCATTCGTAATTAAAGGTGAACCAAACTTTTTATCAAGAACAACGTTTCTTCCTTTTGGTCCTAACGTAATTTTCACCGTATCTGCTAATTGATTAACGCCTCTCTCAAGAGCACGTCTGGCTTCTTCTCCAAAAATTATTTGCTTTGCCATTTTATGTACAACCTCCTCAATAATTTATAAGTTATTTCCTAATACAATTATTCAACTTTCGCAAGAATATCACTTTGTCTTAAAATGGTATATTCTTGTCCATCCAACTTAACTTCTGTTCCGGCATATTTGCTAATAATAACTTTATCTCCTACGGCAACTTCCATTTTAACTTCTTTCCCATCTACTACACCGCCTGGACCTACTGCAACAATCTCTGCTAATTGTGGCTTTTCTTTTGCCGAACCGGGTAATACAATTCCGCTTTTGGTTGTTTCTTCGCTTTCTACCATCTTAACAACTACTCTGTCTGCCAAAGGCTTAATTGTCATATTTATACCTCCTTAAATTTAAGTATTGTAAGTATTGTAAACATTTTTATTAGCACTCACCAACAATGAGTGCTAATCACAATAATAATATTATAGAATTCAATTTAGAGTAGCAAATATGGCAATGGTTTATTTTTCATAATTATTACCTGTTTTCTCTAACTATATAGCAATATCTTTTAATTTCTTTATTTTTTAAAAAAATTTTACCTATTAAAAAACTTCATTAAACCGATATATATTGCCCAGGCAAGCTTTTTCTGATACTCATCACTTTGCAACAATCTTTCTTCTTCAGGATTGGACAAAAAACCACATTCCACCACTACACTCGGTATTTTGGCATTCCTGAGCAAATAAATTGTATCCGGTGCCGGTTTTGCCTGACGCGTATTTCCGTTATCAATGGTTTCAATGAGTTCCTTCTGAATGGTTTCTCCAAGAATCTTGCTTTCTTCATTCTGCGTCGAATAAAAAACTTGTGCCCCATAGTATTGAGGCTGTTCAAACTTATTTAAATGAATACTGACAAAAACATCTGCCGAACTTTCTTCCAAAAATTTTTTTCGATTTTTTAAATCAGAAACTTTTTTCTCCCTTATGGTCTTTTTATCCGGATCATGAATAGAGTTATCATCCGCTCTTGTAATGACTGCTATCCCTCCACTTTGCTCAATCAACGCCTGAAGTTTTTGGGAGATTTTTAAATTAATATCCTTTTCCAACACACCGGTTACTCCTACGGCACCACCATCCGGTGAGCCATGACCGGCATCAATAATAATTACTTTGTTTGTTGTTGGCAACGTAACGGTGGGAACATGTTTTTGATGCCATGAAGTATCGTAAAGGCTATATATCATATAAGATAATACGCATATAAAAGCCATTAGCAGCAAATTTGTCTTTCTTACAATCACAATCATCATGAATCACTCCTATTTAATGTTTATAATCATAGATACGGCTCATATATTTTGCCATATACAAAAACACTTTAAACAATATACAGTTTAAAGTGTTTGAAAATAACTACTATATTTAATTAATATTCAATAAATAGGAGTGATATGTAACATTTTACTTGTCATTTTGATTTTGAAGTTTTTGACGACTGGACTTATTATAATTAATCCATGTGATAATTTTGTCACTGATGCTGAAATTATGCAGTCCTGCAATATATCCTAAAAATCCCGCAACGGGCTTCACCAACAATACCATCCAAAACACCGCACTACTTGTTTCTCCGAATGCATCCAAAAACCCTAAAAACATTACCATCCATACTCTATAAATCACATTCATTATGTTAAAATTAAAGAATCCTGCTTTCGCTATAAAAAACAGTATACACAATATTATATTTACTGTTGAACCAAGTAACCCCAAAACCAATCCTTTAAAAAAGTACGGCTTATTGGGACTGTATGGTTTTTTATCCCGTTTTGCCACGTTCCACGCTTCCGAATAAATCATGGAAAAATATAATAATGCAGTACAACTGCTATAAATCAGTAAACCGCTTTTCTTTTCAATCAACCATCCAAAAGGATATAACAGGAAAAAAGATAAAATCAGCATTAAAACATGATCCCATATGAACTTCAATGATTTTTTTATGGTTTGCTGCAAATCCATCCCCTACTTTCTTCTTAAATCTTTTACTTTTACACTACCCTTAATACTCTTTGCTTTCTTTTTTACTTCGGCAGCGATCTCCGAAACTTGTACCGGATTTTCCAACTTTCTGTACTCATTGGTTATAATGGCTATCGAAATACTTATAATAGGAGATTCAATCACATTCCCCAAACGGTCAACCGTTGTTATATAACCCCTTCTTACATCCTGCGGCGTGTACAGGTCAATAATTTTGGAATCAAAATCTTCAATAACGGCATCTGCTATCTTGTCCGCCAAATCCACTTCCGTGATAACAATAAAATCATCGCCGCCGATATGACCGATAAAATCCCTGCTGCTGCCAAAAAGCTTCACATTATCCTGTAAAATATCAGCAGTGAGCTTGATAGCACGGTCTCCGCTTGCAAAGCCGTATACATCATTATAGGCTTTAAAATTGTCAAGGTCGAAATACATGACCGCAAACAGTTCATTCCGTGCAATTCTGCTGTTTATTTCCGCCTGAATCTCAATATTTCCAGGCAAGCCGGTCAACGGGTTGGCCCAACGGTTTCTGTCGATTCTCTTCAAGGTATTTCGAACCCGGCTTAACAATTCTCTTGGATTAAAAGGTTTTATAATATAATCGTCCGCCCCCAGTTCCAATCCGGTCAGTTTATTATCCTCATCATCCTGTGCAGTCAATATAATAATGGGCATCAGATTATTGCTTTCATCATCACGTAAAATACGGCATACCTCAAAACCATCCATATCAGGCATTACAACATCCAGAAGTACCAAATCCGGTTTCTCTGACCTTACCTTCAACAATCCTTCGGCTCCTCCTGAAGCGGTAACCACTTCATAACCGGCATCCGTTAAAATATCCGATATTAATTTCACCATAAATTCTGTATCGTCAATAACGAGTATTTTTTTTTTATTAAACATATCACAAGACCTCCAACTTCTAAGTTGGTAATCTTAAAAGCCAGGACATACAGGCGAAAACAAATATTATTATATACAGGCGGCAAAAATATTATCTTCTAATTAAATTATACAGTAATTAGCAATAAAAAGGAATAGTTTTTGCAAAAAAGTTATCAATAGGTACTGCGATATAAAAGAAAAGATGTGAGAAAAAGAAAAATGGCCATTTTGAATCAAATCAATTATTCAAAATGGCCGTTTCTTTATATTTTTTATATAATGATACTAATATATTAGCACTCACCTTTTTAATATTTCAAAATATAGTTTGCCATCTGAATCATTAAATGTAGCACAAATCAAGTCATCGTGAAGCTTACACGCAACTTTTCCGTCATATAATATGGTTTCTCCCAGATCATCGGGAAGCTCTGATTTTGACTTTGTGATGTAATTACACCTGCTATAATCCTTTTCTCTCATAAATCTGTTTACATCATTATAACTATGCCCAAAAATTTTATCGCCGCATATCCTCCAAACATAATCATGATCAATAGCAAATCCTTCAAGTGTATATATATTACTGTAATGCAAAGTACCCGTGGCTATTCTGTTTTCAAAGTCAATTTCCCATAAAAACCTATTATCGGTCATTGCATAAACTCGTCCATTTCTCCCGCATTTTAATCCATTGGAAACTACTTTGCCACAGCCGGCCGTAAATATACCGGTTAATTCCCTATCTTTCGCCTTTCCTCTAATTTTCGCCTCACATTCATAATCAACACTTAGTGTTTTGCTGTCATGGTCAAATGTTAAAACTTTTATCATTCCGTTTTCTTCCTCTAATAATCTGGAATGCCTTTGTCCGTCCCGGGATGTGGAAGTTGCAGTGCCGGTAATAAAATATGCCAAACCATCTTTTATTGACATACTATCCTTGTAGGAATGCCCTATATGATAATGACCGCTAAACCACATGATAATCTGTCGATAACGACCTACCAAATCAATCCAACGTTGATAACCATGATCTTGATCCAAGTAAGCATTTGAAGCCCTTACATGAACTTCAGGTATCGTTAAAAGACCACTTCCTGCAGGTGGTGCATGAGTCATCATAATGACCGGCTTATATGGATATTTTTCAAGTTCTGATTTTGCATGTTCAAAATGCTCTTCGGAAATATAGCATTCCCCTGCAAACCAAAAATCATCTTTTGGCTGAACATCAGTATGAAAACAAAATATTCGAAAGTTGTCAGAATCAATAATTCGATTTTGTGGCGGAAAGCCAAAAGCTCTTGTATAGTTTGACGAAACGGTGCCACTTGCCCACTTTATATTTCCTGCCTCATACTGCACGTCATGATTACCAAGAAGCGGTATAAATTCCTGGCATTGAACCTCTTTAAAGACACTTGCAATGTGCGAAAACACCTCATATGAACCAAAACCGTCAATATATCCGTAATCACCTAACAATATTACAACGTCCGGTAAAAGAGATTTCACATCATCCACTATACCGTCAATGATTTCATTACGTCTATATTGTAAGTCTCCTAATATTACAATTCTCATTCTGTTCCTCCTTGAACAACACCGTAAAAATGCCAAAACATAATCACTATACTTTAATACGGTACAACACTAACATTAAATTCGGATTATCCCATTTGCTTTCTTTAATTGATCCAAAAACGGAACTGTTGCACTAGTTTTATATTTCGTGCAACAGCCCCATAATATGAATATATATGTTTTGAAGAATATTATTATTTCATCATCCAGGTTTATATGTGACCAATTCAATGTAAAAAATCAAAAATCATATCGTCTCTATTACCAAGAGGAATCATTTGCGTATAATTGGACCATATCATTGCTGCGGCTTTTACAGCCCCGGAAGGTATATCTGCACGCAAATCGTCCGTTGTAATGCCTGCTCCGATATTTTGGACATTTTCTTTCATGGAAACCCCTATCAGCTTATTATTTTCATCATAAAACGCAAGACAAATGGTATAGGTCAATCCTTCTACATCGTAATAATTATTGATATGGATTTCTCCGGACAGTTGATTATCATTGATCTTAAATATTTGTATTCCTGCATCGATCCACCTATAATCCACAACGGCCTTAGTTATGGTATCATTTTTCAATTCTTCTCCCAAACGTATCATTAATTCATACTCATTAATATCTCCATGGAATGGGAACTTGAACACATAACTTCCATCCCTGCTAATCGTTGTCTGAGCAATATAGGCAATTTCATCTTTTGATATAACCGGTGCATTCTTTTTTCGCAAAAGCAATACTACTTGGTTTTGTGCAAAATCACTGCTAACCGGAATCTGCCCTTTAACAAGAACCTTTCCGGTATGTTCGTCAATTAACCGAACATTATTTACATTCATTTTTTTTACCACCGCCGGTCTTGCCGCATCTGAAAAAGCTCTTTCTCCAACTGCTTTCACAACAAAACTATAGTCCTTATAATTATCTTGTGTTATGCCGGTTATAGTATATGACTTCACTTCCGTACCACCCATAAAATGGGTCCAATTTACTTTATATTTATTATTCTCATCGTAAATAACATAATCTCTTACGAACTCCGTATTGGTATCTTCCCATGTAATGGTAGCGGTATTGGCAACAAAATCATAATCAATTTTAACATTTTCGGGTGGCTTTGGCGGTTGTTTTGTCTTGATAATGCCAAACTGGTCCAAAAGAACATCTTTATCTTCATCATTAGGTTTTGTTTCATCATAATAATATACTTTACATACCAGCTTATCACCGGAAACCGTAACACCTGCATAGGTGCTTTTTTTAGGTTGTTTTGTAATTTTTATATATTCTTTATTTACATATTCACCGTTTTCATCTGTAGCTGGATTATAGAATATGGTTGTAGCACAATTGGGAAGAACAAATAAGGTACCGACCGGATCCGTAACAATGTTTTCTTCCCCTTCTTCTTGGTTAATATCGTCCGATACCGGCTGCCCACTTTTCAAATAGTAACCTCGATTATATATATGGTCATGTCCTGTAAAGATTAAATCAATACCTAAAATATCACATAATGGCTCCGACCATATACTGCGGGTTGTTGTCTGACTCCAGTGATTACCATTTGAATATAATGGTGCATGAAAAAATGCTATATTCCACTTCTTTCCATTCCGTACTACATCATATATTGCCCAGTCCACTTGGTCCTGACCGGTATAATTCGTATCCAAATTGATGAAATGTACATTAGAATAATCAAAGGAAAAATACATCCCTTTATTTCCGGCAGATTTATAGTTAAAATGCTGATTGAAATTGGTATAGTCCGGTCTGGCGTCATGATTGCCAACTGTTCCAACCCAAATAGTATCCTTTAAGTAGGGCTGTGCGTATTGAAAAAGCCATTCAAACTGAGTTTCTTTTGTAATCCGGCTTTGCGTATCTTGCGCAGTATCACCATTGTGCATAATGAATTTAGCGGTAGGGAATAAATTGGTTACCCTTTGCAGAGTATTTCTAAAAACTTACATAATACCTTCGCTGTAACCATTTATATCTCCCAAATTGATAAAAGTAAATCCTTCCTCATTGTCCGGTGCTGTTTCAAAACAACCTACACCGTTCAAGCTATCCGGAGCATCGCTCCAATATCCCGGTGCACCTACCCTATACTCATATTTGGTTCCCGGCTGAAGTCCTGTAGCTACGACTCTATGTACATTATAAGTTAAAGTTAACTCACTACCCTCAGCCGTTGTTTCTCTATGCGATACTGTCTCGCATGTCCCTGTAAAAGTTAAATTTGGGTTTGTACCAAATTCACTTGAATCACCGGCAACCTTTAGCTGTACAACGGAGTCGGTTACCTCAGTATTGGTATACCATGCAAATCCGACACTTGTTTTCAGGTCTCCATAAGGAGTACATGTAACAGCTTCCGGATAACTGGTATACGTTACTGCAAATGAACAAAATTGCGCAAAGCACAAGATAATTAAGGTTAAAACCACGGTTATCGTAACTTTGAAATACTTTTTCAAATTACACATTCCTCCTTTCTCCTAATTCCATAACATTTTTATATAAATTGGGAAAGTTCTTTTAATTTTTGAATTATAAGAACTTTCCCTAAAAGAGTTTCAAAAAATTTCATTAAATGCATCTTTCAAAAACTTTTTATTCCACAGTTATGGTATCACTCTTACAAAGCGGTATCATTTCAGTTAAATTAGACCATACAAATGCCTTAACGGTTGCTGCCCCTTGAGGAATTTCAGTATTCAAATAATCTATTGTTATCTTATTACCCACGGGTTTTATGTTATCACTTTTGATAACCTTGATTAATTTATTGTTATTATCATAGAAAGATAAAGTCATCAAATAGGATAAACCCTCCAAATTATAATGATTATCAATAATTACCTCACTGGATATAACATTACCTTTTTGAACCAGTAATACATCGGAATCTAACCATGTATAGCTTGCGGTGGCTACGGTTACACTGTCCGTGACCATTCGGTCCCCTAAATACATTCTCAGTTCGTATTGGCTGATATCACCATAAAAATTGAATTTAAAGACATAAGCTCCGTCTTTATTTACCGTGGTCTGAGCAATATATCCAATATTCTCTTTAGTTAATCGTTGAGCACCTTGTTTAGACAAAATTAACGATGCTTCCTGCCCTGCAAATGCTTTGTCCAATTGACCTTTCACCAATACTCTGCCGGTTAAATCATCTTTATATCTGGCATTTTTAATATCTATTGCACGAGGCAGCAAAATTCTGGGAACATAAAACCTATCATTGGAATATACTGCAACTTTTCCTTCCAAATCAACTTTATTTCCATTAATCATTGCAACAGATTGATTTGCTTTAATACTGATATCCCAATCATTAAACGTAAAGGTTTTATTATCTGGATTAAAAGTGCCTAAATCAGTTACATCCACAAATAATTCCTTGGTAGCCGCTTCCAAATCCAATCCCATTAATTTGGCAAGATACGGTGCAATTTCCGTATTATCTATTTTCTTTGATCTGTTTTCAGAATTGTCACCCGGTGTAGTGGCTAAACCCTTTGGAGGTTCAACGCCCTCCGGCGCATACATCCAAACACCGCCTCTTCTTGCCGTATGTTGATCAGATGTCCATGAAATTTTATCACTGTTAATACCTTGCCGAACCTCCGCTACCGCATCTGCATATTGAGTCCAATCCGGATTTCCACCTACCCCGTCAGGGTCAGGCAGTATCAAACCACCGGTATCATGGTCAGGTGCTACAATAACCACTGTATCTGCTCTTTCTTTTGCAAAGTTTAATGCTACTGCAAAAGCCTCATCAAATGCAATATATTCACTTACAGCTTTTACTATATCCTTGGCGTGACCCCCGGCGTCTACTTTACTCCCTTCTACCATTGAGTTTTTTGTTATTTTTGTTGAATACTTAGACAAATCCTGAAATGACTCATCGTCAAATCCTCCTGCTTCTTTAACTGCATTAGCAAAATCATAAAGTGCAAATCCACCACCGTCAGGTATCATAAAAATGACATTCTTAATTTGCGGAGTGTTATCAGCCGAAACAATACATATTGAATTGGTAATAATAAACATCACCAGTATGGTGACCATAAGCAATGAACCTATTCTTCTGTTCCTCATAATTTCCCCCTTCTTTCTATATAATTATTTAAATGATCAAACTCTATTCATTTATCAATTAAATTAAACATTACTCAGGTCAGAACATCCGAACAGTCTATAAGGATTTGATTTTCATTGTTTATTTGATAAGAATTCTCGTTTAGAATATCCTTATCAATTATAATATGTTGAGGCACATTAAGCTTTATAATTCCTTTATGATATTGTCCTGCCATAACCTTAAGTTTTTTTAAACAGTAATTCTCTACTTGCACTTCTACCACCATCCCGTTATAAGCAGCAAGTTTAAATGAAAAATTCTTTATATCCACCGGAAGCGCAGGTGCAATGTAAATCATTTCATCATTGCTTTGAAGAAGCATCTCATTGACGGCATGCACAAGCATTCCGGCAGCAGTTGTAAACCATGGCCTGAATATGGTATTGGTATGGATATCATTGATTTCAAACATCTCAGCAAAAAACCCTGCATTTTTAACCGCATCGCACACCGCTTCAAATGCCTTTTCACTTTCTCTCATTCTTGCATGCACAAGAGCTTTCCAAGTCCTATACCATGAGCATACACCGCCGCCTACGGCATACATATTCCCAACTTGATTTTCTCCATTAATATAGCTTTGTATTGCCGCTTTCTGAAATTCGTTGTCCTTTTCAATAACATCAAAGGGATATATTCCGCTTAGTACCCCTATACTTTCCTCATTACACCCGGGATATGGAATATACTTTTGGCCGTTATTCGGCAAGCCTGCTTTCAGAGCTTCGGCAGTCTGTTTGCACCTTCCCGCCAGTTCATGGTCAACCATCAAAAGATTGGCCGTTTCATACAAAACATGAAATGTCTTTATTACACCGCATGTGGTCATATACGCATTTGAAACAGAAGAACCAAGCCTTTCAAGATCCGTACATTTGCCCACAATGACTTTGCCGTTTTCGGTTTTGTAAATCATGTGATTCAAGTAAAACAAGGCACATCTTTTTATTACAGGATAAGCAATGTTCCTTAAGAATTCGGTATCTCCTGAAAATTTATAATAAAAATACTGACCGATAGCAATACACGCCATGTGAAATACATGATCATGCCAAAATCCGGAGGGGGATCCTTCACTGCCGTCCTCAAGGGTCTCCCACGGATAACGGGCTATTGCTTCACTTCTTTTGGAAGAAGCTCTAAAAACAGCCTTGTCAAGTCCGTCAAACCGGAATTTTGGAATTCGGATTGCTGCCTCCATGTGATTGGACGTAAGCAAAGCCATTAACATGTAAAACTCATCAAATGCAAAATATTTGCCGTGCCACAAAGCATCACTCAATCCAACCGGCAAAGACCAGCGTGTTGTATAGCATTTCAGGTGATATTGTGCTGTATTGTATGAATTGTTAATTTCAGAATTCTCAATTACTGCATACCCTTCATTATAATATTGTTCCCACTTTGCAATATGAGTCTTTAGCACTCCGTCAAATCCTTGCTTCAAAGTATTTGTTTTTAATGTTTCAGATGCGTTTAAATAGTTTTCATCGTCAACATTGTCACAAAATAAAATATAAAATGTATTGGAATTATTTTTGCTTAAAACCGTTTCAAAAGAAAAACGGTTTCCTTCTACATTTATCTTCGAATCGCCCTCACAGAAAACACGTATAATACCTTTATAGTCAAACAAGCCGGCAAAAATTTCATAACTTATATCAATACCATTTTCATTGATATTGTAAGAATAATTCATCAATTCCGGTGCCTTTGAAAGATCTTCAACACCGCATAACCGATAATGAAAATAAAACTTGATATTCTCTTCGCTATCCGTACTCTTTCGAACGGCAATTAAATTGTAGTCATGATGTATAAATACCTGCGAACGTGTTTTTATATTGCTGTCGTAAGAGCAATCTGTTGTAATCATTGCTTTTTTCACATCAAGTTCTTGTTGAAAGTTGCCGGCTGTCATCTCCATACCTTCAAAAAAAACCTGTTGTTGAAAGCCCCCGAAAGAAACCAGGTCCTTCCCCGGCTTATGCATATACCGTCTGCCTGCCCACCAAATTCTCATGGAAGGATTATGCTGTATTACCTCAAATTTTGGCCGATATTGCATGGCTCCTTCATAATCTACCTGAAAAGACATATTTCCGTTTCCTAAAATAGGCGGCACATACCCTTTATCCAACTTTGTTACGGTACTTTTATAAATCAAATTTGTTGCTCCTTTCCCTTTGTCGATTGACATTTATCAATTAATTTCCGAAAACAATATCACCTTTCAGAATATTTTATAAATCACGTAAAAAGCGGAACAAAACGGCAGGCCAATTCCACCGCCACCATTGATATGCCAACAGTGCAACATGGTCAGCCACAATCTGTTACTAAAACTATCCGCTTAATGTTACAATGTCAAAAAGTTGCATATCCATTCATTATTAATACTAGTCTATTTTAGCAACGATCAGTATTTCACTTCTCGCGTGTCCTTGAAGTTCAAACTGTATACCAACATTCATAAGTCCTCTTCCTGTAAATATTCCATATTTTTTTATTTTTTCAGGAATTTCAGCCGGATAACGGGGGGGATATGCAGAATATTTATAATAGGTACCGTGGCCGACTACTTCATATTTTGCATCAGGATCAAGGTCTTTCAGGCAAACACGTTCAGGCATTTTGCCAAACTGCATATTTTGACCAAGAATAAATACTACTGCCCGGCTTTTATCGGTTTCTAAATATTGATAAACCCCATATTCCTTATCATAAGCAGACATAAGTCTGTAAAATTCTCCTAACTGAACCGTGTTTCTGATTTTTTTATGCAATTCAATTAATCTTGCAAGCTCGGCTTTTCTTTCTTCCGAAAGGTCTGCTAATTTAATGGAAACCGAAAGGCCGCTTAACATACCTACATGAGCCTGATATTCCATGGAGGTTTCACGACGGTTTACATATAACGTATATAAGTCGGAAACAAAGCAAGCTCCTCCCGCAAACTTAGGCGGAATAAAATAAGACATTCCCTCGTGGATTTTTATGGAATCAAGCGGATCCTGATTATCACTTCGGTGCATCCTCCCGGCAAAATACAACATGCCAAGATCCGTCCTTTTTCCGCCTCCTGCAGAATTTTCAAATATTAAATCCGGAAATCTTTCCTTGATTGTCCTGTAACAACGCCACATATTACGGACATACTTGTCCCAGCTTTCCTTTTGATGTTTTAAAGGAGCCTTTCGCCATCCAAGATGCGGATTGTTCCGATTAAAATCGTTCTTTATATAGTCAATATTGTTTTCACTGATTAGTTCGCACAACCGATTAATCATATAATCACAGGCATCGTCATTTGCCATGTTTAAGGAATAGCATCCCATGCCGGTAATTTCAAAATCCCGGTTATCATAACCCACAATCCAATCCGGATGTTCAGTAACCAATTCATTCAGTGGAAATACGGACTCAGGCTCAATCCAAAGACCAAACTTCATTCCATAGCTGTGAACCTTGTCGGAAATTACTTTCAACCCGTTTGGAAATCTCTCCTTATTCACCGTCCATGTTCCGTAGCCAAGCCTGTGGGATTGGCCGTTATTAATGGGCGAATCAATATCCCCTATTCCCGTCCATCCGCCGTCCAGCACAAACAGCTCAATTCCTAGTTTATGTGCTTCTTCCACTTCTTTTAATACATTTTCTTCATTGGTTTTATTTTCAAGGCTTCCATGGGTATTGTAAATCACCGGTAGAATCCTCTTTTTTTCCTTTGGATGCACGATTTCACTTAATTCATATTTATGCAGGTTACGGGTAGTATTTCCAAAACCGCCATTGGTATATCCGGCAAAAAACATCGGTGTATCGTACTCCTGCCCCGGCTCAAGACAATACTCAAAATCAAAATTATTGATTCCACCCGTCACTACTGTACGGGAAGCATGGTCACGTTCAAAAATTAACTTCCAGTTGCCGCTCCAAACAATGGAACCAAAATAAACTCCGCCAAAATCTTCGGTTGCTTCCCCGTTGTCAATCATAAAAAACGGTATGGCATCGGGTCCTGACAATCCGCGCCTGGTTTCCAGAACTTTTCGACCGCCTTTTAATATATCCTGATTTTTTTGATATTCCCAGCAATAGGCTCCTGTAAAATAAGTCAAACGGTATTTATCTTTATTGGGCAAATGCCAGTTTGCCGAAAATGCGCTTTCAAGTACAAAATCCTTATTTCCAGCGTTCTTTATCGTAGCATACCTCTCTATTACGTCAAACTCGCTGCAAACTCTGTAATTCAACGTTACATAAATAGGATAAACAGGATCACGCAAGTTAATTTTAAGAATATCGCCATTTATACTGTGAGACTCATACTTTAAAAACACGTTTCTTGTCCCGTCTGCAAATGTCACTTTTAGTGCCGGCTCAATAAAGGATTTTCCCCCAAAACCTCTATATTCTTGCGTATCGTGTATATCAACCTTCAAGTCATTTGACAGAAACCGCTTTGCCAGTTCCCAGGGCGTCGGCAAATCAGCACAGTCGGTTATTTTTTCACCCCAATATAAATGGCAGACATATCCCCCATCGTCAATCTTAAATGCATACGTACTAACCTTACCCTGCAATAAAAATGTTCTTTCCTTTTCAAAGTATAGAATTGCCATAAAAATAACCCCCATCTAAAAATTTCATTGTTATAGTTTCCATTCAGATAAACGGTATATGAGTCAAACTATGAACTATGGAATCAGATTATTCATATATTTTAATAACACAAATGCACATCACCGGACACATCCAAAAATGATGTATCATAAAAACTGTGAATTGTCATAGGCCAAACATAACCTGTTTTGCCTTCTGACAATTCACAGCCTAATTGATGAAAAAGTTTTAAACTATAGTCTTGTTGTACAAAATGAAGAATCAATCCGATGTTTCAGTGAATTCCACCTGCTTGCAATATGGTTTTATATTGTCCAGGGACTCAAATATAAACGCTTTAAATACGCAATTTGCATATTGTGCATCAAAGGTAGCCGTAAAGGGTTGTACACCGCCATTGGCTGCCAATACTTTTTGACCGTCCTCATTTTGTATTTGTAAGTCTTTCAGCATGTTATTTCCTGCATCAAAAGCAGCAAATATTACCACCGGAGAGACAGAAGCATCACTATAGTTCGTCAACGTAAATTGCGCAGTAGTACCCGTTATCGCCACATCGCTTGCTTCAACACCACCTGTTATTCCCCATGCAGCCAATTCTTCCGCCGTATATCGTTCTAAAAGTTCACTGTAGCTAAAATCGCTTTTCAGCATCTTTATAACTTCTTCTCCCGGATTCTCAATTTTAACTTCTTTAAAGTAATCCCGACTTACATAGAAACACGGGCGGAAATAAAAGTTAGCATAACTACTACTAGTATCTATAGTGCTACTAGTTTGTGATGTATTACCATCCCTTTCAAAAATATAGTAAAACGGTGCAGGTCCATTATAGAAAGGTGTCCTTAACATTACCATTGGATTAATACTAAAATCACCTCTATCAATATACTGCACTGAAGCATGCCCAATCTTATTCCAATATTTTATATACTCGCTGATGGAAAGTAAGGCAATTTTACAATTAACCTTATAATCGTTTTTTGATGCATCTGTCACATGGAACTCAGCTTTTTTACTATCACCTTGATTATTTCCTTCGACTTCCCACTCGTGGTCCACAATATACTCCTTTATTACCGTATCCAGCTTTTTATAGGAACCCTGCGTTGAAATGGTACCGGTTGCATCTTCTTCGGTTCCCTCATATCCATTATAAAAATCTCTATTTAACCAGACGGCAATGTTTAAATCACCGGCAAAGTCCGGGTCCGTGCTTGCCGGATCCGGATCAAATACATTATTGAGACGCAACTTTTTCAAGGTCAATTTTCCGTAACGGTCCGCACAGAATATAAAGTAATTGCCGTCAGCATCTTTATCTAACAAGGTATATGAATAGGTTGTGGAGCCATTTGTATATTGGAATAAATACTGTGGCGGACTTTCCATGCTTACAAACTGATTCTCATAAACATAAGGAACGTTTTGCCCATTTTCTCTCTTGGTTACTGTAAAAGTTTTTTCTTGTGCATCGTTTTTAACTTTTACAATTTGAGTCTTTCGGATAGGGTTTATAGCCTCCACCTTTGCAAAAACACACAGAGTGTTTCCCACAATAAGGGCAATTACCATGAAAACACATAATAACCTTTTCATAAAACATCTCTCCTCGTATAATATATTTTAGAAGCGTTTTTTATACGCTCAAAAGCATAT
>ENA-UPSA01000178-UPSA01000178.1-bioreactor-metagenome-genome-assembly--contig:-NODE-178-length-102714-cov-290.169766_pt1 | contig 102714 bp, 92 predicted proteins | sample MGYA00238183_ERZ773288 | MGnify/ENA primary metagenome ERZ773288 (study PRJEB29028, sample SAMN07631243) | bioreactor metagenome | isolation source: Switchgrass digestor | place: USA: Dartmouth... | reverse complement strand
TGAAAATCAATGAAAAATGAAGATAATTAAAGTATGTGAGAGTTTATTAAGGGAGTGATAGTTGATGAAATATACAAGATTTATTATTAAAAACTATAAAGCTATTAATGAATTGACGATAGATTTATTTAGCAATGTTATTCCATTGATTGGCATAAATGAATCAGGCAAGACAACTATATTACAAGCGATTCTTGCATTTGATAAAGATAAAGATAATGTGTTGAACGGTAATCATCTTTTTGCAAAGAATAAGTATAGAACAGTCCAATCACAATGTGAGTTAAAAGCATGTTTTGTTCTGGAAAATGAAGAAGAATTCCAAAAGATAGGAGAAGAGATTCACTTAAAAATGGATGATCCACTTTATTCATGGTTGAAATATTGTTTAGATAATAGTCAAGAGATATGTTTACAAAGAGACTATACTGATTACGCATTTCAAAAAACATACCGTTTGGTTAACGCACCAGAAGAAGTTCGGGAGTCTAGCAAAGAAGCCCAACTAGTAAGAGCCTTAATCAAAAGGTTGCCATTTATACTGTATTATGACGATTTTAGTGACAGAGTTCCTGAGAGTGTTGTTTTCCCAGAAAAATATACATATGAAAAACAGCTTGCGAGAGGTGTTCAGAGAGAATGGCAAGAGATTATAATAGAAATTTTTAAAAGAGCTCTAAATGAGGAATTCTCGCTTTCACATTTCTTGGAACTTACAGACGAAGACGACAGGGATAATTACTTAAGTGATGTTGAAGATACGCTAAATAGGGATATTATTGAAGAATGGCGTAGATTAAAACAACAATATGCTATTTCAGACACAGAAGATGATGATCTGAAACTAAAAATAAAGTACTACTTAGAAGATGGGAAGCCAACGTTTAAATTTAAAGTAATTGATAATGAGTTTGGGGGCTCAGATCGTTATTTTGATGTTAATCAAAGAAGTAAGGGATTCCAATGGTTTTTTAACTTCATTATGAAGTTAAAATATAATCCAAAATATAACCTATCTCCTAAAAATGCCATTTTCTTATTGGATGAGCCTGGATCATACTTACACGCTTCGGCACAAAGAGAATTACTAAAAAAACTATGCGATCTAGGAGAAAACAATACTATAATCTATTGCACTCATTCACAGTATTTATTAGATCCTGAAATAATTAATATAGCGGATATTAGGATAGTTGATAAGGCAGATGGTAGTATCCGATTATATGATTATGGAAATTATCCTGGTACAAGAAGCCTTGGGGCGTTTTCAGCTTTGAATGATGCGTTACATTTGAAATTTGGCTTACATGAAAGAATGCTAAAAAAATGTATATTAACTGAAGGAATAACTGAATTCTATTTTTACAAGATGTTTTTTGGCTTTACTGATGACATTAATGTTATTCCAGGCCATGGTTGCGGTCACCTTAAGGAATTAATCGCGATTTTAATTTCTTGTAGCAATAGTTTTGTAGTAGTATTAGACAATGACCCAGAGGGACGCAGTAATTATAATACTTATGAACATTATTATAAAGATAGTTTCACAAGAAGATGCTATCAATATGACGGTGTAGGGAAAAAGAACGATGATTTCGAACTTGAGGATATTCTTTCTTCAAATGATAAAGAACGAATTATTAATGAAGTAGGTTACAGTGACATTAAAAAAGCAATAATTCAGCTGTTTTTTATGGATGATGAAAGAAAAAGGCAAATCATTCGCGCTATAGACGATGAAACAAAAAATAATATTAGTATTATAAAAAGAAAGATTACTGAACTATTGGAACAATAAAATTATGCATAAGGTTTGTGCCATATTGTTCTTAACGCATGCAAAGAACAAGTAACAATTATTTGCTAAAAACGCTGTGGGAACAAAGGCTTTACCGGATTTTATATGAAAGTAAAGTATTACACAATAAAAGAGATAAGTAGTAAGCGGCTGTTATATGCAGTTATCTGCGCCGCATATAAAGGCAAATGGATATTTGTAAGGCACAGGGACAGGAACACCTGGGAGATACCCGGAGGGCGCAGGGAGGAGAATGAAGATATCAATGCCACAGCTTCAAGGGAGCTTTTTGAAGAAACGGGCGCAACAGGTTTTGATTTGGAGCCTGTTTGCGACTACTCGGTTACAAATGATGGCAGGACCACATACGGAAGGATATAATATGCGAGAATCACGGAAATGGGGCCCCTGCCGGAAAGCGAAATATGCGAGGTAAAACTGTTCAAGGTTATGCCGGAACAGCTGACCTACCCGGAGATACAGCCGCATCTTCACAAAAGGGTATTGGAGCATATAAAAAAACAGGGCACAGGATAACATCAAGTCCATGAACCTTGCGCTTAAGACAGGGTTCAGGAAACGCGGAAAGGTTCATTGGGTCAAACTTAAGTAAGGTGGTCAATATGATCCAGGATCATCCTATCATCCAGGAAATCAAACAGTCGGGATATCTGCCCCAGATACCCAAAGACTTCGGGGAAGCCATGAGCATGCTTCTGAGGCCATACGAGTATGATATGGACGAATGTATTGAAAGGCTTTACAGCCTTCCGAACGTAGCGTCGATCATTATCCGGGTCATAAACCATGTAGCAGCGTTCAACCGCAAGATTCGTGGCCTGAAGGATGCTGTCCTTTACCTGGGAGCCGACAATGTAAGGATGATAGCCATAGCCCACATGACCAGGTTGCTTCTGCCTGACAGCAATGGCCGCGCCAAACTGTTTGACAGGAACAAGTACTGGAAGCACAGCATCGGCACATCAATCGCCAGTTCTATGATCGCTGAGAAGACAGGATTGTGCGACAAGGAAAAGATCTTTACATACGGACTGATACATGATATCGGCACTACTGTTCTGGACATATGCCTGCCTGAGCGGCTTGATGCAATATACACGAAGCAGCTTGAACAGGGAGTACACCAGATAGTGGCCGAAAAGGTCGTACTGGGCGGGATAACCCATGCGGATATCGGGATGTGGTTATGCATGGAGTGGGGGTTGCCGGAAGAAATCACCAATGTTGTGGGGTATCATCATAACCCGTTCCCTGTAAAACATGTGAGCAATGAGGTAAAAATACTGTATCTTGCGGATTCTGTCAGCACAAAGTATTACATGGGTTTACTGGGGACCGATACGACATTTATATATGAAAACGCAGTCAGAGAGGCGCTGAAACTTCCGGAGGAATTCATAGACGACATTGCGGAAAAATTGCCGCGGGAAGTGGACAGGATATTCAGAAACAGGATTTATGGATTCTGATGCTCAATAACGCAACTGTTATGAAGATTCTCATATAAGGAAGCGATCAGCGATGCCTGTGAACCCGCATGTACTCGGACGGCGTCTGATTGAATTTCTGTTTGAATACTCTGCTGAAATAGCCCGTGTCATTAAACCCGATCCGTTCGGTTATTTCCTTCAGTGACAGCCCGGTATCCCTGATCAGTTTTGCCGCCATGTTCATACGAATCTGCATCAGGTACTGGTTTATGGACAGCCCGGTATGTTTTTTGAAATCGGTTTGCAGGGTTGTCCGGTTGGTATGCAGTTCTTCCGCGAGCCTGTCAATCGTTATCTTATGGCTATAGCGGGATTGGAGATAGTATATGGTGTCAATAGTCAGTTTTGAGTAACCGCTGTAGTTCTCCAGGGCTACGTTGTCATCCAGGGAGTCAATATCCCTTACCAGGGCAAACAGGATTTCATAAAGATATGACCTGCTGAGGCACGGCCATGAGATGGTATCCTGCATTGTCAACAGGTGATGGAGCCTGTTGATCTTGTTTCCCATAACAGCCGAATCGCTGGGCGATAGCGGCATTATCTTCCTGTTTATCGGGGTATTGTGCTTGAATTGCTCCAGGTAAAACATATCCTGTGCTGTCGGGCCTCTCAGCCCATGGTCAGGTTCATTGATTATATTGGTGTTAAAGGCTGCATTAACGATCCATGGCTTGAACATGATAAGCTTTGCGGATACATCGGACAGTTCTGAAAACCGTATCCGGTCCTTTTAGTTCAGAAGCACCATATGTGCCCCGATTATGACATACTCTTTATCATTAAGGTCAAAACGGCAAAGGCCTGTATTTATATGCAGTATTTTATAGTAATCATGACCCTCCGCTTCCTGGAGAACACCGAGATCTTCCGTGACCGAAACCGGAAACACATAGTTCTTGTAGTAGTTAAAACCTATAGTGTTAAGAGCCAAGCAAAACACCTGCTCCTTATCTCCTGATTTTGACATAATTATACTAAGGAGCAGGCATGTTGTAAATAATGGATACACCGGCCTGATTCATATAAAAAAAGAAGTATCTGTTAATGAAGCCTATTAGTAGTTATAATGGTTCAGGATCATTACAGGTTTGCTATATGGATATGAGATGCGTATAGTTCATCATTATATTATTTATGCAGATAAAATAAACGGGACCGGATTTACCGGTCCCTTATGTAAAGCCCCCTTTAGTTTCCTGGAAAGAATGTGCTCTTCAGTTTCTCCCTGTGCAGGTAGTGTTCGGTGTTTTTAAGTTCGGATGCGGCTTCCCTGTCGAGCACGACAGTGACTCCGCCCCTGAACAACTGGATGGCCGATGCCGTTACCTGGGAAGTCACCGGCCCTTCAAGGGCCTTTGCCACCACGGCTGCCTTTTTCCTGCCATTGGCCAGCATCAGGATATTCCTGGCCTCCAGTATGGTCCCAATCCCCATAGTTATGGCAAAATGGGGCATTTGCTCCCTGGAGATTCCCGCTTTTTTATAAAAACTCTCATAGTTGTCGTCAAGTGTTTGCTTTGTAAGGATTTCCACCCTTGTCCTGGAGGCAAGGGAGGAACCCGGCTCGTTGAAAGCCCAGTGACCATCGCCGCCTATGCCCAGGAGCTGCAGGTCTATACCGCCGGCCTTCCTGATTTCCTCTTCATATTCTTTACAGAATTCCTCAGGGTTTTTGGCAAGCCCGTCCGGGATATGGATGTTTTCCTTCTTTACATTAATGTGTTTGAACAGTTCCTCATACATGAACCGGGCGTAGCTTTGGTCCATTTTATAAGGCTTGTTAAGATCGATTCCCACGCCCAGGTATTCATCAAGGTTAAAGGTTTTGACCTGTGAAAAGTCCAGGCCTTCTTCCCTGTGCATCCTTGCAAGTTCCCGGTATGTGCCGATCGGTGTGCTGCCGGTGGCAAGGCCAAGAACGCAATCGGGTTTCTGCCGGACCATGGACGCTATAAGTCCGGCTGCATACCTGCTCATCTCTTCATATGTATCCCTGATAATGATATCCATGAAAACGCTCCTTTGCCAAGGGAATCACTGCTATACATAACAGTGCTAATACAATATTTAAAACTATTACGGGCGTATGTCAACCTTAACTTTCGCCTGATCTGCAAACAGTAATATTGTATATGGTTGAAAAATATTGTTTTTTGTTACAGACAGGTGGTAAAATTATAAAGGTCCCTACTGGGAATTTTGATCTTTGCCCTCGTATGCTTGAGGGCCCTTTTTTTTGCCCAAATTGCAGGACAGAGGGCCCGTATAATACGGGAATAACAATCATACAGATATAATGGACAGCTTATTGGGGAGGTGCAGCCCAGGTTGCCTTCCTTTCTTGCCGGCATCCTGCGAAATTTCCTTGTCGCCTTCGGTGTTGTTATCGGCGCCAGCGTTTTTGCAGGAATAAGCGCTATTATTGCCAATAAGCCCCCTCTCGAAGCCATGATGGAAATTGCCGGTTCCATAAAGATCTGGGCCATGGCCATTGCCCTTGGGGATACGTTTTCCTCCTTCAAGGCTATCGAAAAAGGGATATTCCAGGGAGAATTCCTGTCTATTGTCAAGCAGGGCGCACATGTGGTTACGGCGCTTTTAGGGGCTAACGCGGCTTATGGCTATATCAGGCTCATACAGAGGCTTGGTGCCCTATGGGGGGAATAAGGACAAGAAGACCGGCAGTCATATTTGGTTTTTATGCCGGTATCATAACCGGGGTGCTCATTGGCCTTGCAATCATGACCACCATCGTAAGTTACCGCCTGGAAAGCTTCCACAGGATGAACGCATACCTGGAAAGCGTCATTGCCGAGAAGGACACAAGGCTGGAGCAACTGGAAAAATCGTTGAATACGGGCAAATACATCGTAAAATCCATTGATATAGTGTTCCTGTGCGAGGATGAAGGGGCGGACATCCTGCTGTTTGAAACCGAACTTAAGAAAAAGTATAACTCTCTTCTTGGGAAAGAGGTCAAGGCCCTTGACGCCGAAATGATACTCGAGGTGGCCGACAGGCGCATCTTTCGGCAGGATAACGGACAATACCAGCTCTTTGTAAAAAGGCTCATCCTGGCCGAGAACCTGAAGATATGGATTGAAATCCAGCCTCTTGATTAGTGGTTTGTGCCCTGGAATCAAAATAACGGGTAAGCTTCTCTGCCAGGATCCTGATAAATCCCTCTCCCGCTGTGGATGTTGCTGACTGGGTGAAGGCTACCAGGATGAAAGGGCGCCTGCAATAGACTATGCCCGCGTCGTTATATACTCCCAGCTGTGAATTGGTGCCTGTTTTATGGGCGACCTCATAATCCGGGTTTACCCTGGCAACCCCGACAGGAATGCGCGTGTTGTAGATATTGCCTTTAAGGGCTTCGTTCAGGGTTTCCATGTAGATATCGGTTTCCCGGTTTACATATATATTGTAGAGGATCAGGCCGGCGTCGCGGGGGGTGATGCGGGCACAGCGCTTTATGGTGCCGTATTTTTTCAGGTTGTTTTCCCTGCTGTAGCCTATGGCTCCCGACATCTCCCCGTATATCCTGCTGTCATGTATGCCAAGCCGGTCCAGAACCTCGTTGGATTTCTGGTTTCCAATGAGCCTTAATGCAGCGTTGGAATAGTTATTGTCGCTGTAGCTTATCATGTTCCTGATCATTTTAAGAAGCCTGAACTTTCTTCCGGTAACTGCGTCGTAATAGACTTCGTCAGCGCTCAGTTCGCCCCGGCGCATCATGTCGCACAGGATGTACCCCTGGAAAAGCTTGATTACAGAGGCGCTGTTGAAATAGCCTTCCTTCATGTTGTCATAGGGATCGACCCGGGTGAGTTTTTCGTTTACTCCGCATGTATAGTTGTTAACAAGGTCCATGACAAAAACGCCGTATACGGTTTTGATGCCCGATAACCGCTCGGCCTCGCCTATGATTGCCAGGACCTCGTTTCGGAAAACGGTGTATTCCCTGATGTCAAGGTCGGTTGAGGGGAAACTGTCAGCAATGACCACAGGATCATCAGGGGAGTCTTCCACAGCAGGAGCCTGGGGGTCACCATCCGGGGAACCGGGAGGGCTTGTTTCCTCGCTGGATACCAACGGGTCCGACATCTCCCGGTCCGGAAAAGCAGGCAGATTTGAATCTTCCTGCGCTGATGGGGATTCATGCGGTATTGTCGGTGTTGATTGGGCAGCAGGTGTGCCTGGCTGATCCGACTGTGCAGGTGCTGGCTGTTCTTCCGGCAGCGCAGCAGGCATTTCCAGCTGATCCCGTGGTATTGCTGAGACGATCCCTGTGGATGCGGATAAGGCTGCGGATATGGCTGATATTTCAACAGCGGTTTCAACTGATACGCCTTCGGGCATGCCCGGGCTTCCGGACATGGGAAGGAAAATGAGAGCGATGATGACGATGGCTGTGATGTATCTCAATTGCATGAAAGATGCCCCGAAGTTTTAATGCACTGTTTCAATATATGGGCATGGAGTAATATTTTTTCCTGGTCCGTTTTCCTTATTTGTTTGTGCATTGAGAGAAATGATGGTATGATAAAATTTGACATATTTCCACGCCGGACCGCCGTAAGGACTGGGATGGCGTTGATTGATAAGGATGATCTTGCATTGGAAAAACAGACTGTAAAGGATGAAGCAAATAAAAAGCAGCATGTAAAGGATGAGAAGATGGAAGTTAGGAAGAAAAGATGGTTGTACCTGTTGTTTGTGACAGCCGCCATGCTTGTTCTGACCGTATTCTCCATGGGTGATCCCCTCCGGGCGGGAGGTACGGTTGCCGTATCAGGGAACGGGAGCAACGGTATCATCATCAATGAGATAATGGCAGTGAATTATACCGGCCTTGCCGATGAGGACGGGGATACCGGTGACTGGATTGAGCTTTACAACACCGGCAACCTTCCCGTAAACCTTTTTGGCTACAGCCTGTCGGACAAGCAGGATATCCCGAACCTGTGGACCTTCCCCGATGTGAAGATCATGCCCGGGGAATACCTGCTGGTATGGGCGGACGGGAAGGACAGGGTCACCAATGCCGGGATACACACGAACTTCAGGATAAGCGAAAATGAAGTGATCACGCTGTCAAACCCGTCAGGGACGGTTATTGATTCCGTGCACCTTGACAGGATTATTCCGGATATTTCTTACGGCAGGGTACTGAACGGAAGCGGCTACTCCTTCCTTGCCGAGGCCACTCCCGGCAGCGGAAATTCCGATGCCATTGCTGACCTCGCACCATATTTCGCTAATGTTTCTCCTCCCGAGTTTTCAGTGGGAAGCGGCTTTTTCAGCGAAGAATTTGAGCTTAAGCTGAGCTGCAGCCATCCCGACGCTGTAATCCGCTATACCCTGGATGGGTCCGAACCCACCTTCGATTCTCCCGTGTACGAGGAGCCTATAGTCATAAAGTCAAGGGCGGACGCTCCCAATGTTTATGCGAACAAAACCGGGATTTCAATCTATGACGCGCCTCCGCTGAAGAAAGTGTTCAAGGGCACCGTGGTGAGGGCAAAGGCTTTTGTTTCGGATGAAATCGCGAGTGAAACCGTTACCAATACCTATTTTGTTGATGAAAACATGGCCGAGCGGTACAAGCTTCCAGTCATATCCCTCGTGACTGAACCGGCCAACCTGTTTGACTACTTCACCGGGATCTTCATGAAAGGCAAGGTCCAGGCCGACTGGATAAGCAGCAACCCGGGAGCTGTTTTGGATGGCAGCACACCCGGCAACTACAACCAGCGGGGAATGGAATGGGAAAGGGAAGCGACCATCACCTTCTTTGAACCTGACGGAACCGTGGGCTTCACCCAGAATGTGGGGATCCGCACCTTCGGCGGATGGAGCAGGGCCAACCGGCACAAGCCCATCCGCGTGATCGCCCGCAAGAGGTATGGTGACTCCGAAACCATCGAGTATCCTGTTTTCCCCGGACTTGTAAAGAGGGGAGATCCCGAAAAGCCATTAACCACATTCAAGCAGCTTCTGCTGAGAAGCTCCGGGAATGACTGGGAATCCACCATGATGCGGGATGCCCTGATGCAGAGCCTTGTGGAAGGACTTGGCGTGGATACCCAGGGCTACAGACCCTGCGTTATGTTCATCAACGGGGAGTTCTGGGGAATCTACAACATCAGGGAAGCCCTTGATGAGCACTATATCCATAACAACTACAACGTGGATTTCAATGATATAGTAATCCTGGAAGGCAACTCCGGCCAGGACGGGATGGATCTCTACTATGGCAAGGAAGAGGATGTGAAAAGCTTCAGGGACCTTATTGATTTTGTAAGGAACAACGACATGACAATCCCGGAGAACTATGAATATGTAGCCAGCCAGATAGATATCGACAATTTTATAGTCTATCACGCGGCCGAGATATATTTCGGCAATACCGACTGGCCCGGCAACAATGTCAAGGTGTGGAGGAAGCGCACGGACACGATAGATCCGGATGCCCCTCCGGGACATGACGGGCGCTGGAGATGGATGCTTTACGACACCGATTTTGGTTTTGCCCTGTACGATATACACTCCACGGTCAGCCACGATACACTGGAGTTTGCCACCAAAGCGGGCGGAACCGAGTGGCCGAACCCGGACTGGTCCACCGCGCTTTTGCGCTGCCTGCTGACCAATGAGGAGTTTAAGACAAAGTTCATTTCTACATTCGTGGATCTTCTGAACACAAGGTTCAGCCCGTTCTACATAACGGACCGCGTAGTGGAGATGCGTGACGTGATCGAACCCGCCATGCGGGAGCACCTGGCCCGCTGGATGATCGGAGGTATGGATGTATGGAAGCGAAAGACAAATGCCCTTATAGGCTTCGGGCTGGATAGGACAAGGTACGTAGTAATTGACCTGAGAAACTATTTCGGTATTGATAGCTACAAGATCTCGGTGGATCTTTCCGACGAGTCCGGTGGAACCATCAGGTTCAACGGCATGGATGTAACGATTAAAGGTTCCAGGTGGAATGGCAGTATTATGGAAGATATACCGGTGACCCTGGAGGCAGTGCCCGCTGAAGGGTACAGGTTTGCCGGCTGGGAGACCAACCTGGGAATAATGGAAGACCAGGTTATTACTATTGTCCCCAAGACATTTCTTGAGATAAGGGCAGTATTTGTAAAGAATTAGAGGTTAGAGAGCAGAGGCTACAGGTTGGAGTATACATCACACGATATGTGAAATCGCCGCGCTCCGCTCGCGATGACACCCCTGTATGTCATACGAGAAGCAGCGCGGCGAAGCAATCTCATGATCAGCTTCTCTGACCTCGCAAAGACATAATGGAGATTGGCGCGCCTGGCTCCGTTCCGCTCGCGATTACTCCCCGATACTCAGCTTAAGTCTCGGGTTAAGGACCGAAAGCTTGTAAATCTGGTCGCTCTCCTTAAGCAGGTTGGTTTCTTTCCAGACGCCCGCGAACCTGATATTCTCACGGAGAAGAACGTCCTCGCCATTGGTCAGCCTTACAAAATCGAACCTGTAAAGCTGGCCGTCACCTGCAGCATAAACCATGTACTGGCAGTCATGCCTGTCAATTGAGTCAATCCTGTCTACAAGTCCATAGAGGTTTCCATGGATGATTTCCACCAGGGATGAGGCATCCCAGTGCCAGCCGTGGTAGGGAGCACAAAGGAAGTCTTCCGGTATATAATCGATCCTCTTTATTTTCCATCCTTCCCTGCCGGTGTCCTCAACGGTGATAAGGCCGTAATAATAGGCGAAATATCCGGGCTGCGGCCTGTTCCTGGTTTCGTTTGTTATCTCGGGTCCGGTTATGACCTCTATTTCAACCATGTAATACAATATATTTTCAGGGGTACCGGGAGGCGCCCAGGCCGGAAGAAGCTTCAGCAGCGTAGTATGTCCGGTTCCTTTGAAGGAATCGATATATTTTTGAAGGGGCAGATCCTTTCTGTAATCCTCGGTCAGAAGCTTCCAGGCATAGGGATATGGCTCCTTGTGAAAGCCTATGGTGCCGCATCCGCCGTGATGGCCGTCCATGCTGGAGGCTTCGCGAAGAATACCATAATAGGCCTTGATGAGGTCCTCGGGATTCTTGAAGACCGGAACCGATTCATAATTGTTCATGAGATCGAGGAAGGAATACTTGGTGTTTATGGCAGGCCGCCCGGAGGGCCTGTGGAAGCGCTCCGAATCATCTGTGGGCATATCGGCGGCAGCGAGGGCGCCTTCGTAGCCTTCCGCATCAATAATGGCCGGATGAACCAGGGCACCCATAAGGTACTCGACGCTGGTATGTTGGTATATAATTAATAACCCCACAACTGAAACAAATGCCAGAGCCAGTATCAAAAGAGGTTTTTTGTAACTCTTCAGCACTTTACGCATGGCGGCACTTCCTCATGCTATGATAGCCGGGCTTTGATGCTCTTGCATTGCCGGCCCAGTTTAATATATGTTAGAGGAAACGGGGCATGCCATGTAATTATGGCTGAAGAGCAGTAATCAACTGATGGAGGCAGCATAGATGAAGCTTTCAGATCTGTTGAACTACGACAGCGTCATAATACAGTGCCACAACAATCCTGATGCGGATTCCATAGCATCGGGGTTCGCGCTGTTAACCTGGTTCAGGGAGAAGGGAAAGAACGCCAGGCTCATATACAGCGGAAAGGCCCAAATCTCAAAGCCGAATCTGCTTCTTATGGTCCAGGAACTGAATATACCCATTGAACACGTGGAATCCATCAACGGCTTTGACGGGCTTCTCATAACGGTCGATTCCCAGTATGGAGCAGGGAATATCAAAAGGCATGACGTTAAAAATGTTGCCATAATAGACCACCACCAGCAGGAAATCTTCGATGTGCCGCTCACAGAGATAAGAAGCTTCCTGGGAAGCTGTTCGACCCTGGTATGGGATATGCTTGTGGAGGAAGGCTTTGATGTAAACAATTATCCCGAGGTTTCCACAGCGCTTTGGTATGGCCTTTTCTGTGACACCAACGGCTTTTCGGAACTGAACCATCCCATAGACCGCGATATGAGGGACACCCTCGTGGCCGACAAAAGCCTGGCGCGCAGACTCAGGAACAGCAACCTGACCCTGCTGGACCTGGAAACGGCAGGAATGGCGCTTATCCGTACATCATACAACCGGAAAAACCGGTTTGCCGTGATAAAAACCAACCCATGCGATCCCAATATCCTGGGTTATATCAGTGATCTTGCCCACCAGGTGGATGTCATTGACGTGTGTGTGGTCTATAACGAAATAAACAACGGCATAAAGTACTCGGTGCGAAGTTCATCCCCCGAGATCATGGCCAGCGAACTGGCTGCCTGGCTGGCCAATGATATTGGTTCCGGCGGCGGCCACGCCGAAAAGGCGGGTGGTTTCATCAGCAATCACAGGTTTGAGAAAAAATACCCAAACATCAATGCGGATGAGTACCTTCTTTCGAAGATAAGCGAGTATTATTCAAGCTTTGATATCATCTATGCCGGGAAATATGAAGTTGATCCCTCGGAAATGAAAAGCTACAGGAAGCTCCCCGTTGTCTACGGGTATATCAGGAGTTCCGATGTTCTGCCCGGGGGAACGCCCATGATGGTCAGAACCCTCCAGGGCGACTACGACGACCTGGTTGCCAGTGACAACCTGTATTTGATGATAGGCATAAAGGGAGAAGTAAGCCCCATAACCAGCGAGATGCTTGAGAAAAACTACACCACTTTCGATGAACCTTACGATCTGTCGACAGAGTATTTCCCAAGCATCCGCAACAAGATTACCGGTGAGAGCATAAATCTGAAAAACATGGCGAAAAAATGCATCAGCAAAGGTGATGTGCAGATTTTTGCAAAGCCTGTTACAAGGGCCACCAAGGTATTCACCATATGGGACAGGGATACATACATACTTGCGAAGCCTGGCGATTACCTCGCCGTGCGGAAGGACAACCATCATGACATCTATATCATAAACAAGGATGTTTTCAGCCAAATATACGAGGAAATGAGGGAGGAGTGAGCACGAAGAAGCAAGGCAGGATGGCATGTCTAAGAAAAGTAAATTTACTGTAAAAATTTTGGTATGGTAAAATATTACAATGTGCTATATAATGAGAATGTTGCACGGTATCAGCGTGGCCCTTGCCGGGTAGCATAATGGTCCAAGCATCTGTCAAGCCGCGTTGGAGGTAATACTGGTTAATGGAGGATAGAACGATGAAACAGAACCCTGCAGAACGGGAACACGGCACGTCTATCACATTAAGAAATGGGCTTGTCAAGAATGTCAGTCAAAACTTTACCTCCCTGACAGGTTATATGCCGGAGATGGTTACGGGCAAGACCATTGAGGAACTCCTTGTGAAAGACCTTAAGGCGACCCTGGAGAAACCCGAGCTGATAAACAAGTCTGAAAACCTCCATTGTTTCATTTTCAACAAATGGATGATACCCGAGGAAGTGTACATTTCATTCACAGAATGCGGAGCATCTGACGAAACCATCGTTTCGATCCATACAGCGGATTCATTGGGCAATGGCAGGCAATCTTTAAGGGAGAAGTATGAAAGCCTGCTGGAGAAGGAACAAGCCGAAAAGGAAGAACTGAAAAAGGCGCTAAAGGCAAAGGATGATTATGTCCTGTTTATAGCCCATGAACTGAAAACACCACTGGCTATCATTAATTCGGCTGTCCAGGCCATCGAGTACCTTTGCGGCAACGAACTTAGCGACAAGTGCAAGGGTTACCTGAAGAGGATCAAACAGTATTCGCACAAGCAACTCAGGCTGATAAACAACATCCTGGATATTTCACGGCTCAATGCGGGCTGTTTGAAAATCGACAGGCGAAACATGGACGTTGTAGGCCTTGCCAGGGAGATAACCGAGTCGGTCAAGCTCTATGCCCAGCAGAAGAATATCAGTTTGAAGTTCAGTTCCGCACTGGACAGCATGATAATCGCCCTGGATGAGGATATGTTCGAGCGCATGCTGCTGAACCTCCTGTCCAACGCCATAAAGTTTACCCCGGCCGGAGGAGAAGTCAATGTTTCGGTCTCAAAAACCTGTTCAGGCTCAAGGGATTATGCGCGTATAATGGTCAGGGACCAGGGTATCGGAATACCGGAAGACAAGCAGCAACTGGTATTCGAATGCTTTGGCCAGGCGGATTACACCCTGGCGCGGCAAACCGGAGGCACCGGGCTGGGCTTGTCACTGGTGAAAAAGATCGCATCCGCCCTCGGAGGGGATGTTTTCCTGGAGAGCAAGATAGGGGAAGGGAGCACCTTCATTATCCAGCTTCCTGTCATGCATGTCCAGGAATACAGGGTCTGTGAAAACTCGCCCGGGCAAAATCTCAGCCAGGCAGTTGCCATAGAGTTCAGCGATTATCTTTCATAGCGGCGGTGATCCATGCCTGTAGACCGGCCATGATGCTTATGCTATAGTAATCATGGGACCTTATCTTTATAAAGAAAAAGGAAAGGAGGGCTGACCCATGCTGGACTGGTGGAGCGGATTAAACCTGTTACAGCAAGTATTCACCTGTTTTGCCATCCCGGCCACCCTTGTCCTGATCATCCAGATCATCCTGTTCATAATAGGGTTATCCGGGGGTAACGGTGATGCCGACGTTTCCCACGGCGATATGGACAGCGATGGTTTTGATGTTGGTGATGCCGTATCCGATGGGGATACGGGCGGATTCGGCGAGGCGGCGGATGCCCATGACTTTGACGCAGTCAATGACTCTGCCGTAGTCCATGGCTCTGACGCAGCCCATGATTCGCATGCAGCCCATGATTCCACCGAGGTCAAGCTGCTTACCTTAAGAAGCATTGTCGCATTTTTTGCGGTCGGCGGATGGACCGGAGTTGTGCTGGGAGGTATGGACCTGTCACTTCCCGCGGTTGTGATGCTGTCCCTGATGGCCGGCTGGGCTGCGCTGTATTTTGTCACCTGGTCGATACGGATAGCCCTGAGGCTCCAGTACAGCGGCAATATACAGATGGGCAATGCCATTGGGCAGGTTGGTGAGGTGTATATCACCATTCCAGCTGCAAACAGGGGACGCGGCAAGGTTAATGTCATCGTGCAGGAGCGCCTCTGCGAATTTGAGGCCACAACCAGTGCGGACCGTGACCTGAAAACCGGCGAATCTGTCTTTGTTACAGGGATTACTGAGGATAACGCGCTAATTGTAATACCAAATGATGAAGTTACCGCCGGATGAATAGATTAATGGAGGAGATAGGAATATGATAGAGACTGTGACCCTTATCAGTGTAATTACGGTTCTGGTTCTGTTTACGTTTTTATTTATAATCTCCCGCTATCGCAAATGTCCCTCGGACAAGATTATGGTCATCTACGGTAAAGTGGGATCAAGAGATGGCGCGGCAGCAAAATGCATCCATGGCGGGGCCGCCTTCATATGGCCCGTCATACAGGCCTATGAGTACATGGACCTGACGCCCATATCCATCAGCGTGGACCTGGAAAACGCGCTGAGCAGGCAGAACATCAGGATTAATGTTCCTTCCCGGTTTACAGTAGGTATCTCCACCGAACCGGGGGTCATGCAGAATGCGGCCGAGCGCCTGCTGGGGCTCAAGCTGAACGAGATCCAGGAACTGGCCAAGGATATCATATTCGGCCAGCTCCGTCTTGTTGTAGCCACCATGGATATAGAGGAGATCAATACCGACCGTGACAAATTCCTTGAGGCTGTATCGAGGAATGTTGAGACCGAGCTTAAGAAAATAGGCCTCCGCCTCATCAACGTGAACGTCACCGACATCACCGATGAATCGGGGTATATAGAGGCCCTCGGCCGTGAAGCCGCCGCCAAGGCCATCAACGATGCCAAGAAATCCGTTGCGGAAAAGAACAGGGATGGTTCCATAGGTGAAGCCAACGCCATCAGGGACCAGAGGATACAGGTTGCAGCCGCCAACTCCGAGGCTATTAAGGGTGAGAACGAGGCACAGGCAGATATAGCCCAGTCCAATGCGATCCTGCGTGAGCGTCAGGCAGAGGCACTAAAACGCGCAACTGCTGCCGAGAGAATCCAGGCGGCCATGGCCCTCGAAGACGCATATTCTGCCGAACAAAAGGCAGAGCTTGCCCGTGCGGCCCGCGAGAAGGCTACCCAGGAAGCAGATATTATCGTTAAGGCCGAAATTGAGAAAAGACGCATCGAGCTTGAAGCCGAAGCCAAGGCAGAGGAGTCCAGGAGGCTTGCCAAGGGTGAAGCCGATGCCATCTTCCTGAAGATGGAAGCCCAGGCTCGCGGTATGCAGGAACTGCTTACCAAGCAGGCCCAGGGCTTTGCCCAACTGGTGGCTGCCGCCGGCGGAAACGCTGCCGATGCCGCAAGGCTGATGCTGGCCGATAAGATGGAAGACTTGATGAAGATCCAGGTTGAAGCCGTTAAGAACCTCAAGATCGACAAGGTTACGGTTTGGGACAATATGGGAGGAAAGGACGGCGCGCCCGCCACGGCAAACTTCCTTTCCGGCCTTATGAAATCCATCCCGCCCATGAATGAGCTGTACAGGATGGCCGGGCTTGAGCTTCCGGATTACCTGGGCAAGGAGATAAAGAAGCAGGATGAAGCGAAGGGTGCACCCGAGGAAGAAATAAAGGAACCGGCTGCAACCGAAGCCTAAGCCTGATAATGAAGCTGCATTCTGAATTAAAGGACCGAACTGTGGTTGTGTCCGAGCTTTCAGTAAACCCCGGCGGTGCAATATCGCCGGGGTTTTTTGGAGGGTTTATCAGAAACGGGAATGAGCCAAACCGTAATGGTCCGAAATAAAAAGGAAGCACCCCAAGGCACAAACCCGCTGGTATTATGGCAAACAAGAAGAGTGATTTCAGGAAGGTCTGATATGGGTTGATGTGCCCCGGATGCCAGGAGGACATTGCTTAACAAGCCAGGGTATCTGTCTGTTATTCTGGCCGATTGTTATTTTAGTATGTGTTTATTAAAAATCTTTGATTAATTTGTGAACAATTTATTAATGATTGCCAGGCTCAACCCCATGTTGCTGTGATAAACCAGGCGTCGAGAGAATCCCGCGCTGCATTTCGTTTCGCCCGTAATGGCATCATACTGCGCTATTTTTCTTGATTTTTTTCATGGCAGACCTTAATATTAAGGTAAAAGACCATCCTGCCCGGGATGGTCAAAGATTCTGGAGAAAAGCTATGCATGACGGCATAAAGAGGCTGGTTGTAAGGCTTGAATCCCTTGTGGTTCTCAGGGACCTCCTGGAGGATGAAGTCATTCGCAAATTCATCAGTTTGCTTGAAACGATCAGCGGTGAGAAGGATAACTGCAGGAAATTTGTCAGGTGCTATTCGGATTTCTATCACTGCCTGGTATTAAGCTGCCTGGCGCTCAAATTGCCCGAGACCGGTTCATTTGGGGATTATCTTGCCCATGCCGTCATGTATCGTGAGACCCCGGTCAGCCAAATGACGGAACAGGCGGGATTCGAGAGTTTCCCGGAATGGATGGAAAAAGCGCTTCGGAACGAGCTTAATATATTGGGGGAAATGGCAGCCATATCGTCCCGGGATATAAAATCCGGATGGCTTGACAGCCATGGGCATCAGTCGATGGAAATCATCGGGAACCTTCCCGAATGGAACACCGGCCTTAAAAACCGTGGCATTTTTAAACCCGGCAAACCCTGGGGCGACAGCGCGGACCGGCTGATCGATTTCTTCAGGCAATGGGGATCGGGAAGCTTTGCCCGCTACAAGGGATTTATATGGGAGCGAAACGGCGACCAGGGGACCCTCAGGGGAGTGGATGAACCCGATCCGGTAAGGCTGAGCGATTTCATAGGCTATGAGCAGCAAAGAAAAGAGATTATTGATAACACGCTCCGGTTCCTGAAGGGATACCCGGCAAACAACCTGCTGCTTTACGGGGATCGCGGCACGGGCAAATCCTCAACCGTCAAGGCGCTCCTTAACGAATACCATGATAAAGGGCTTCGCATCATCGAGGTGCCCAAGGAACTCCTGGCTGATTTCAACCAGATACTCAGGATCATACGGAACAGGCCGCATAAGTTTATTATCTTTATAGACGACCTCTCATTCAGTGACGACGAGAGTACCTATACCGCACTCAAGGCTGTCCTCGAGGGAAGCCTCGAGAGCAGGCCGGCCAATATTCTCGTATACGCAACCACCAACAGGCGGCACCTGGTCAGGGAGAGATTCAGTGACAGGGCCGGACTTACATCTGGTAATGCCGATGATGAAATCCACGCTGCGGATACCATGGAAGAAAAACTGTCCCTGGCAGATCGTTTTGGCATGACCATCACCTTTACAGCCCCGGACCAGGAAGAATACCTGAAAATAGTGGAAGTTACGGCCAAAAGACGAGGCCTGAGCGTAGAAAGGGATGTCCTGCGCAAGAAGGCCATACAATGGGAGATGTTTTACAACGGGCGTTCGCCCAGGACGGCAATGCAATTCATCAACTGGCTGGAAGGATACCTAAAAATGATGGATGAGTCTTCAGGAGGCTAAGGAGATGGCCAGGTTAGTAAAAACATTCGCGCTGACTGTTCTCTGTGTCCTGGTCACGGGCCTTCTGTTCAGCAGTCAGGTGGCGGATGAGGCAATCAATAATTCCATTACATTAGCTTTCGGCGATTATATGTCAGGCGTAAAATCAGCCGATTTGGTAATGACCATGGCGGCGGCCGGAAATGAATACCAGCCTGAGGGAATATATGGCGCCGAGTTCGGGACTGCCGGTTTCATCGGCGAAACCGAAAGGGGCCCTGAAACGCCGCAGCTTGTGACGAGTTTCGAGGAGTATGCGCGGATTTTTGGCAGCCATCCTGGCCGGTCATATATGCCTTATGAAGTGAAGGGCTATTTTGACAATGGCGGGAAAAAGCTCTATGTGGCCAGGGTTATATCACAGACTGCAGAGACAGCCAAGGCCAGCCTTAAGAGCGGAAAGAAAAATGTCTGCACCATACGCGCGATTAACGCCGGCGAATGGGGAAACCGTGTTGCGGTGAAGGTCCTGAAAGGCATGAATTCTACGGAATCGAACCCCACCTTCATGCTGGAAGTTTTCTGTTTCACATATGGTAAATTCAGTTCCCTGAAGTCCGGAAATGCCGATCCGCAGCTTGCCGATATCATTGAGGTCTACAATGATATCTCCCTCCTGGAAGGCTCCCCGTATTATTACCAGGATGTAATCAACCAGACTTCATCGCTGATACGGCTGGAAATAAGCGGGGAGGATGATGGAAGCCTGGTTCCCGATGCCGTCGATAAAGCCGTCTGGCTTTCCGGCGGATCGGACGGCGATGCCCCGGTCCTGGCGGATTTCCTGGGAAAGGATGAAATGAACGGGAATCCTGCGACCGGGCTTAAGGCGCTTGAAAAGATATCTGTCATTTCCACGCTTTATTCTCCTGCATCATGCCTGTGCGACGGGCTGGAACAGGCCATGATCAAACAATGCGAGGCCCTGGGCGACAGGACTGTAATTCTTGATACCGCTTTCAACGATCCCCATCCCTCCCCATGGAGTACCTATATAAGCAGCTATGCGGCCTGCTATACGCCATGGATACAGGTTACCGGACCTGACTCGAAGAGTGTCCTGGTTCCGCCAGGAGGATTCATTGCGGGTCTTTACACCAGGAACGATTATGTTAAGGGACCAAATAAGTCGCCTGAAAATGAAGTGCTGGTCGGCGTTACCGGATTGGAACAGGATCTTTCGCCGCAGGCCCGTAAAGCCCTGTCTCTAAGAAGGGTCAACTCCATCAAGGAAGTTTCGGGTATGGGTTATGTTGTCGGCGAGTTCAGCACGTTGTCGGATCTGGCCGATGATTACGAACTGCTTCGTTACAGGCGTTATGTCAATTACCTCAGGGATTCCATCAGCACCAGCCTGTTTTGGGCATCAGGCAGGGAATGGACCCCGGATATGCAGAGCAAAGTAAAAATTAGCATTGAGGATTTCCTGGACAGGGAATGGACGCGTGGAGCCCTGGCAGGAAGCACCCAAATAGAAGCCTACTATGTCAGGATCAACATCCAGCAGGTTCCGGGCGGTGTGGACATCCCGCCGTCTGCGGAGATTGAAGTCGGCGTAGCCCTGAAAGAGCCGTCCCAGTTCTTTGTGTTCACTGTCCGGAAATAATCTATATTGTCCTATTGCCTGTAGAAAACGGTGTCGCCGTTAAGTAACTCTATTCTTGTTACCATTATGGTTTTAAAGTTAAGACTGCTGTAATTATACTCAAATTTGTATTTATCATAGAATTCGCCTTCCCGGGTTGCCTTGATTCTTTCCAGGGTTGCAACGGCGTTAAGGCCGGGCCTGTTGCTGTCGTACATGGTAAGATAAATCCTGTTTGGATCATTTATATCGTATGCTATCCTTGTAACTAGCACGGCATGCCTTCCGTATGGGCATTCCATACTTACCAGGGCCGGCTTTCCGCTGTCCAGCAGTTCAACCAGTGGTTGTATCAGTGAACTCTTTGTCTGCAGGTTTTCTATTCCGATTATGACGGGACCCAGCATGCGGCTTATGCCTGAATCAATCTGTGCATTCTGATTCCTGTTTATGAGTTTAATAATGTCCAGCTCGGCAGGCGGCACATTTTCATTGGCTTTTTGGGACCATGCGTCAAAATACGCCCTTTCATATCTCTTAATGCTTACTCCATCTATTGTGCCATTACCCTCAACCATTTTGATAATGTGTCCGGTATCTATCAGCCTTTGCCTGTATTTCGGATCTATAACCGCCGTATCGCCGTCAGGATTCAAAAGATCATTCCAGGAAGGCTGGTTATCAATCATGAAGAGCGTAGGAACGTGAATGTCAAACACGTTGTTGTTTTTTATCATTTCAATTGTACTCTCATCCAGCTTAATTGCCTTCAGTTTGGTTTCTCCAAGAATTAGTGCTGCCAATCCGCGGATTCTTGTTTCCTTAAGCTCGTAAGGAAGCGATTTCTCATAGATCAGCTTTGCCGTAATCGCAAAGCCTCCGCAGTTGCCTTCGGGCGAGTTTACATCACCGAAATTTTCAAATGGAAACCCGTCTACCTCGGACCTGAACCCGCTGTCGGCAATGATCTGCATATCGGCAGCGCCGTCGCCGTCACTGTCTATCTCCAGTTCGCCGAGAGATGACAGGAGCCTGTCAAGCAGCTTTGCCAGGGCATCAGAATCCCTGGCATGGATGTAAATACCCCCTGTTGCGGAAGCGATTCGTTTCAGCTTTTCCTCGTCACAGTCACCCAGCCCTATGGCAATAATCTCAACCCGCATGTTTTTAGCTCTGCCAATAACATAATCCTCGCCAGGCGGGAATTGGTACCAGTTGGTCGCATTATAACCATCAGTAAGCAGGATCATGAACTTCTTATTGAAGGAATTCTGTGAGAACTCTTTGAGCCCGTCATCAATGGCTGTCTCAATGGAAGTGCCGCTAAAGTTCTGAAACTCGGCCTTGAGTCTCTCAATGCTTGTTTTTACGGTTTCCTTCGAATCGGTCATCCCCGTTACCCTGTGGTAATATGCCTGGAATGCGCCTACAGAGAAGAGAAATTTACCATCATCAAGCCTGTCAACCAGTTCGGTCATCAGGCTCAGCCTGTTGAATTCGGCATCATGGCCGTAGTCCGAAGGATTTACGCTGCTCGTGTCTTCTGTTACATATTCCACTGGGAACATGGACCCGGAATTGTCGATAACCAAAGCAACCTCGGTTTTTACCTGGTCCGGCGCTTTTGATATGTATGCCAGGCCGAATATCTGAAGGTTTGCGATTGGCGCGCTCATGGTATTGCTTTTCTTGTCGATAACAGATTCAAGCCATGATACTTTGCCGGTTTTCCTGTCATAGGCAAAGATTCCCACGTCATCCGGAGAGCCAGCCGAACTCAGGTCAAAAACTGCCTGAACGCTTTCTATTGTGGTAACTCCTTCTACATGCGGTGAAAACTGCAATGGGGAACACAGTTCGTATATGTTTCCTATGACAAAATCGTTCTGCTCCAATTCCTTCACATGGACCTCATCCACGAAAACATCGGCGATGTTTCCGTAACCCGACACGTGCACCCTGCATGGTCCCTTATCAATGGTGTACTCGCGCATCTTCCCAAAATCGTCTTTTTCGAGCGGATCCAGCCCAAGAAACAACTCATGGGTATCTATATAGCCATCGCCATCGGTGTCCGCATTGTAGGGGTCTGTTCCGTATCTTTCCAGTTCCTCTTTATCGGTAATGCCATCGCCATCAGTGTCCAGGTTCTCATAGTAATCGGGGGAATGATCAAGAAGAAGGGAGGTTAAACGGTTTTCCGGATCAAATCCCGAGTAATCCTTTACAAGGCAGAACTCCTTTTCGATAAAATGTCCTTTATACTCTGCTTCAAGTATGTATGTACCAAATCCGTTAACCTGCGATGACAGATCCAAGCCATTGCGTACCGGCTTGCCATTGAGATAGATTGCCAGTTCATCCTCGTTGTAAAACAGATCCCTGACATTTACCCTGATTTTAAGGTTGTGAATGTCCGATACATTTACTTCATATCCAAGAGCCCGGATACTATCATCCCATTGAATGCCTGTTCTTAAGAGCAAAAAGCCGGCAAGCAGAAGGACAAGCATAACGATGGATATAATAATAATCTTTTTCCTTTTCATAGCGGCCTCCAAGATAAAGGTGCGACAAACTTATATTACCATAAAAAATCAAAATTAAAAGACGTTTTGCATAAATATCCGCAATACCAGGGTCCACGTTCATGCCTGTTTTGCATTTTGCATTTTTCAATGCGCATTTATTATTTGTGCCAAAAAGCGCTCATAATAAGAAGGCATTTGAAAGGACAGAGGGTGGAACCATGGATATATTCTCAAGTTATCGCCTGATAAAGGTGGACGACGGATATGACCTGGAACTGTTCATCCACAATCCAGGCATGAACGACACGGAATTTGCAGAGGAATTCGGCAGGATCGACCCCGATAACAGGCAGAGGCTGAACCGCAATATCCTTGACTATATCTCGGATAATTTCCCCGGAATAAGGATCCGGATGGTGAAGGTCATGGTAGGGTCGCTTCTTCTAACTTCATTCTTCTATGCGGCGCCCATCCAGGCCCAGGCGGCTGCAGGCACCCAGATCCAGGCTGCACAGAGCGCCCAGCAGGCAGGAAACTACGACTACTCTGCCAGGATAAGCATAAACGGCCAGATCCAATCCTTTTACAGCAAGCCTTTCTTCTATAACTACACCACCTATGTGAACCTTTACGAGTTCGGCCAAAAGATAGGGGCCAGCGTCTGGTGGAACAACTCTTCCAACACGGTTGGCATCAATAAAAACGGAACCCAGATAGCGTTCGTTCGGGGTTCATCGGTTGCAAGGATAAACGGCACCCAGGTTCCGATGCCCAGGTCCCTGGTGGTAAACGACGTGACCTATGCACCGCTGAAGTTCATAGCCGAAAACCTGGGTTATGAAGTGACTCTCGACAGTACCACCAACACCGTCATGGTCAATAAAAAGGCGGACCAGGCCGGGAGCGCGGGCGTTTATACGGTGGTGGCCGGCGATACCCTCTGGAGTATAGCGAAGCGGTATAATATGACGGTTGACAACCTGAAGAAGACAAACAACCTTACCTCCGACATGATATACCCGGGCCAGAAGCTCTATTTGTACAGAACCCACCTTGTCAAATCCGGGGACAGCCTGTGGCGCATCGGGCAGCAATACGGCGTCAGCGTGGCCGACTTAAAGAAGGCAAACAACCTCACCTCGGATATGATCCTGGTGGGGCAGACTCTTATCATTCCGTGGTCAGGAACCGCTGCACCAGCGCCGGCGCCGGAAAAGCCGTCGCCTGTTACCTCATGGCCCGATGTGACCTATATCGTGCAGCCCGGCGATACAGCCACGTCCATAGCGAAGAAGTTCGGCGTAAGCCAGCAGGATATTATGAGGTACAATTACAAGGACCCCGATGAATGGTTCAACGCCGGCGAGAAAATCGCCATATCAGGATATGCTCCCAGGACCTACACCGTAACGCCCGGCCAGGACAAGGCTCCGGCAAGGAAGGGGGCGCTTGTGGACTGGCAAACCGAGGGAAAATACCTGATAAAGAGAAACTACACCTTCACCGTGGTGGACGTGGAAACGGGCAGGCAGTTCAAGGCGGTCATGATCGGCGGATATAACCATGCGGATATTGAGCCTGCAACAAAAGCCGATACAGAGATAATGAAACAGTTGTTCGGTGAGTGGAAATGGTCGCCCAGGGCAGTGGTGGTTTATATCAACGGGATGAACATCGCGGCTTCGCTGTCGGGCATGCCCCACGGCGCCGATACAGTGACAGACAACGGTGTAAACGGAATGTTCGACATGTACCTTAAGGGCAGTACCTCCCATAGCAGCAGCACCTCGAAGGTGTATCTTCAGGAACATGCCAACATGGTGCTGAAGGCTGCCGGGCAATAGGCAAAAAGCTCGTTATTTGTGCCATTCTATTGTATTCTGCCGACCCATGGATTATAGTAATATATGATTGATCATTCGCGGCGGCCTGCTGCGCTTTCCCGGGAGACTGGTTAAAAAGCGGGAGACGGCCGGGCTGTGCCGCAAAGGGGATTTCTGCAGGGGAGATGTTGCCTCTTGGTTTTTTCGAGCCTGGTCTTTTTATGTATTTTCCTGCCTGTTAGCCTGTTTCTCTATTTCGTTATCAAAGACAGGACCTGGCGCAATTGGGTCCTGATCATATCGTCGCTTGTTTTCTACGCATGGGGTGAGCCTGTATGGATCACTGCCATGATCTTCAGCGGGGTGTTCGATTATTTCAATGGCCTGATGGTGGAGAAGTACCGCGGGACCAGGAAAGCAAAGGCGTTTGTTGCCCTTTCTGCTGTCGGAAACCTTCTGTTATTGGGCATTTTCAAGTATTCAGGGTTTTTCGTGGAAAACATAAATACCCTGTTTGGCCTCAGTCTTAATGTTCCAAGAATATCACTGCCCATAGGCATATCATTCTACACCTTCCAGACCATCTCCTATGTTGTGGATGTGTACAGGGGAGAGGTGAAAGCCCAGAGATCCCTTTTAAAGTTTATGCTCTTTGTGTCCCTGTTCCACCAGTTGGTGGCAGGACCAATTGTCCGTTACAGCGATATCGCGGCCGAGATCGAGCACAGGCGGGTCACGGCGGCGGGATTCAGCGAAGGGGTGAGCCGTTTCATCACCGGCCTTGGCAAAAAGGTGCTAATTGCCAATACGGCAGGCGAGCTTGCCCTTAACTTCCTTGGCAACGATTATGAAAGGCTTCCTGTGACCGGCGCATGGCTGGGAATCCTTCTCTATGCCTTCCAGATATACTTCGATTTTTCCGGATATTCGGACATGGCCATAGGCCTTGGTCGTATGTACGGCTTTACGTACAAGGAGAATTTCGATTACCCGTACATATCAAAAAGCATCACGGAATTCTGGCGGAGATGGCATATCTCCCTGGGTACTTTCTTCAGGGATTACCTGTATATCCCGCTGGGAGGCAACCGCAGGCACCTTGTCCGCAACCTGCTGGCCGTATGGTTCCTTACCGGGCTCTGGCACGGCGCCAGCTGGAACTTCATCATCTGGGGTCTCTACTATTTCGTCTTTGTCCTTATTGAGAAGCTCTTCCTGAAGAAACTGCTGGACAGGCTGCCGTCGGTGTTTTCACGGCTGTATACCCTGCTGGTGGTGCTGATCGGCTGGGTGTTCTTCTACCATACCGACATGAGCCAGGGCCTTCGGTTCCTGGGAGTGATGTTCGGAAAAGCGTATGCATTTACCAATAGCGAGGTTTCAATCCTGTTCAGGAGTAATGTGATATTCATCGTTATTGCCGCCATCGCGTCGACGCCGCTTGCCGTAAGGCTGTTTACTGCCATAAAGAACTATTTCCAGGATAACCGGGCAAGGGTTGCCTTTATTGATAACGTCTTCAAACCCGTTATCAATATATTGATCCTTGTCCTTTCCCTGGCCTTCCTTGTAGGCCAGAGCTATAACCCGTTTTTGTATTTCAGGTTCTGAGAGCTTTGGGGGTTGCCATGAAAAAACTCAGGCTGGATGCCATTGCATTTATAGTTATACTGGGAGGACTCGGGCTTGCAAACCTGCTTAACTTCAACAAGCCCACGGTATCGGCGCTAGAAAACAGGATGCTTAAGGCCAGGCCTTCGCTGACCTGGGAATCGCTTTTCAGCGGCGATTATTTCAGGGATTACGAGGATTACTACAGCGACACCTTCCTTAACCGGGACAGTATTGTGAAGATCTGCCGCGATATTAAGGATTCACTGTCCCTCAATGAGCCCGGGGTTACCCTGGTGGTGACACGTGAGCAGAACGCACCTGTAAACCAGGTTCCTGAAGCCACGCCAACACAACCCCCCCAGCCTTCAACACCGAGGCCTTCCACAAGTCCCGGTGACTTACCCGAAACACAGGAACCTCCCGAAACCGGGATGACACCGGAACCCACACCAACACCCACGGCCGAACCGCCAAGGGAGTTCGGAGATGACGAAACCGTTGCCTATTACCTGATTGTGGACGGAAAGGCAGTACAACTATTCAAGTTCAGCCGGGAAGGAATGGATTACTATGCCGAGGTTCTGAACAAGTACCACGAGGTGCTGGGAGACAAGGTCACCCTGTATTCGGTGATACCTCCTACGAACAGTGAATTCGTGAAGCTCAGAAAGTATGCCGATATCACCGACTCACAGAATGATGCCATGGACTATCTCCGCAGCCGGCTCGACCCCGGAATAGTGACGGTCAATGTCTATGATGCCTTAAACCGCCATAAGGACGAATACATATACTTCAAGACCGATCATCACTGGACTGCCCTGGGAGCGTATTACGGGTATTGCGCCTTCATGGATGCCACCGGCATGGAGCCGGTACCCCTGGACAGGTATGAAACCGCAAAGGTTGAGGGGTATCTTGGAAGCTCCTATACCAAGACGCTGAACAAGGAACTGGAGAAAAACCCGGACACCATATACCTGTACCTTCCCTTTACAAACCATGAATATATAATGTACAGCGGAAACAAGGCAAAAACCGCAGATCTCATCGATATGAGCTATGCTGAGGGATCCAGTGACAAGTACCTGATCTTCATGAGCACCGGCGGAGCTACCTGGTCAGTTATTAAGACCGATGTACATAACGGGAAGAAGATCCTTGTTATGAAGGATTCCTTCGGCAATGCATGGGTTCCGTTCCTGCTGCCGCACTATGAAGAGATTTACGTTGTGGATGCCAGGTTCTACAGCAAATCCTCCACAGGTCTGAACATACCCCAATTCATTGAGAAATACGGTATCCAGGAACTGGTATTCCTGTTCTACATGGAGGATGTGAACTGGACCAAGTTCATGAACGGGGTGGAGAACCATCTGAATTGAGGCGGGAGGTTCAAATCCACAGGGTTTTGCAGATAAATAACTGAGAATATACAGAAAAAAGCCCCGCGGGATGATCCGGTCATCCTGGTGCGGGGCTTTTTATTTTATCAGCATGCATCCTTATCCAAGGATGGCTTTAAGGTCCTGCCCGGGGGTGCTGATGGGCTTGATGCCGAACTTCTCCACAAGCACATTCAGTACGTTGGAGGAGAAAAAGGCAGGTGTGGACGGGCCGATGTAGATGTTCTTTATGCCCAGAGCCAGGAGGGTCAGCAGGATGCATACTGCTTTCTGTTCATACCAGGAGAGAACCAGTGTCAGCGGAAGATCGTTCACACCGCAGTTGAAGGCCTTTGAAAGCGCCAGGGCAACCTGGATGGCTGAATAGGCGTCATTGCACTGGCCCATGTCCATTATCCTCGGAAGGCCGCCGATCTCGCCGATATCAAGGTCGTTGAACCTGAACTTGCCGCAGGCGAGGGTAAGGATCACGGTATCGGCAGGCGCCTGCTTCACGAACTCTGTATAGTAGTTCCTGCCGGGTTTCGCACCGTCGCAGCCTCCGACCAGGAAGAAATGCCTGATGGCGTCGGCTTTAACCGCCTCGATAACCTTGTCTGCCACACCCAGTACCGTGTTCCTGGCAAATCCAGTCATGAGCTCGGTGCCGCCGTTGATGCCGGTCATCACGCGGTCCTCGGGATAGCCGCCCAGTTCAAGGGCCTTTTCTATGACAGGCGTAAAGTCCTTGTAGCCGTTTTCATCGGCCTTAATGTGGACCAGTCCGGGAAAACCTACAACGGCCGTGGTGAAGATCCTGTCGCTGTAGTTGGGCTTGGGAGGCATGAGGCAGTTGGTGGTGAAGAGCACCGGGGCGGGAATATCCATGAACTCCTTCTGCTGGTTCTGCCAGGCTGTTCCAAAGTTGCCCTTAAGGTGCGGATACTTTTTGAGTTCCGGGTAACCATGGGCGGGAAGCATTTCACCGTGGGTATAGATGTTGATGCCCTTGCCTTCTGTTTGCTCCAGCAGCATTTTCAGGTCACGGAGGTCATGCCCGCTTATGACGATGAAAGGACCCTTTTCAACCACCGTGGAAACCTTCGTGGGTATGGGATGTCCGTAGGCAGATGTATTGGCCTCATCAAGGAGCGCCATGCACTTGAGGTTGGCATGCCCGAATTCCATGAGCAGGTCCAGCCACTCCTCAACGGTATGCTCTTCTCCTATGGCGCGCATACCCTTGAAGAACCAGTTATTGACCTCCTGGTCCTCCTTGCCCAGTACACGGGCATGATGGGCATAAGCCGCCATTCCGCGTATGCCAAGAAGCAGGGTGGAGCGCAGGGATACGATGTCGGGATCGCCATTCCACAGTTCAGCCTCGGAAAGGTTTTCAGCCCATCCGAGCTTGTACTTCTCATCCTCAATCTCCCACTTGAGCTCGTCAATTCTGCCCGGGTCGAAGTTGACATTGGTGATGGTGGCAAAGAGGCCATCCACCATGAGTTCTACCGCCCGCCCGGTGGGTTCCTTTCCGGATGCCGCCCTGGCAAGCCCTACAAGTGCACAGGTCAGGGCATCCTGCTTGTTGGCAACCTCGGCCGTTTTACCGCATACACCGGCCTTTGTGCAGCCTTTTCCTCCGGCGGTCTGTTCACACTGGAAGCAAAACATATCTGACATATCGGTCTCCTCCTTGTTTAATCGTCTAATATGGTTCCATCGGTTCCGATGATGAAAACCTGCCAGGGCACCAGCTTTCCGCTGTTGAGCAGTGCGTTCTTCACTGCATTCACGATGCCGCCGCAGCAGGGTACCTCCATGCGGAGAACCGTGACGCTCTTGATGTTGTTCAGCCTGAGAATCTCAGTCAGCTTTTCGGTATAATCCACTTCATCCAGCTTGGGACAGCCGATGAGTGTTATCTTGTTCTTCATGAAATCCTCATGTATGCTGGCATAGGCATAAGCCGTACAATCAGCCGCCACCAGGAGGTGCGCGTCCTTGAAATATGGGGCGTTGACCGGCACAAGCTTGATCTGGCAGGGCCACTGCCTGAGCGCAGATTGAGGCTTCTGTGCGTTCGCAGGCGCCGCAGGCCTGGTTTCTGCGGCCTCGCGCCTTATGAACATTGCCCGGCTTCCGGGGCAGCCGCCCCCATGGCCGTGATGGTGGGCATGGGCATGAGCGTGTTCCTGCTCCTGCTTTTCATTCATATTCTTCTTAACGGCCTCCTCGTCAAAGGGCTCGGCCTCTCTTTCCTCTATGGTAATGGCCCCTGTGGGGCACTCGGGCAGGCAATTGCCCAGGCCGTCACAATAGGATTCGGATACCAGTTTCGCCTTTCCGTCCACAAGCTGCAGCGCGCCTTCGTGGCATGCGTTTATGCACAGGCCGCAGCCGTTGCATTTATCTTCATCGATCCTGACAATTCTCCTTTTCATGCTGATCACTCCTTGTTCTTTTTTTCCTTGCAATGCCATTATAATCGCAAATGGCGGGGGTATCGGTAGCCATGGCTACAAACCTCAAACCAGGGGGACGGTTCCTGTGGTTCGAACCACAGGAACCGTCCCCCTGGTTTGATATATGGAATATTGCTTATAAATGTGATACACTGGAAATCAAACTATTATGGGGAAGTGTTCAAATGGAGCAGGCGTTCGATGAGCTTCGAAGCAAACTATTTAGCAGGGGCGCATCCCTCGTGGGATTTGCGGACCTGGCGGACATTCCTGAGCAGGACAGGAAAGGCTTTACCCACGGCATTTCCATTGGTGTGGCCATAGATCCTGATATTATCCGAGGCATAGAGAACGGACCGACACTGGAATACTATGACGAATACACGAGGCTTAACAAGATGCTGGACAACCTGGCCGACTTTGCGGCCGGATTCCTTGCCGGGAAGGGTTATGAAGCCCATCCGCAATCGACCACGATCGTTGCCCATGACCGGGATACATTGAGTACACCATTGCCCCACAAGACCGTGGCCACAAGAGCCGGATTGGGCTGGATAGGCAAATGCGCCCTTCTGGTTACCGAGCAGTTCGGCTCCGCCATTCGCATCACATCGGTCCTTACCAACGCCAGCCTTCCGGCAGGGGCACCTGTAAACGAATCCCGATGCGGCAACTGCACCCTTTGCCGTGACGCCTGCCCCGGAAACGCTGTCAGGGGCAGCAACTGGTCCGTGGATAAAAACCGGGATGATTTATATGATGTCCACAGATGCCAGGAAACGGCAATACGGCTGATGTCCAGGCTGGGTGTCAGCTATACCCTGTGCGGGAAGTGCATTTACATATGTCCCTGGACCCAAAGATATCTGAAGGCGCACGGTTCCGGCGGCTGAACGGTCCCGGACAGGCATAGCGAATTTAAAAGGATGAGGATTGCAGCAGGATTTACAGCGGTCATTCCCGATGCATATTTCGATCAGGCCTGCGATATTTCCGGTACGGATACATGAACGGTACAGCAGCGATGACCTGTATAATAGAATGGAATATGACACAATATTGAGAAAGGCCTTTGAACTGGAGAGATAATCCAAACAGCTTCAGAGGGTATTGGCTATGACTGGTCTTATCATTCACCTGTTTATCAGGGATCATAAAAATACGGCCGACCCGGAAGTCAGGAGGAGCTATGGCAGGGTTTCCTCATGGACGGGGATAGTCTGTAACATTGTTTTGTTTTGCGCTAAGCTGGTTATAGGCATTCTTGCCCGAAGCATAGCCATAATGGCTGACGCAGTCAATAATATATCCGATGCCGGGTCATCGGTAATAACCCTGATAGGGTTCAAGATGTCGGCAAAACCGGCGGACAAGGAACACCCGTACGGACATGCCAGGATAGAGTATATCTCAGGGTTCATAGTTTCCCTCGTAGTATTCCTGCTTGGTCTGCAGCTTATCAGATCTTCCGTGGACAAGATCATAAACCCGGTTCCCATACAGTTCAGCTGGGCCGCAACAGCCGTGCTTGCCCTGTCCATAGCCGCCAAGCTGTGGCTGGGCCTGTTCTACAGGAAGATGGGAAGAAGGATCAATTCCACAGCCCTTGAAGCCGCGTCGGCGGACAGCGTAAATGATATGGCTTCAACCGGCGCGGTCCTGGCTGCAACAGTGTTTGCGGGTCTGACCGGCATACAGGTGGACGGTTATATGGGCATAGCTGTCGCATTGTTTATTATCATTTCAGGTATTGGTCTCATAAGGAAAACCCTCGATCCGCTTTTGGGAGAGGCGCCGGACGAAGCACTGGTGAAAAAGATAGAGGATAAACTGAAAAGCTATGAAGGTGTTACAGGATTCCATGACCTTGTCATACACAACTACGGCCCTGACCGGTGCTTTGCCACGGTGCACGCGGAAGTGCCGGCGGACAGCAATATCGTCGAAATACATCATATTATTGATGACATCGAGAAGGATTTCAGCACCGAAATGGATATCCAGATGGTCATCCATGTTGACCCGGTCGTAACCGGCGATGAGCGCCTTGATCGTGTTAAAGGGGATGTGGAAGGCATACTGAAGGATATTGATCCGGGCCTTTCCATGCACGATTTCCGTGCTGTTTTCGGGAAGAGCCATACCAAGCTGATCTTTGAAGTGACAGTGCCTCCTTCCTGCAAGGTTGACAATGATGAGCTCATCCGACGGATCCGCAGGGCCATCAGGCGCTGCAATCCCCAGTACAATTCGGTAATTACCATCGACAGGAACTACGTGTCAAGCACCCACGAAGACCCCGGCTTCAGGAAGGACGGGTCGCCCCGGTAGACTTTATGGCCATGTTTTGATAGTATGATAGCGAAATGACAATAAAACCCAATCTCTTTTGAATGGAGCGAATCTTGTATGAAAAGCTTTTTATCAGGCCTGGCATTATTCATACTGGGACTGTTTCTGATCACCCAGAACACTGATGTAAGAACGGGATTCAGCCTCGGGTGGTTTTTTGGCGGCTACAATCCGCCCTTCGGCCTGCTGCTCCTGCCCGTCATTATAGGCGTAATCCTTCTTTTTGCCATGAAAAAGCGAACCCTGGGCTGGATACTCATCGGCGCAGGTCTTATCACAATACTTGCGGGTTTGCTGATGGGCCTGCAGATCTACTTCAAACCTACCACGCTGTATATCACCATCCTGATGTTCGCCTGCCTGGCAGCTGGCATAGGCCTGATAATCCGCGGTCTTATACAGACCAAGAACAAATAGATACATAACCGGAGCATGCCCGATGAAGGAGATAGCCGTAAAAATGCATTTATCAGCCTGCAAGTATCCTGCCGGCTGGTTTAATGCCGTGCATATCGTCAGGTCAGCGCAGGAAAGGGGCCTACAGAAACAGCAATCCCTTTCATGATACGTCATCCTTAAGTCGTATCATCATAACAGGTTTATACTGGAAAGTAAGTATTAACTATACAGGCATAGTATGTTAAAATCAAGATATTACCGGTTTGGAAGAAATACGCACCCGGAGGAAGTTTAGCATGCTGTTTCCTCTAACCATGACATCGCTTCTTATATCATTGGGTTTGATTCTACTGAGCGGACTGGTTGTCGCCAGGTACCGTGATATCTATGAAAAGATAAAAATACCCCTTGCCATAATCACCTTTTTCAGCGGCCTGATCCTGTATATAATCGGGTATTTGCCCGATCACGTAATCCTGGGGACGCTGCCGGCCAACGGGGAGGCTGCGCCGAACGCGGCTGTCATTTCCCTCAGGGCGCTTTTTTCTACTTGCAGGATCTTTATACTGGAGAACGACTTCGGTGAAGTAAGCGAAATACTCAGGAACAACCTGGTCTATTCAACATTGTTCCACCTGGTACACGCATTGGGCCTGATGATCACGGTGCTCACCCTGCTTTCCCTTTTTGGACTGCATATCATTTCCCGCATCCAGCTGCTCTTTTCACGTCCATCCGAAACCTATGTTTTCTGCGGTCTGAACGAGTATGCCTACCACCTGATCCGCAGCCTGAGGGAGAACAAAAAGGACCGCTGCATCATAGTCATAGAAGGGCTTAAGCAGAGCAGCGAAGAGGAAGAGGTCCTGGTCAGGAAGATCCGCGAGAACCAGTGCATACTGATTGACCGGAACTGCGGTGAAGTGGAGAGCCTGAAAAGCCTGAAGCTTCCCTCCGTGTTTTACCAGAAGCCCTTTCATTTCTTCCTTTTGTCGGACCAGGAGAACGCCAATATACAGACAGCCATCAGGCTTATCCAAAACATCAAAAAGGACGGGACACCCGCAGAAAACATAACCCTTTACATACATTCCCCGTCTGAGAATACGGGACAGATTATGGACAGGGTCTGCAAGGAAAACGGGGTCAAGATCGATTTCCGGGTTTTCAGCATACCGGACCTGGCGGCAAGGCAGCTTATGGAAACATGCCCTGTTTATGAAACAATAGAACTGGATACCTGCGAGGCAAGGGTGTATTCGGACTTCACCCTTTTCCTGGCCGGTTTCGGACGGATGGGGGTCGAGGTCCTGAGAAAGGCCCTGTACAGCGGGCAGTTTTACGGCGGACAGTTCAGGGCCATCGTCACCGACAACGCAATGGAGTGCAGGGAAGGCACATTCAACAACCGGTACAGCGGCATCAGGGACAACTATTCCATACAGTTCGTGCAGGCAGACCCAGGAAGCAGCGCCTTTTACGACCTGATCCTCAGGTATATCAATGAAATAAACTATGCAGCCATATGCCTCGAGGATGACAGGATCAGCATGGAAACCGCGCTGGAGGTACAGAGGCTGCTTAGGAGGAACGGCGTAAAAAGGCCTGTCGTCATCGCCGTGCAAGTTTCGGGATCGGAAGAGCTCATCCATTACCAGGAGAACGACTTGCTTCCGGGGATACGCATCTTCGGGAGAATCAGCGATATATTCACTGAGTCCATCATCATCAATGAGAGCATGGATAAGATGGCACGGACCATGAATACCCTGTTCAACAGGATCTATAACGTGGACCCGGCGGACAACTGGTTTGAACTTGATGAGTTTACAAAGGAGTCCAACCGCTCCGCCGCCATGAACATAAGGACCAAGCTCAGGCTTTTGGGGCTGGACATGGCGGAGGCTGGAAAATGCGACAGGCAGCCGGTAAGGCTTGAGGAATACCTTGAAGGCACGCGGCTTGAGAATCTTGCAAAACAGGAACACCTGCGCTGGAATGCCTTCCATTTTGCCAGCGGCTGGACCGCGTGGGAGCTTTCGGACACCGCCGGGGCCAAAAAGGCAAAGGATGCCGCCAACAAGCGCCATGCCTGCCTGGTGCCGTGGGAAAGGCTTGCCGATGTAACCCGCCGTTTCAACCAGGTGCCGTCATTTGAAGAGCTTGATTTCATGCAGGTGCGGAATATTCCCAGGATCCTTGAGGCATCCGGCTATATTGTCTATGAAACCGGAAAGGATCAGGTGAGATGATGGAGTTATCAACCATCGGAAGAGAATTTCTTAAGGGTTATGAGATTAAGCTGTATTGCCGCAGGAACATGTCCACTCTTCCCAATGACTGTCTCAACCAGCGGTGCAGGATTGTCTATGTCAGCGAGGGCTTTGGATTGTTCAGAAACGGTGAGCAAAGTCAGTTGGTCACAGCTCCGGCAGTGATCTGCCTTAATGAGCGGGAAGAGGTGGATATCGAGGAACCCAACAACATCCGCCTGGATATCCTCTATTTTGATCCGTCATGCTATGATGCCGACCTGACCTTTGATAAGCTGCACGAGAAAAAGGATGAATTGGGCGGGGATATGGAACTGTGGTATTTCAGACCTTTCCTGTGGCGAAACGACTCCTACATCGGGGCAAAGAGAGCAAACACTTATTTTGGCAGCCGGATATCCCAGCTCATAACACTTGTGGATGAGGAACTAACCCATCAGAGGGATGGCTTCTGGCCCTGCCGCGGCCGTTCCTTCTTCATTGAACTGATGCTGCTGGTCAACTCGGTCTTTAACAATGACGAAGGTTATAAAAGCCTGGTGATGGGCAGGATGGACGATGAAATCCGTGAAATCGTGAACCATATCCATATTCACTATCCTGAAAAGATCACCATCAACGATCTGACCACGAAGTTCCATACCAACAAAACCACACTGAACCAAAAATTCAAGAAGGCTACGGGACTGACGGTCATGGAATACCTGACCAATCTCAGGATGCAGATAACCTGTTCCCTCCTGAAACGGACCACCCTGACTGTCAATGAAATCATGGAAAGGGTGGGCTACAGGGATGAAACAAACTTTCTCCGGGCCTTCAAGAAATATGCCAACTGCACCCCGTCAGCCTACCGCACCCAGTATGCAAGGATATGAAATTTCCGATTTGCAGGTTTTTGCTTTCTATTTGCCATGCAATCTTTGTGTCCCCTTCTCTAATATGGAAACAGATATTAGAGATGGAGGGATAAAGCATGAAGAAAAATCCAGTCATTCTGCTATTGGTTCTGATGATCGCCTGTGGCCTGGTCCTGTCAGGCTGTTCATCCGATAAGACCGCAGGCGATGATGTGCCGGGAGAGACACAGCCTGCTGAACCGTCTTCCCAGACAACCCCCGAAGCGACACCCGAGCCAACTCCCGAACAGGCGCCTGAGCAGGTACCCGAATCATCCTGGGAGACGGTGAGAGATATACAGATCACACACCCGGTTAATGTGGTAACCTTTATTTCTGATGACTACGGTATAACAGGAGGTCTGTCGGGAGAGTTCCATTATACGGTTGACGGCGGCCAGAGTTGGCCTAAAGGAGAGAACTTATCCGCATGCCGGTTCAGCCTGGATATTCTTGATGAAAACCTGGCCTGGTCCGGCGGGGCCAGTGGCAATGTCCGTATGACCAGGGATGGGGGAAAAACCTGGGAGGCTGTCCGTGACGTAAGTATAGGCGGTACTCACACCCATATCAGCTTTATAGATGATACCACGGGATGGATCGCCGTCAATAAGAAATTCGCAATAACACAGGACGGCGGACAGACATGGACAGAAACAAACATGCCCGAGGGGATAAGCAGCATCGCGGGAATTTTCCTGAGAACCGCCGATGATGGATACATCCTGTCCCATGACGGCCAGTTATGCATAACCAGGGACGGCGGTCAGACATGGACGAAACAGGCTCTTGGTCTGGACAGGTTTAAAATCAGTGACGTGAAAGGCAAGGCGGGCCATTTGAACGTCAACGCTCTTCCAAATGCCGATGTCAGCTTTGCTGATGAAAACAACGGGGTGATCGCGTTCATCGGAATGATACCCGGAGAAGGCTTTAAAACATATGTACTGACTACCTCGGACGGCGGAAAAACCTGGGATGATGAATTGCTTGTGTTTGAAGACGGCTATACGCCTTCTATCCTTACCCTGTCCAGGGACTGCAAATACCTGACCCTTTGCGACAATGACAAGCGTGTGGTTGTGATGAAGCGCAGTCAATAGGATGCATGGAGCGATATCTCTACCTTTAATGTATGTGGATGCATAATGAAGGGACGTTTGCCGGAAATCTGTCCAGCCGGCAGCCGTCCCTTTATCTTCATTACCCCGGGGTTTTACGAGCAGTTTCCAATTATCCATAAATTATTGTCAATTCTACAATTTAAAATCCCTTACAATTAAATGGATACAGATTACATCGTGATAAAGGAGGAAAGATTATGGGCAGGGCATCAGGAATTATGGCGCTGTTCATGACACTCTCATTGCTGTTCTTAATTGGCTGTACGGCAGATCAGAACACAGATCAGCCGTTGACGGAAGAAACTCCCCCCGTGTCAGGGCCATCCTTGCAACCAACACCGGAACCCTCTCCGGAGCCAATACCCGAAAATGCTGCCGGAACATTTGCAAGTCCGTCATGGCAGGTGGCGGGCAAATCCTCATTTAATTACCAGGCCTATGCCGTGAACTTCATGAATGATAAGTTCGGCATAATGGTGGGGTATAGCGGCGAGATGCATTATACCAACGATGGAGGTCAAAGCTGGCCTGAAGGCGAAAACACGTCAGCATGCCAGCACTGCCTGGATATCGTTGACGAAAGCCTGGCCTGGAGCGCAAGTACCTGACGGTAACGAGCAACGACAGGCGGATACTTTTACTGAAGCATAAATAGCCGGATGCCGTACAATGTCAGTGTGACGCGGCTGGCACAGCGTTCAGGGATTTTCTTACGCGCTGTGCCTTTTTCGTATGCGATCCATAATTGTCATTACCTTCATTTTCATGAAGTTTAGAATCTTTACTTGCACATCATAAGCCATATGCTATAATAATGTGGAATTGTACTGGATGAGGAGGAGTATGGAGATGAAGCATATCAAGACTATCAACGGAAAAACTCTGAACCGCGATGTCAAAAAGGCCGGCTGCGGCGAATGCCAGACATCCTGTCAATCGGCATGCAAGACTTCCTGCACCGTTGCCAACCAGAAGTGCGAAAAGAAATAAGATTATCCTGGTCATGAAGGGCTTGAGGCCCTTCTATTGTTGTGGACGGCCGGGTCCGCGGTTTTGCGGGGCATGGCCTGCATTCCGGTTTTATGCAGGCTGCGCCGGGGCAAAAGCGCGGGCTTTGACGTTTTGCCCGAGGAAGTTGGTGTACCATGATACACGCTTACAGAATGCACGGCACAAACCTGGTCCTGGACGTGAGCAGCGGCGCCGTACATGTTTTCGATGACGCGGCCTTCCGTGTCCTGGAATGTTTCGGCCAGGACGGAAGGCTGGATAAAAAAAAGTTCTCAAAACTCAAAGAAGAAATGCCTGAGCGCGAGATCAGGGAAGCGTTGGATGAGATCCGGTCCCTTATCAGTGAAGGCCTGCTTTTCTCCGAAGACCCATACGAGGAATTCCTTCCGCAATGGACCAGGAATACAGTTGTAAAGGCACTTTGCCTCCACATAGCCCATGACTGCAATTTAAGGTGCAGGTACTGCTTTGCCGGGGCGGGCGAATACCTGGGCGAAAGGTCCCTGATGAGCCTTGAGGTGGGCAAGAAGGCTATTGATTTTCTCATAGAAAACTCCGGGAACAGGCGGAACCTTGAGGTGGATTTCTTCGGAGGGGAACCTCTCATGAACTTCGACGTGGTGAAAGGGATCGTCGGTTATGCCAGGTCGAGGGAACAGGATTCCGGGAAGCGGTTCCGGTTTACCATAACCACCAATATCCTTCTGCTGAACAAGGACAAGCGGGATTTCATCAATGAACATATGGACAATGTCGTCCTCAGCATTGACGGCCGCAGGGAGGTCAACGATGCCATGCGGCAGAGGCTTGACGGCACGGGCTGCTATGACAGGATCCTTCCCCTTGCGAAGGCCATGGTTGAAGAGCGCGGCCATCAGAATTACTATGTGAGGGGCACATTTACCCGTGATAACCTTGATTTCGGAGAGGATGTCCTGCACCTGGCCGATTTGGGTTTTGAGCAGATTTCGGTGGAGCCTGTCGTGGCCTCGGCGGAATCAGGCCTTGACATCAGGGAGGAGGATATCCCGAGAGCCTGTGCCGAATACGAGCGGCTTGCAAAGATCTATGCGGAGAGGCGGGCCGACGGCAGGTGGTTCAACTTCTTCCACTTCATGCTGGACCTTGAAGGCGGGCCCTGTATAGCCAAAAGGCTCAGGGGTTGCGGCTCAGGCACCGAATACCTTGCTGTAACGCCCGAGGGCGACCTGTACCCGTGCCACCAGTTCGCGGGCCAGCCAGAGTTCCTCCTGGGGTCGGTCTTTACGGGTTTTTCAGGCAATCCCGTGAGGGAGGAATTCTACTGCTCAAATGTTTATGAAAAGCCTGAATGCCGGGAATGCTGGGCAAAATACTACTGCAGCGGCGGCTGCGCCGCCAACGCCTGGAAATTCAACCAGGACATCAAAAAAACCTACAGGATTGGCTGTGAGCTTGAAAAGAAGCGGATTGAATGCGCCCTCTGGATTAAGGCGCAGGAATCGCGATGATACCGGCGCCACTTATGGGAGTACCTGCCGGAAGGGAAAAGTTGACTGCCAGGAATGATAAGCATTATAATTACCTGTATGGCTTGAAAATACCTATTATCAATTAGATTAGGAGGAAGCTCCAATGAAAGACAGCAGGGCCTTTAAATTTTTCGCCATGCTGGTCGTAATCGCCCTCCTGTGTTACCTGGCCTTTTTCGGGCTTGGGCCGGAAAACTCGAGGATTATAAAGGGAGCGGGCGAGATAAGGACCGGCATCGATATCCGTGGCGGTATCAGCGCCATCATGGTTCCCGATTATCCTGCGGGGACCGAGGGACGAAATGTGGCGGAAGACCTTGCCAGCGCGCGGAGCATCATGGAACTTCGGCTTGACGCGCAGGGCATATTTGATAAGAACATTAACGTGGATGCGACCAATAACCGTATCATTATAGATATTCCATGGGCCCAGAATGAAACCAGGTTTGACCCGAGGGAAGCCCTGGATGAACTGGGAAGCACCGGCCGGCTAACGTTCCGGGAAGTCAGCGATGAGTATGCCAGGCTTCCCCTGGACCAGATCCCGGCAACCGGGGCCATAATCCTGGATGGGGAAGATATAAAAACCGCATCCCAGTCCCAGAACCCGGAGACCGGCTATTACAACGTGGATCTTGAACTGAAGGATTCCGGCGTTGACAAGTTCGCCGAGGCAACGGGACGCCTGGTCGGCCATTTTATCGGGATATTCATGGATGATGAATGCATCTCGTGCCCCCTGGTTGATGAGCGCATCAATACCAGCAGGTTCTATATCAGGGGCAGTTTTACCATCGAAGAAGCCAAGGACCTGGCCGACAAGATCCGTTTCGGAGCCCTGCCGGTGCCCTTGAAGCCTGTCAGCGTGGACGCCATAAGCGCCCAGCTTGGACAGGGAGCCCTTGATGTGGCTATAAAAGCGGGAATAGTGGCCTTTGCGCTGATCTGCCTTTTCATGATAGTCTATTACAGGCTCCCGGGGCTTATCGCATCCCTGGCGCTGTCTGCGCTGGTAGCGCTTCAGATCCTGTTCCTTGCCAATGCGGGCATTTCGATAACCCTTCCGGGTATCGGAGGCATCATCCTGTCCATGGGCATGGGCGTTGACGCCAATGTAATAATCTTCGAGCGCATCAAGGAGGAACTGCGTGAGGGAAAGACCCTCAGGGCTTCCATAGAAACCGGTTTCAAGCGTGCATTTGTAGCAATAATGGACTCCAATATAACCACCGTTATCGTGGCGGCTGTGCTGTACGCGATGGGCACGGGACCCGTAAAGGGCTTTGGTGTGACCCTGGGACTTGGCGTAATTCTCAGCTTCATCACCGCCCTGTTGATTACAAAAGTGCTTATAAGGAACATGACCGCTTTCAGGTTTGCCCGCAATAAAAAACTCTACGGGGTCAGGGAAGGAGGCGCCGAGGCATGACAACCATGATGAAGTTTGATTTTGTCGGGAACAGAAAGATATTCTTCTCAATCAGTATCATCTTCCTGCTTGCCTTCCTGGTGCTGTATATAGTAAACGGGGCGGTTCTGGACGTAACATTCCGGGGCGGTACCCGCATGTCCATTGAGTGCGGTCAGATGGTTGACGCCAACCTGGCGGCAGTGAAGCTGGAGCAGGTCCTGAACAAGAAGGTCAGCACCAGCGTGATGGAAACTGTTTCCGGCAACCAGGGAACAACAAAGAAGAGCATCATGCTCAGGATTGACGTGGCCAGCGAAAACCCCCTGACACACGATGAGGAAAAGCTTGTCCGTGATACCCTGGTCAATGAGGGTTTCCCGGTTATCCTGGACAGCCCCAACAACGAGGTGGCCAGCATCGAGCCTTCCATCGGAAGGGAAACGCTGAAGAGGGGCCTTTTGGCCGTCCTGATTTCATCGGTTCTCATCCTTTTCTATATCGCCTGGCGCTTCAGCATCATGAGCGGCTTTTCTGCTGCAGTTTGCGCGGTTATCGCCCTGCTCCATGACTGCGCTTTAATGCTGGGAGTGTATGTGGCGTTCAGGATCCCGTTCAACGATGTGTTCATAGCGGCAATCCTTACCATCATAGGCTATTCCATCAATAATACCATCATCATATACGACAGGATCCGAGAGAACGCACGCATAATGCAGAAATCCGACATGGCAACCATCGTCAACGTCAGTGTCTGGCAGACCCTTGCGAGAACCATCAACACAACGGTGACAACACTGATTGCCGTCGTCACCCTGTATATATTCGCCGCGGCAAACAACATTACATCCCTCATGGGGTTCAGCTTGTCGCTGATGGTAGGGTGCATAGTGGGAACATACTCCTCGGTATTCATCGCTCCAAACCTTTGGCACTCATTAAGATCAAGGCGCATGAAAGCAAAGACTTCAGGCTGATAGGACTTCGGGGCAGGGAGCACAAACCCTGCCCCGTGATAATTGGGTCAATTGAAAAACTTAGTTCCACTTTTGCTTTTGAAAAAGTTATTTCTGCATCGTATCCTGAGAGGGGTGGAATTTAACTTTTCAAATGAGGCCGTGATAATCAGCGAGTTATTTTCTGTAAAACGCTTGACATCAGTCTTTGGATATGCTAAACTCGTTATTGCTTTGCGAGCGTTTTTTTTTATGCAAAAAATAAACTTGTTTGAGACATAGGGGTGTTCCGCGATGAGAGTCAGAATAACATTGGCTTGTACAGAATGCAAGCAGAGAAACTACGATACCATGAAGAATAAGAAGAACGACCCTGACAGGCTTGAGATGAGCAAGTACTGCAGATTTTGCCGTAAGCACACTGTGCACAGGGAAACCAAATAATTAAGTTGGGAGTTGTTATCCATGGCCGAACAGAAAGAAAAAGTCGGATTCTTCCGGCGTATAAACAGGTTTTTCAAGGAAGTCCGCATGGAAATGAAAAAGGTCATATGGCCTACAAGGCAACAGCTTGTCAACTATACTTTGGTTGTCTTTGCGGCCTGCCTTGCTATTGGTATTGTCGTCTGGGTGGCTGATGCCGGATTGGGCTTGCTGTTCACGTTCATATTCGGGAAATAAAAGCGGAAGGGGGACAGGAGCCTTGGGCTCCGCTCTTTGATGGCAGATGAAGCAAAGTGGTATGTTGTTCATACCTACTCAGGATACGAAAACAAGGTTAAGGCGAATATTGAGAAGATAGTGGAAAACCGTAAGATGCAGGATTATATCCTTGATGTTGTCGTCCCCATGGAAGAGCAGATCGAGATAAAGGACGGCAAGAAGAAGGCAACCCTGAAGAAGGTTTTCCCCGGTTATGTACTGGTGAAGATGGTCATGACCGACGAATCCTGGTATGTGGTCCGCAATACCAGGGGTGTAACAGGGTTTGTAGGTCCGGGGTCAAAGCCGGTGCCCCTGTCCGATGATGAGATCCGTATGATGGGTGTAGAGCAGGTAGAAACCGTTGTGGACTATGAAGTCGGAGACAGCGTCCGTGTTATTGACGGGCCCCTGGAAGGCTTTATCGGAACTGTTGAAGAGATCAGCATGGACAAGAAAAAGGTGCGTGTCATGATCTCCATGTTCGGCAGGGAAACGCCTGTTGAGCTTGATTTTATCCAGATTATGAAGCTGTGACAGGCTGTCACGCACGATGTCAGTTTTGTTTGAATGAAAAGCGATTTCATGTGCACTGAGCACTTGGATAGATACCTGGTTATTACAGGTAAAAACACTGGGAGGTGGACATATTATGGCGAAAAAGGTTTTGGGCTATATCAAGCTGCAGCTCCAGGCAGGAAAGGCTACGCCTGCTCCACCGGTCGGACCAGCCCTCGGACAGCATGGTGTAAATATCATGCAGTTCTGCAAGGAATTCAATGAGAGAACCGCAAAAGATGCGGGGTTGGTTATTCCGGTGGTTATCACGGTCTACGCAGACCGTTCATTCTCATTTATCACGAAGACTCCTCCGGCTGCCGTTCTGATCAAGAAGGCATGCAAGATCGAGTCCGGATCTGCTTCCCCCAACAGGGATAAGGTAGCCAGGATCTCTAAGGAAGAGATCCGCAAGATTGCTGAGCTCAAGATGCCTGACCTGAATGCCGGCAGCATTGAGGCTGCCATGAGCATGATCGCAGGCACGGCCAGAAGCATGGGCGTCGTAGTGGAAGACTGATTGAACGCCCGATTGTGTGGGAGGGATATATTCCCGATTTTTCCATGACCACAAAGGAGTGATTATTATGAAGAGAGGCAAGAAATATATCGAGAGTCTTAAGCTGGTAGACAGGACAAAACTGTATGAGCCGGCTGAAGCCCTGGAACTGGTCCAGAAGACCGCAAGGGCAAAATTTGATGAAACTGTGGAAGCCCATATCAAGCTTGGCGTCGACTCCCGCCACGCCGACCAGCAGGTCAGGGGCGCGGTTGTTTTGCCCCATGGCACAGGACGTACCGTGCGCGTGCTCGTTTTCGCCAAGGGCGATAAGGCTACCGAGGCCGAACAGAACGGAGCCGACTATGTGGGCGCCGAGGACCTGGTGGCAAAGATCCAGAATGAAAACTGGTTCGATTTCGATGTTGTCGTGGCTACCCCCGACATGATGGGCGTTGTGGGACGCCTGGGCCGTATCCTCGGTCCCAAGGGTTTAATGCCGAACCCCAAGGCCGGAACCGTTACAATGGATATCGCCAAGGCCATTGCAGATATCAAGGCCGGTAAGATCGAGTACCGCCTTGACAAGACCAACATCATCCATTGCCCAATCGGCAAGGTGTCATTTGGTACAGAAAAGCTCCTTGACAACTTCCGCACGCTGTTGGACGCCATCATCAAGGCAAAGCCGGCGGCAGCCAAGGGCCAGTACCTGAAGAGTGTCACTGTCGCGTCCACGATGGGACCCGGCATACGCATCAACCAGCAGAAAGTACTTGACTGATCGGCTGATATCATATACAATAGCGTTCGTGGTTTAAACCGTAGACAGCAGGAACCCTTTGGGTGTAACGTATATCATCCTGCCGAGGTTTGAGAGAAATGGGTATACTATAACCCTTTCGCAGTCTATGGTTTGGATCGCGAAAGGGTTTTTGTTTTGAACAGATAACCTAAAGACAGATACCGCAGAAAGAATATTTCATCAAGGAGGTGCTGAAATGCCCAGTGAAAGGATACTGCAGCAGAAGAAGGAAGAGGTGGAGAAGCTGAGCGGCAAGCTGGCGAAAGCCCAGGCATTTGTGCTGGCCGACTACAGGGGCCTTACCGTAGAGCAGGACACCAAGATGAGAAGGGCCATGCGCGAAGCAGGCGTCGATTACAGGGTCTACAAGAACTCCATCGTCCGCTTTGCAGTGAAGGATACCCAGTACAGCGAACTTGAAAAGTACCTGGAAGGTCCTACGGCCATCGCCATCAGCGATACTGATCCCGTTACTCCTTCCAAGCTGATTGCCCAGTTTGCGAAAGATTATGAAAAACTGGAGATCAAGGCTGGCATGGTAGAGGGTAAGATCCTTGATATTGACGGTGTCAAGGAACTAGCCCAGACCCCGTCCAGGGAAGAACTGCTTGCAAGGCTCATTGGCAGCCTGCAGAGCTCACTTTATGGCCTTGCCATTGCTCTCAATGCTATTGTTGAAAAGCAGGAGCAGGCTCAGGAAGCATAACCCGTCAGGAATGTATTAACCAGGAAACGATTTTATACTTTGAACAGGAGGAAATGAAAATGAGTGAAAAGATAGCGAAGTTTATTGAAGAGATTAAGGCTATGTCCATTCTTGAACTGAAAGACCTTGTAAAGGCTATTGAAGAGGAATTCGGCGTTTCCGCCGCACCTGTTGCCGTAGCTGCCGGCCCTGCCGCTGCTGCCGCTGCCGCTCCGGTTGAGGAGAAGACCGAGTTCGATGTTATCCTTAAGGAAACCGGTCCCGAGAAGATCAAGGTTATCAAGGTTGTTCGCGAGCTCACCAACCTTGGACTGAAGGAAGCCAAGGATGTAACCGAAAAGGTTCCCAGCACCATCAAGGAAGGTGTTTCCAAGGAAGAGGCCGAGGCTATCGCTGCCAAGTTCAAGGAAGTCGGCGCTGTTGTGGAAATCAAGTAATAATCCTGAGAGCATTGAGCAAGCCGGATCAGCAAAGGTCCGGCTTGTTTTGTATGCTGTCGTTGCGTGCGAAGCGCGGCAATCTCTGCTGTGCTTTCCCATTTGTTGCAGCCGCGCTGTTCAGTCTCTCCTTCAGTCCTCGTAAATTGAAGTGAGAAGTGGGAGGTTAGATGTTAGATGTTCAATTATATACGACTTCGTAGCCATTCTTATTCTCCCACTTCCAACATCTCACTTCCCACCTCTAAATTGCGGAGTCAGTCGAGACAGAAACAGCGCGTCCTATTCATGCAAATGCGAGCCTTTATCGCATATCGGTTACCACTATGAATAGATTGCCGCGCTCTGCCCGCAACGTTTTTAGGATTGGGATACCCGGACGAGGAACTGTCTCCTGTATTCCTTGATATCTTTGCAAAAAGCGGGTAGAATGTATATGCGAGAAGGGAATTTTTCCCGCGGACAATGCGTGTTTGAACCAAGACCAGCGATTCGGAGGTAAAAGAATTTGCCAGGACCTGTTGTTGCCATAGTCGGAAGGCCAAATGTCGGTAAGTCGACATTTTTTAATTACCTGGCCGGGAAAAGGATATCCATCATAGACGACACGCCGGGCGTCACCCGTGACAGGATCTATGCCGAAAGCGAATGGAGAGGCCGGAAATTCACCATAATCGATACCGGCGGCATTGAGACCAACACTGATGACTTCATAAAACAGCAGATGATCCGCCAGGCCCATGTCGCCATTGAAATGGCCGATGTTATCGTTATGATGGTGGACATCAAGGCCGGCATGACCGCCATGGATGAGGAAGTGGCGTCCATCCTGAGAAAGGCGGCAAAACCGGTGCTGGTGGCGGTCAATAAAGTGGATAATCCGGGCGAGCCGCCCACCGATATCTACGAGTTCTACAACCTCGGCATGGGTGAGATCTATCCCATATCCTCCATCCACGGGCTGGGCATCGGGGAGCTTCTTGATGCTGTTTACGAGCATTTTCCTGCTTCCGGCGAAACCGACGCGGATGATGACGCGGTGAAGGTAGCGGTCATAGGAAAGCCGAACGCCGGGAAATCCTCGCTTATAAACAGGATCCTGGGGGAAGAAAGGGTTATTGTCAGCGATATCCCGGGCACCACCAGGGATGCCATCGACACCCTGTATGAGACCAATGGGAAACGGTATCTGTTCATCGATACAGCCGGCATCAGGCGTAAGAGCAAGGTGGACGAGGAAATAGAGAAGTACAGTGTGCTCCGCGCATGGACGGCCGTGGACAGGGCGGATGTCTGCATCATCATGATCGATGCACAGGACGGCGTTACCGAGCAGGATACAAGGATTGCCGGGTATGCCCATGAGCAGGGGAAGGCCTGCATCATCGCTGTGAACAAGTGGGACCTGATAGGAAAGCAGACAGGCACGCTGGAGAAGTACAAAAAGAAGGTCGCCGAGGACCTGGAGTACATGAGCTACGCGCCCATAGTCTTCATCTCGGCAAAAACGGGTCAGCGGGTGGACAGGCTCCTGGAACTGATCGACTACGTCTTTGACCAGGCCAGCCTGAGAATACAGACAGGCGTTCTGAACGATGTGCTCAATGAAGCCATTGCCATGGTCCAGCCTCCCTCCGACAAGGGCAAGAGGCTGAAGATATACTATATGACACAGACGGGTGTGCGTCCGCCAAGCTTTGTGCTTTTCGTCAACGATGCTGAACTGATGCATTACTCATATGAACGGTATCTCAAGAATACCCTGAGGAGCAATTTCGGGTTTGAAGGCACACCAATATGGTTTACCATCAGGGAGAAGGGTGAAAAGGAATGATGATCGTTCTTTCGGCTGTTGCGGGGTATCTCCTGGGCAGCGTCAATACATCGCTGGTCCTGGGAAAACTGTTTTATAAAAAGGATGTGCGCCAGTACGGAAGCGGCAATGCCGGGGCCACCAATACCCTGAGGACGCTGGGGAAAACCGCCGCTCTTCTTGTGGTGGCCGGCGATTTTCTTAAAGGCGTGCTGGCATGCCTTATCGGAAGATGGCTGGCCGGTGAAACCTCCCCGGGGATTTATGCGGGAGAATACTGTTCCGGGATAATGGCTGTCGTCGGGCACAACTGGCCCCTGTATTTCGGATTCAAGGGCGGCAAGGGCGTTGCGACCGCTTTCTCAGTGGCCGTCATGCTTTCGCCCATAGCGGCGCTGGTATGCCTCGCATGCTTTATCCTCGTGGTTGCGGTTACCCGGTATGTATCGCTGGGCTCCATGGTCGGAGGCGCCGCGTTCCCCATAGTGGTTTGGATTATGGGCGAGCCGCTTTTCCTTGTACTTACTGCCGCGGTCCTGGCAATTCTCATCATCTTCAGGCATTCTTCAAATATCAGGCGCCTTCTTGAGGGAAGCGAGAAAAAACTGAGCTTCAGGCGGACATAACGGTCTGACCTATGATCTGCCTGCCATGCAGGCTTCCGGGGGAATTTCCATAAAAATATGCTAAAAGTGCGGGTGTTTGCGTATGTCAGTGGTATCGATAATCGGAGCGGGGAGCTGGGGAGTCAGCCTTTCAGTGCTCCTTTCAAACAACGGGCACAAGGTTCGTGTCTGGTCCCGTTTCGAGGATGAGATTGAGATCCTGAACCGGGACAGGGAACACAAGGATAAGCTTCCGGGTGTGAAGGTTCCCGGGAATGTGATCTTCACCACGGATCTGAAGGACTGCCTTGAGGGCCATGACTTTGTGGTTATTGTTGTCCCGTCCCAGACCGTCAGGGAGAATGCAAGGCTGCTTTTGCCGTACCTTTCGCGGAATGATATCGTCGTGCTCTGTTCAAAGGGGATAGAGGAAGAAACCGGGAAGAGGCTGAGCCAGGTCATACTGGAAGAGGTGCCGGACGTACGGGTTGTGGCGCTTTACGGGCCAAGCCATGCCGAGGAAGTGGCCGTCGGCATTCCTACAACGGTTGTGGCAGCATGCCCGGACCGGGACGCGGCCATGGCAGTCCAGGACCTGTTCATGTCGCCATGTTTCAGGGTATATACCAGTTCCGACATAATCGGGGCCGAGATAGGGGCTGCCCTAAAGAATGTAATAGCGCTGTGCGCCGGAATCAGCGACGGGCTTGGCTATGGAGACAACAGCAAGGCCGCCCTGATGGCAAGGGGCATCACCGAGATCGCAAGGCTGGGAACGGCCATGGGAGCCAATGCAGCCACTTTTTCAGGGCTTACCGGCATTGGGGACCTGATCGTTACCTGCACCAGCCAGCACAGCCGCAACTGGAGGGCGGGCAACCTTATAGGAAAGGGATTATCCCCGGATGAAGCCACAGCCCGCGTAAAAATGGTGGTAGAGGGCATATCGGCAGCAAAAGCGGCAAAGAGGCTGATGGACCAGTACAGGATCACCATGCCCATCTGCCGCGAGGCTTATCGTATCCTTTTTGAGGGGAAGGACTGCAAAAAGGCGGTTTATGACCTGATGACCCGCAGCAAAAAGCACGAGTCCGAGGATACCGGGTGGTAAAGCTACGGGCTGTAAGCAGCAAGGTCAGACAATGATGTTCTTTCCAACGATCAGCGGCCATTCCTGGTCGCCGTTCAGGGTCTTGCCCGATGTTATGACCACACCCTTATCCAATATGCAGTAATTGAGCTGTGCGTCCTCCTGGACGGTGGATCCCTGCATGAGGATGCTGTTGCTGATATGGACTCCCTTCATGACCCGGACTCCGCGTAGAAGGATGCTGTTTTCCACCGTTCCTTCAATGATGCAGCCATCGGCCACGATGGAGTTCTTCACGCAGGCTTCCTCGTTGTACTTGGCAGGAGCCTCGTCCTTGACCTTTGTGTATATCTTGCGCCTGTCCATAAGGAGCTCACGCCTTATTCTGGGATCCAGGAGGTCCATGTTGGCCCGGTAATAGAGTTGTATGCTGTTTAAAGGCCTCCAGTAGCCCGTGAAGATATATGCGTATATCCTCATGGAGTCCAGGCTCCGGATTATGATATCCATGACAAGGTCGGTATAGCCCTTTGCGGCACTGTCCTCCAAAAGCTCGATCAGGAACTTCCGCTTCATGATGTAAACGCCCATGGACCCCAGGTTCCCTGTGGGGTTCAGCGGCTTTTCCTTAAAATCCACGATCCTGCTGTCCTGGTCAATCTCGACGATTCCAAGCGTCTTCCGGTCGTTTTCGGTAAGGTCGTCAAGGGCGCGGCAGGCTATGGTTATGTCCGCATCCTTGTCCACATGCTGTTCAAGCATGGGGCCGTAGTCCATGTTGTATATGGAATAGCCGTTGGCGATGACGACGAATTCCTCGTCGCTCCTCTCAAGGAAGGTCAGGTTGTTGTAAAGGGCATCCGCGCTGCCTTTGTACCAGCCGGTACCCGTTTCCGAAAGATAGGGCGGGAAGATCCTCAGGCCGTCTGTCTTCCTGTCCAGGTCCCATTCCTTTCCCGAACCCAGGTGGTCTATCAGGGATCGTATGCTGTACTGGGTCATGACCCCCACGTTTACGATCCCGGAGTTAACCATGTTGGACAGCGTGAAGTCTATGGCGCGGTACTTGCCTCCAAAGGGGACAGCGGCAATGGACCGCTCCGAGGAAAGCTCCTTCAGCCTGTTATTCTTGCCTCCTGTAAGGATAATGCCCATAGCGCGTTTCATTGCTCATCCCCTCCCTTGATCAGATAACCGCCGGACGGAATTACACTGGATGTGAAATCCTGGGGGATGATATGGTTGTCGATAACCACATTCCTGCCAAGGATCGTTCCGTTGGGTATGACGGTATTGTAACCCACCACGGTTATATTCGTGTTATATACTTTTGGGTTATAACGGTTCTCGGCGAACTCGCCGACACCGATCCGCACACTGTTGCCCACGACGCTTCCTTCGCCTATGATACAGCAGTTGATTTCTGTATTGGCGCCGATGAAAGCGTCGGACATGATTATGGAATCCTGGATCACGGTTCCTTCCTGTACCGTTACACCCGGGAATATTACCGAATTGATTACGGTCCCGTGGATTATGCAACCCTCTGCCACGATGGATTTCATAACTTTGCCGGTTTCACCGATGAAATGGGCAGGGTAGACCGGGTTGGGGGTATAGATCCTCCAGTAGGGGTCGAAAAGGTTGAACTCGGGAATTCGCTCGGTCAGGTTCATGTTGGACTCCCAGTAGGCCTGGATTGTCCCTACATCGCGCCAGTAGCCCACGAACTTGTAGGCGTAAAGCTTCCTGCCGTCCTTCAGCATGCCTGGAATGATGTTCTTTCCGAAATCATGCTCAGAATTGGGGTTATCGTGGTCCTTCTGAAGGTAATCCTTAAGAATCTCCCAGTTGAATATATAGATGCCCATGGAAGCCAGGGTGGACTTAGGGTTCCCGGGCTTCTCCTCGAACTCGTATATCTTGCTGTTTTCAGTCACGCTCATGATACCGTAACGGCTTGCTTCTTCCCATGGAACGTCTATAACCGATATGGTGGCGTCGGCGTTTTTCTTCTTATGGAATTCCAGCATCTCGGAATAGTTCATCTTGTAGATATGGTCGCCTGACAGGATGATGACATACTTGGGTGAGAGTTCCTCCACGTAGCTTATATTCTGGAGCACTGCATCCGCGGTGCCCGAATACCATTCGCCCTTTTCCTGCCGCTGGTAGGGGGTGAGGATCGTAACACCGCCATTCCTGCGGTCCAGGTCCCACGGTTTTCCTATGCCGATATGGGAATGAAGCTTCAGGGGCTGGTACTGGGTGAGGACACCAACCGTGTCAATATTGGAATTGATGCAGTTGCTGAGCGTAAAATCGATTATCCTGTATTTGCCCCCGAACAGAACAGCCGGTTTGGCTATATTCTTGGTAAGTACCCCCAGGCGGCTTCCCTGACCTCCGGCGAGAAGAAGCGCTATTATCTCTTTCCGAGCCATACTGTGAACTCCTCCCAGCTTTTGTATTGATTATTATATACCAATCCCACTGATAATAAAACAAAGCGGTTCCTCGCCCATGAAGGCGAAAACGGCGGAAACCCGCAGGTCAAGCGCTTTGTTTTTTATGTACAACTGTAACCGGAATATGATATGACCAGGGGTATAGTTTAATTAAAAATATTGCAATTTCCTGGAATTCTGGTTATAATAATAAAGGTCAAAGAAAGTCAAAGTTAATAAGGAGGAGGTGAGTCGATGCAATACCGTGATTACTACGAGATTCTGGGCGTGCCCAGGGATGCCACCCAGGACCAGATAAAAAAGGCATACCGGAAACTGGCCAAGGCCTACCATCCCGATGCCCATCCGGGCAGCAAGGAACATGAGGAGAAATTCAAGCAGATCAACGAGGCCTACGAGGTCCTCGGGAATCCTGAAAACCGCAGGAAATATGACCAACTGGGCAGCAGGTTCAACTTCGCCAATGGTTTTGAATTTGACCCGTCCCAGTTCGGGTTCGGGAACATGCGGTATGAATTCAGGAATGCCAATACCAGCGGTTTCAGCGATTTCTTTGACATGTTCTTCGGCCCGGGAGGCCTCAATATAGATGAACTGCTGGGCAACCTGCGGGGTACCGGGTTCGGAGGCAGCACCGGAAGCAGGTTCTACAGCGCGGGCAATTATGGTCCCATGAAGGGTGAGGACCGGGAATACGAGATCAGAATCCCCATTACCGACGGTCTAAAGGGCGCCGAGCGCCGTATCAGCATCGACACACCAAACGGTCGAAGGACTGTTGAAGTGAAAATACCAAGGGGCATACAGCCCGGCGGGAAAATACGCCTGCAGGGCCTGGGCGGAAAGGGCGCCGCGGGCAGGCCCAACGGGGATCTGTACCTTGTCGTGCGCTTTCTTGATGATGGATTGCAGCTAAAAGGGCATGACATCATCATGGACCTGCCGGTCTATCCCTGGGTAGCCGCACTTGGAGGGGAACAGACAGTAAACACACCCGATGGGAGGATCATGGTGCGTGTGCCTGAGGGTATCCAGAGCGGAGGAAAGATCAGAATACCCGGAAAAGGTTACTATACACCCGCCGGAGGACGCGGCGACCTGTTCCTGTCGGTACGCCTTGTCAATCCTTCAAGGCTTACGCCGAAGCAGAGGAAGCTCTATGAGCAGCTTCGGGACGAATCATGAGCGGGGTGCCGGCTGCAAGGTCCGATGGTATAAAGGGCAGCAGTAAAGACGTGCAAAAGGGTAAGTGATGGAAGTGAGGTATTATCATGAATCTTGAGAGGTTTACGGAAAAAGCGCAGCAGGCTGTGGTAATGGCCCAGCAGAACGCGATACGCATGGACCATCAACAGGTGGATGCCGAACACCTGGCGCTGGCCCTGGTTGAGCAGGAGGACGGGCTGATACCCAGGATCCTGATGTCCATGGGGATAAGTCCCGGTGACCTGGCCGATAAGCTGAAAAATGCACTGGAGAGGCAGCCCAAGGTATATGGCGCTGCGGCTTCCAATGTCTATGCCAGCAGGCGGTTCAACCAGGTCCTGCTCAAGGCGGAGGATATAGCGAAGAAGCACAGGGACGAATATGTGAGCGTTGAACATATATTCCTGGCCATCATGCAGGAAAAGGACGGCGTTACAAGGGAGCTTATGCAGCAGTACGGCATTGATGCGAAGCTCTTCGAAGAGAACCTGGAAAAGATAAAGGGAGGCCGCCGCGTAACCAGCCAGAACCCGGAGATGGAATACCAGGCGCTGGAGCGATACGGCCGCGACCTGGTGGAACTTGCGAGACAGGGGAAGCTTGATCCGGTTATCGGCCGTGACGCGGAGATCCGGCGGGTTATAAGGATCCTTTCCCGCAGGACAAAAAACAACCCTGTCCTTATAGGAGAGCCGGGCGTGGGAAAGACGGCAGTAGTGGAAGGACTGGCCCAGCGTATCCTTAAGGGCGATGTTCCCGACGGCCTGAAAAACAAAACATTGTTCGCTTTGGACATGGGAGCCCTGATTGCCGGCGCGAAATTCCGGGGTGAATTCGAGGAAAGGCTGAAGGCGGTACTGCAGGAGATAGCCGAGTCCGATGGCCGGATCATACTGTTTATCGATGAGATCCACAACATCGTGGGTGCTGGTAAGGCAGAGGGGGCCATGGACGCGGGCAACATCCTCAAACCCATGCTGGCAAGGGGAGAACTCCACTGCATTGGCGCCACAACCCTTGATGAATACAGGAAGTATATTGAAAAGGACGCGGCGCTGGAGAGGCGTTTCCAGCCTGTCCTTGTGGACCAGCCCACGGTGGAGGATACCATATCCATCCTGAGGGGTCTGAAGGAGCGTTTCGAGATACACCACGGCGTAAGGATAACCGACAACGCCATCATAGCATGCGCGGTATTGTCCAACAGGTATATCACCGACCGCTTCCTTCCCGACAAGGCCATCGACCTTATGGATGAGGCGGCTGCCATGCTCAGGACAGAGATAGACAGCATGCCCTCGGAACTGGACGAGATAAGCAGGAGGATCATGCAGCTTGAGATCGAGATGCAGGCACTGAAAAAGGAAACCGACAGGGGATCCATGGAAAGGCTCTCGGCCATCGAAGAGGAGATTGCAGAACTCCGTGACCGCGCCAACCAGATGAAGGCGCAATGGGAACTGGAGAAGGAATATATCCGGAAGGAAAAGGATTTGAAGGCGCAAATTGAGCAGGTGCGCCTGGAGATAGAGGAGGCAGAAAGGAGCTATGACCTGGAAAGGCTTGCCGTGCTGAAGCACGGGAAACTGCCCGAACTTGAATCGCAGCTCAATGCCGAAAAGCAGAAGCAGCAGGAACTGAAAGGCCGCATGCTCAAGGAGGAGGTTACCGAGGACGAAATAGCCGAGATCGTTTCCAGGTGGACCGGTATCCCTGTGACACGCCTGATGGAGGAGGAGAAGGAAAAGCTTCTTAACCTTGACAATATTCTGCACAGGCGGGTCATAGGCCAGGATGAGGCGGTCCGGGCAGTGGCGGACGCAGTGCTGCGCGCAAGGGCTGGCCTTAAGGATATTAGGAGGCCCATCGGCTCGTTCATATTCCTCGGACCTACGGGCGTCGGCAAGACCGAACTGGCCAGAGCCCTGTCCGAAGCCCTTTTCGACACCGAGGACAACATGATCCGCATCGACATGAGCGAGTACATGGAAAAGCATGCCGTGGCAAGGCTGATCGGCGCCCCTCCGGGATATGTGGGCTATGAGGAGGGCGGGCAGCTGACCGAGGCGGTACGCCGCAAGCCATACAGTGTGATACTCTTCGATGAGATAGAAAAAGCCCATCCCGATGTCTTCAACATCCTGCTCCAGATCCTGGATGACGGGCGGCTGACCGACAGCCAGGGCCGCGTGGTGAACTTCAAGAATACGGTTATCATCATGACATCCAATATAGGAAGCGATATCCTTCTGGAAGAAGCTGGGGAAGAAGGGGAGATCGGCGAAGAGGTCCGTGAGAGGGTCATGGCTCTGCTCAAGAGAGGCTTTAAGCCCGAGTTCCTGAACAGGATAGACGAGATCGTCCTTTTCAAGCCCCTGACACGCGCGGAAATAAGGGAAATTGCGGGACTGGTGCTCAAAAACCTCTCCCTGCTCCTGGAGGACCGCAATATCCGCCTGGAGGCCACTGACAAGGCCCTGGACCAGATCGTGGAGGAAGGCTGGTCCCCTGTATTCGGAGCCCGTCCGGTAAAAAGGTATATCCGGAGGGCAGTGGAAACCGGGCTTGGAAGGATGATCATAAACGGCGAGATCGCGGAAGGGGACACGGCTGTCATCGATGCCGGCGAAAACGGCCTGGTTATAAAAAGAAAGCAGGACCAATAAAGAAAGGAGAGCTTTACGCTCTCCTTTTTGTTTCTTTCGCAAGGGATTAATACCTGTCGCGATTTGCCATCCTCTGGGCTTTCCTTGCCCTTCTGCAATCAGGGCATCTCTGGGGCTCGTTTTCGAAACCCTTCTCCTTGTAGAATGCCTGCTCACCTTCGGTGAAGATGAAATCGGCGCCGCAATCCTTGCATTTTAAAGTTTTGTCTGCCATTCCCGCAAACCTCCTTAAACATTCTCGGATTACCAATTATTGACCCTGTGACCCATATCCGTAATATTCAAGAAGGATGGGGGCAGTGTTCAAAATTGTTTAATCCTGATAATACGATGATCGCATCATCAACCGACGAATTAATCATCTATTGTAGTATATCACGCATTGGGAAAAAAACAAGGGGGTTTGAGAAAGAAATGATGGAAGGGAAGCAAAAAAATGTGCTGTCCTGGTATATCATAACATGGTAAAATGGAAATGCCCATGATGCATAGAACATGCGCGGAGGTGGGATTATCATGACAAGGGGCGGCAAATGTGTCAGCAGTGAGCCTGAAGATGTCCTGGCCAGGGAAATGGTGGAGATAGCCCTCAGGGCAAGGCAAAACGCCTATGCGCCTTATTCGGGCTTCCATGTGGGCGCTGCGGTCCTGGCCGATAACGGTAAGATATACACGGGCTGCAACCTGGAAAACGCTTCTTACGGCGCGGCCATATGCGCCGAAAGGACAGCCGTGGCCAAGGCCGTATCGGACGGGGCCAGGAAAATAAAGGCCATGGCGGTTGCCGGCGACAGTGAGGGTCCTACCCTGCCATGCGGCATATGCCGACAGGTAATAAGCGAGTTCTGCGATGAGGATATGCCGCTGTACCTGGGAAACAGGGAAGGCGATTACCGGCGGTTCACCATCGCGGAGCTTATGCCGCACCCCTTTGTTCTGAAACAGGAGCATGGCCAAAAATAAACCAGTGACCATGAATATCCGGGGAGGAGAAACTTGGTATGTCATTCAGATCGGGTTTTATCACCATAATAGGAAGACCCAATGTCGGGAAATCCACGCTGCTGAACCTTCTGACAGGCGAGAAGGTGGCCATCATGTCAAGAAAGCCCCAGACCACGAGGCACCTTATCCGGACCGTGGTGACGAGGGACGATTTCCAGATGGTCTTTGTAGATACTCCGGGCATACACAGGCCAAAGAACAAGCTGGGTGTGTTCATGACAAATTCGGCAATGGAAACCCTGGACGACGTGGATGTCATTCTTTACATGGTCGAGGCCACCGACAGGGATATAGGCCCGGTTGACCAGTCCATTATCGAGGCCCTTTCAAAAACAAAAACGCCGGTCATCCTGGCCATCAATAAAGTGGACCTGGCGGAGAAGCAAAGGGTCCTGCCTCTTATCGATCTTTACAGCAAGGCTTACGATTTTAAAGAGATTGTTCCCATAAGCGCCATTGAGGCAGAAACTGCCGAACTGCTCTTCGGTGTCCTTAAAAAGTACCTTCCCGAGGGCGAAAAGCTATATCCCGACGATATGCTTACCGACCAGACCGAAAGGGTCCTGGTCCAGGAACTGATAAGGGAAAAGATGCTGGAACTTCTGGACGAGGAAGTCCCCCACGGCATCGGTGTGGAAGTGGTGCGCTTCAGTGAGAACGAAGAGCGGAATATCGTGGGCATAGACGCCAACATCTACTGCGAAAAGGCCTCCCATAAGGCAATAATCATCGGCAAGGGCGGCGCCATGCTGAAAAAGATAGGAACGCGCGCCAGGGAGGATATCGAAAGGCTGCTGGGAAGGAAGACCGTGCTCAAGCTTTGGGTAAAGGTCAGGGAAGACTGGCGGAATAACGATTTTGTGCTCAACGAACTTGGGTATAAATCATAAAGAGGTACAAACATGGCGCTCATCAGGACAAAGGGCCTGGTCATAAGGGAGACATATGTGGGTGAGGCCGACAAGATCTTAACCCTGCTTACCGAGGACATAGGAAAGGTCTCGGTATCGGCAAGGGGAGCAAGGAAAAACAGCCGCAATTCCTATGGAACGCAGATTTTAACTTACGGCCAGTATATACTGTTCAAGGGCCGGAACAGCTTAATCCTCGACGGCTGCGATATACTGGCTTCATTCTATGACCTGGCCAACGACCTGGAAAGGTTTACTTACGCGGCCCATATGATCGAGATGGCGTCGGACGCCGCTTCCGATGACCAGACCTCGGCAAGGGTTTTAAACCTGCTGCTCCATGGCCTGAACGCGCTTAACAAGGGCCGGGAGCCCCTGCTGGTGTCATCGTCCTTTACCATGAAGCTGATGCAGATATGCGGTTACCCGCCCCATGTGACAAGCTGCGTATCCTGCCATGAAAAAGAGCTTGACAGGATTTACTTCAGCTTCTCAAAATGCGGGTTTGCCTGTGAAAACTGTGCAAAAACCTTAAATGACGTTGTACCAATAACCACAGGCACGGCGAAGGCCATTCTGCATGTGCTCTGCTCGGACAATCCGGGGGTTTTTGGTTTCAACCTTTCGCCTGAGAACCTGAAATCGTTCTCCGATATCTCCAACCGCTATATAGCGGACAGGTTTGACAAAAAATACGGGAAACTGGACTACCTGAAAGAAATAAGCCAGGCCGCATACCATATGGGGGAGAATCTATGAAAAAACACCTGTTCACCTCGGGCGAGGTCATGTATGAGAAAAACCTGAAGCAGTTAAATGAAGGCCTTTTTAAAGCCGAATACATGGAATACTCAGACGTGGGCCCCGATACCGAGTATATCTGCTTCGGTTCGCTTAACGACAGGAAGGCGCAGATCATTTTCAGCATTGCCGATGAACATCTTGAAAATGTAAGGATGAAACATTCATACAATATTCTCATGCAGTCCGACCTTCTCAGTGCGAACTGGAAGAGCTACAGGGTTACATATACATGAAACGTGTTGATGGCATGGAACCGGAGGCGATGGCAATACTGTGGATGCGCAGAAAGTGAAGCAGCTTCTTTCACGGGAGGAAGGGGAAAAACTTGATTTCAAGGCCTGTCTGAAGCTTTGCACCGAAAGCGAGAAGAAGGAACTGGTGAAGGATGTCACCGCCATTGCCAACTCGAAGGGCGGACGGGGCCATATCATATTTGGCGTTGAAGACAAGACAAAGCGTATCCTCGGCATAGACAAAACCGAGTTCAAGGAAGAACAGATCCAGCAGATCATATATAACCGGACGGATCCCCCGGTTCCGGTCCAGGTTGATTTTGTAGAATACGAGGGGAAGGACCTGGCGGTTATAACCATTTTCAAAAGCCGCCATGCGCCCCATCAGGTGATCCAGAACGGTGCGTTCTATATACGCAGGGGTTCCACCACGGACCACTTAAGAAGGGCCGAACTGGCATCCATCCTGCAGGAAAACGGGCTTTTGTCCTATGAAACCGTCGTAAGGACCGACCTTGGGCTTGATGCCCTGGATATGGAGAGAATCCGTAGATTCTTCGCCGGGCTGGAGGTTGCCGGCGACAGGTCCAATGAGATCCTGATGGAAACCTTCGGATTCATAGGCGACAGGGGAAATGGGGAGTACAGCCCCACAATCGGCGGTATGCTTCTGTTCGGGCTTGACATGCAGATACATATGCCCCACAGCCATATCAGGATCATTCATGACCAGCATACCGAGATGAAAACCGACAATATCCCCGGTCTGCTGGACTGGGCGTCGGTCAGGATAAGGGAGATAACAGGCGGAGGCGATTATCCCTTTGCCGCGGTTGACGAGGCCGTTGCCAACGCCCTTGTCCACAGGGATTACCTGGACGCTTCCAGGGGCATTATCGTCAACATCACAAAGAAAACTATCGAGATAACCAACCCGGGTGCATATTTCGGCGGAAACCGCATTTTCGGATACAGAAAGGACGATTTTCCCTTAAGGCGCAACCCCTGGCTCTACCAGAGGCTCGTCCTTGTGGACGACAAGAAGCGGTTCCTGAAGTACGGGCTGGGAATAAACAACATCAAGCGCGCCTTTGAGAGGATCGGCAAGGTCAAGTTCATCAACCTGGGCAGAAGCAATGCGTTCAGGGTGGTGCTGCCGAGGATTCCCGGGCAGAAACCCGGAAGCGCCGATAAGACGCAATAAGAAAAACAGCCGATACTTGGCTGTTTTCATATATCATTCCCGGTTCTCCTTCATAACCTCCCTGTCATCATGGACAGCTTTTTTGTTTTTCTCAGGCTTATTGCCCGATCCGTTTTTCTTCTTATTGTCCTCATTTTCCCGTAAAACGGGGGAATCCTCTTCATTGCACAACAGGCGTATGATCTTCTTTGCTGCAAGGATGTTGGCGCTGGCTTCAAGGGCCAGCCTGAAGGCAAGCATGCCCAGGGCGTCCCTGGTGATAAAGCCATCGTTGTTGTTCTCCGCGACCTCTGCCTCTATACGCCGGGCGATCGCATGCAGGGTATCATCCTGGATGGCGCGGAACCAGTCATAGAATTCCTCCATTTCCATGGAGCCCGTCTGATGCCTGATGATATTGGAAATATCGGTGATGGGAAGCACCTGTTTGAGTATGGATATGGCAATAAGGTAAGCCAGGTGGTCCCGGGTATACTTTTTTTGGACAGGCCTGGGGATCAGCTCATGCTTGACGTAATTGTTTATCATTGACGAAGTGATGAGCCTGTCTTCTTCATCCTGGGCAAACGTCTTCATCTGCCGCTCCAGGTAGGTGATTACCTGGTCCATATAGAGATCCAGGTCGGGAAGCGCATCCCAATTAGGGGTTTGGTGATCCTTGAGCATTGAAAACCATGAAACCATTTTCGTCCTGATATCAGCCTGTTGCATAGGCATCACCCCTTGTGGCAAAAATTACTTCCGGGCGCTCAGTTTACAGCACATATTATAAGCCGTATTATATCATGATAATTAAAATCTCACAACATGGTCAATATAATCATTGACAAAGTGAAAGTAATAGCATAACATAGTAATCAAAACCAGATGAAATAATATTCGATATTCAGGAGTGGTTATGGTGTTTGAACGGATCAGGAAAATAGATATCTGGGGAGACTCGGTGCTCAAGGGTATTATCTACGACAGGGGCAGGTATACGAGGCTAAGGGAGGATAATGCGGTAAATGGGCTTAAAAGTATGGGAGTGGATATCAGGAACAATTCCCATTTCGGACTGACGGCTCCCAAGGCCAGGGACCTGATGGCCCGTGAACTGGAGAAAGGAAATGACAGCCAGGCAGCCATAATCGAATTCGGTGGCAACGACTGTGATTTCAACTGGAAAGAGGTGTCCGAAAACCCGGAAAAAGAACATAGATGCAAGACTCCGCTGGACCAGTTCAGGCAGTGCATCATCGATATGGTGGGAATGCTCAGGAAGAAAACTATCCGGCCGGTATTGGTTAACCTTCCGCCGATTGATCCGGAAAGGTACTTCAAGTGGATCACGAGAGGCCTTAATGCCCAGAACATATTAAACTGGCTTGGCGATGTGCATCACATCTACCGACACCATGAATGCTACAATCTGTGCATCATGAGCCTGGCCGGCAGCCTGGGATGCGACCTTATCGATATAAGGCAGCCTTTCCTGCTGCAGAATGATTACACCCTGTTCCTGTGCGAGGATGGCATCCATCCCAACCAGCGCGGGCACGAACTTATCAGGACGGTCATGCGCGAATATGCAGGAAATATGGCGTTATAGACCTATACCGGTCTGCATGCCGGGTTGCGGACAGGCAGCGTGAATATGAAGCGTTCCGACCTGCAGTTCGCGTATACGGTATCCTTCTATAAAAACTTATGATCCTTATCTAATTCTTAACATTATATGCCCGGGATGATTTACTTATTGGAAAGCCTGTGATATCTTTTTTATCAGGTTACCGTCGCAACCGGCCAAGCTCTGATTTCTTTACCAATATATTACGATATGTTCAATAACGTCCTGTGTTTACCGGGGGGGGGTATATGCTTGGAACGCAGCGTATTTCCGAAGGACTTTATTATTGGAACCTCAACTGCTTCCTACCAGATTGAGGGTGCAGTGCTTGAAGGCGGGAGGGGAGCATCCATCTGGGACGTGTTCTCCCATACTCCCGGCATGATTCATAACGGGGATACCGGGGATATCGCCTGTGACCACTACCACAGGTATCCGGAAGATATCGCGCTGATGAAGGAATTGGGGGTGCGCGGATACCGCATGTCGGTGGCCTGGCCGCGGATCTTTCCGAAGGGTTCCGGAAGGTCCAACATGCCAGGTCTGGACTTCTATAACCGGCTTGTCGATGCTCTTTTGGAGGCAGGCATAGAGCCCATGGTTACCCTTTACCACTGGGACCTGCCCCAGGCGCTTCAGGAGAAGGGAGGCTGGGGCAACAGGGATACGGTATTATACTTTGCGGACTATGCCGACACCGTTTTCCGAAGCCTCGGAGACCGTGTGAAAAAGTGGAACACGCTGAATGAGCCGATTTGCACTGCCTTTACCGGGCACTGGTTCGGACGCCATGCGCCGGGTATAAAGGACGCTTCTCTGGCCGTCCAGGTCTCACACCACCTGATGCTGGCCCACGCGATGGCTGTAGAAGCGTTCAGGCAGTCCGGGCTGGATGGAAGGCTTGGTATAGCCCTGAACCTGTATCCCATATATCCGGCTTCCCAGTTGCCCGAGGATAAGAAGGCGGCATGGTTCGCCGACGGCTTCTATAACAGGTGGTTCCTGGATCCGGTGATGAAGGGTGCATACCCGGAGGACATGCTTTCGGTATACCGGGAAAATCTCAACGCTCCTGTGATAAGAGACGGGGATATGGAGAAAATAGCGGGAAGCCATGTGGACTTCCTGGGAATCAACTATTATTTCAGGAAGATCGTAAAGAGTTCCGAGAGCAATGACTTCCTGCCTATGGAAGAGGTAAGACCCGAGGGTGCCGAATTTACCGAGATGGGATGGGAAGTGTATCCCCAGGGCCTGCTGGACCTTTTGAGGCGGGTACACAGGGATTATGACGGTCCCTGCATGATGATAACCGAGAACGGCGCCGCCTTTAAGGACAATATCATAAGGGACGGCATCATCCAGGACGATGACCGGGTAAGCTACCTTGAGAGGCATCTTGAGAAAGCAAGGGAGGCCATATCCGAAGGTATAAAACTTGAGGGATATTATATCTGGTCCCTCATTGACAATTTCGAATGGGGACATGGGTACAGCAAGCGCTTCGGCCTTTTCCACGTTGATTACAACACCCTTGAAAGGTCATGGAAGAAAAGCGCCAGGTGGCTGAAAAGGTATATTGAGGAGAACAATCTCTGATAGATGGCCTGCGGACCGGATCCCATGAAGCCCGCTTCCGGCTTTTTCATGGACTGGATCCGGTGCTGCGGGTGTTCCACAGACAGGATATGTAACTGCATACCTTCGGGTATGCAGTTTTTTTCGCCTCATCCGGGCTGAGCCGCAGCGCCTGTATTTCAGTCTTGACAAGCCGTAAAGGGTCATGGTTAAATTAGTGGTAGTTATTATAACTACCAAAAGGGGTCCTGACTGTGACACTTATAGAATGCCTTATGAAAACCGGTCTTACCCGCCATGAATCGGAGCTGTACGTAGCCCTGTGCAGGGAAGGGGAGATGAACGGTTATGAGGCCGCCAAGGCCACCGGGATTCCCCGGGCCAACGCCTACCAGGCACTTGCAAGCCTGGCGGACAAGGGCGGCGCGTATATAATCGAGGGTCCGGTCCTGCGCTATGCGGCAGTGCCGGTGGAGGAATACTGTGCCAATGTCCTTGCCCATATGAATAACATCCTCGAGCATATAAAGAGGGAGTGCCCCAGGGGAAAGCCGCAGCACGAGCCCTATATTACCATAACTGGCTTCAGGCACATCGTGGACAAGATGAAGAATATGATAAGGCAGGCTAAAGAAAGGGTCTATGTATCCCTGTCCGAAAAGGAGATAGCCTATGTCCGCGATGAACTGCTGGATGCCATAGAACGAGGCCTCAAGGTTGTGGCCATAACCTCGTCCGGCGTCGAACTGGAGGGAGCGACCCTTTACACCATCCAGAAAAAACCGGGCCCGATAAGGATCATCGTTGATTCCACCCAGGTGCTTACCGGTGAAATATCGGGCCTTGAAGAGGATAGCTGCCTGTATTCAAGGAACAGGCCGCTGGTTGAACTGATAAAGGATTCGCTGAAAAATGAAATATTACTTTCGAGTATTGGAGGTCGCAGCCAATGAAGCAACTGATGAAGGATCACTTTTTGAACAGAATCGACGTGGAAGGCCTGGTCAAAGAATACGGGAGCCCGCTTTATGTCTATGACGAAAAGACATTAAGGGAGAGGATCAGGGAACTGGTTAACCTGCTGCCGTATCCATGGTTCAGTGTAAGCTGCTCCATCAAGGCCAACTCCAACCTGCATCTTCTTGGGATCGTGAGGGAGGAGGGCATGGAGGCCGACGCCATGTCGCCGGGAGAGATTTACATCCTTGAAAAGGCCGGATTTGATGCGTCCAGGATATTCTACGTAGGCAACAATGTATCGGCGGAAGAGATGAAATTCGTGCTGGACAGGGGGATCCTGGCAAGCGTGGATTCTTTGTCGCAGTTGGAACTGCTGGGCAGAATAAACCCCGGAGGAAGGGTGGCATTGAGGTTTAATCCCGGAGCAGGCGCCGGGCACCATGAAAAGGTGGTTACTGCAGGCTCAAAAACAAAATTCGCTATCCAGGAAGATCTGCTCGAGGATGCCAGGGCCATAGCAGGGAAATACGGCCTGAAGGTCGTGGGCATCAACCAGCACATAGGTTCTCTTTACCTTGACACAAAGCCTTTCATTGACAGTGTAAAGGCTCTGCTCCGAATAGCATCGCAGTTCGAAAACCTTGAGTTCGTCGATTTCGGAGGAGGATTCGGCATACCATACAGGAAACTCCAGGGCGAAGAGCGCCTTGACCTTAAGGATCTTGCCGGTCAGCTTGCTCCGATTCTCATGGAGTTCAGGGAGAATTATGGCGGAGACATCAGGTTCAAGGTGGAGCCAGGCCGCTATCCCTTCGCGGAATCCGGCGCGATACTCGGAACCGTTCATGCCATAAAGACCAGTTATGGCACGAAGTATATAGGAACCGACATAGGTTTCAATGTGCTGATGAGGCCCATACTCTACGATTCCTACCACGAAATCGTGGCCTTCAGGAACAACAGATTGCTTGACGGCCAGGATGATGAGAAGGTTACCATCGTCGGGAACATATGCGAAAGCGGCGATATACTGGCGAAAGACAGGCCCATGCCTCCGCTCCGGGAAGGGGATATAATAGGGGTTCTGGACGCCGGATCATATGGATACTCCATGGCCTCCAACTACAACCTGAGGCTGCGTCCCGCCGAGGTGCTCATAACACTGGACGGCAACGCAAGGCTGATCCGCAGAAGGGATACCTTTGAAGACCTGCTTGCGGGTTTCAGGTTTTAAAGCCATGGCTTGAGCATATTTTGCCTGCCATCTGCCCAAGATAGGGATGAATATCTATCCTGGGGAATGGTATCCATGGCGGAAGAGATAAAGAAAGCAAAAACGGGACTGATAATGATCACCTATGCCATACTGCTGCTTGCCGGGCTTTTTAACCTGGGAAGCCTGATTTCCTTTATCGGCAAAGTGATCTCCCTTGTCAGTCCTTTTCTTTATGGTATTGCCATAGCCTATGTGCTTAACCTGCTGATGAGGCTTTTTGAAAGGCTTTTCTCCTTTATGGACAGGAGCAGGACCGTTTTCGTGCGAAGGCTCAAAAGGCCGCTGTCAATACTATGCGTCTTCCTGACGCTGGTGGTCGTGGTGGTGGCCTGGATGGTCCTTGCAATACCCGAGCTTTCATCAAGCGTGTCCAATATAGCCGCTGATATGCCCGAGTATATTGCCGACGTGGAGCGCTTCCTGAACCAGACCATTGAAGACCTGGGGCTCAAGGGGGGATTCTGGCAGAATATTTCCCTCAACTGGAACGAGATTGTAGCCAGGGCCGGACAGGCCATTTCCGCGGCCTTCCCGCGCATATTCGGATTCACGAAGAATTTCGCCGGGTTTATAATCAATATGTCCACAGGGATACTTATCTCCATCTACCTGCTTGCCGCCAAGGAAAAACTCCTGATGATCCTCAGGAAGCTGATGTATGCGTGGCTTCCCAAAAGACTGTGCAGCCGGCTTCTGGATATATGCGCAGTGGCCAACCGCACCTTCAGGGGCTATTTCTCCGGGATGATCATCAACGCGCTGATAGTGGGGGCCATGGCCTTTGCCGGAATGGTTTTGCTGGGCATCCCCAACGCGTTCCTGCTAAGCATGGTATTGGCCGTTACAGGCATCATACCCATCATCGGGCCGCTTATTGGTTCAATCCTGAGCTTTATCATCGTCCTGCTGGTGGTTCCAGGAAAGGCGCTGCTGTATGCCATATTGCTGCTGGTTATACAGGAGGTGGACAACATACTTATATATCCAAGGGTAGTGGGAAGGTCCATCGGACTGGGCGGAATCTGGATCCTGTTCTCCCTGCTTCTTGGCGGAAGCCTGTTCGGCATAGCGGGCACCATAGCGGGAATACCTGCTTTTGCCGTGATATGGACCATAGTGCGCAAGCTCACCAACAACAGGCTCAGGAAGAAGGAGATGGTCATTGAGCCCTAATCGGTTTTCCCGTCATGGGAGGATGGATGAACCACAACAACCTGTTTTCGTCCAACAGATAAAGGGATAATATCCATTATACCGTGTGCCTGGGATTATCGCTGACTGATAGGACAGAATCATCCGTGACTGGAGGTAATGAAATGGGAATAAAGAAAGTAATTGCCGTCGCATGCATCCTGGTGCTGGGCCTGGGACTGGCGGGCTATTTTGTCTTTTCGCAAACCCGTATAAGGACCGATTTGGCCAGAAAGCCAGAAAACGATTCAATAAGTATGCCGAATGAAGCCGGAACGGCCCACGATGAAAGCCTATCGGATACCGGCGCGTCGGATGCCGGCGGGATCAGCGTGCCTGGGCAGGACGGTGTCCGGAAGGACGAAGCCAAAGACATGCCTGTCACGGCTGAAGGCATATTCAACGGAAGGATTGACAGCAACTTCATCGAGGTGGAGTTGGAAGACGGCGCCATACGCAGTTTCCAGCTCAACGATGACCTCAGGGAGAGTTTCGACGATTACGGGTTTGAGCCGGGGGACAGGATACGGCTCAGCTACAGGGAACGGGAAGGGCAAAACCCCCTCCTGGAAAAAATCGAGGAGATCCAGTAGGCCATAAAAAAAACGACCCATCCAAAGGATGGGTTTTTGTTGGTGCGGTCGACCGGACTTGAACCGGTACGCTTGCGCATACGCCCCTCAAACGTACGTGTCTGCCAATTCCACCACGACCGCATATCGCATATGGACGCCTTTTCGGCGCAAATTTAATTATACAGACATCTTTGGATCGTGTCAACATCAATTTCAGCATGAATAAGAGAAACATAATACCAGGATTTTCAGTTCTCGTTATGGAGGCAATTGTCTATGGCTATGACCAGGGCGCTGAAAAAGGCGGCGTTGTTGGGATCAATGACATCCAGTTCATAACTGTCCCCGAAGGCAAACCATTTTTTGTGGACCTCTCCCACCGGGATGCCTTCATTGTAAATGACAAAATCCATGCCGAACAGGCTGCCTTCTATGGTGTAGTCTCCGTATTGGCTCTGTATTGCAAGGCGTGGTCTGAACAGGGAAAACTCCTTTTTTACAATGGCGCAATGGTTATCCCCGCAAAAAATATGGTATTCGGGCAGGAGCCGGAACAACCGGCGCTCAATATAATACAGTTCCTGCCCGGTTATGTCGTATATGTGTATTTTGGCCCCTATTGTGAATATTTGCCCCTGAACGGTAAACACAGGCCGTTGGTTTTCATCGAACACTAATACCTGTCGCCAAGGGAAAAAACCTTCTGTTTGATATATAGCTTCATCTGCTTCCTCCGTAAAGATGCTTCCATTTGATTTTATCACTATTGGCGCCCGATATGATATTATAAATTCATAAAAGGCATATATGTTTTCCCCTTCAGAACACTGTTATGGTATAATATAGCTGCTTATGCTAATAATTCGTTCATGTTCACCGGCCCTGGCCGCCGTGACGCTGCTTTTGGCAGAATATATCACATAGATTCAGACAGAGGTGTGTTTGATGACCGATGAACCCATTTTTGAAAAGCTGCCGGGAGAAAAATACGAAGACAACCGAAGCCGCCTGGCCATATTTTTCGGGGTATTGTACAGGAAATTCTGGAGACTGATAACCATCAACCTCATGTTTATTGTCTTCAACATCCCTGCTATTGTTCTCTCGTATTTTCTGAGCATTTACCTGATAGGCATATTCATTCCCGAAGCATCAACCATTTCAATTGAAGAATTCAGGTTCCTGTTATGGGACAGCGGCTTTCCCACAACCATGTTTTTCATGGCAATTCCCATAATTACCGTGGGTCCTGCCCAGGCAGGCCTGACATACCTGCTCAGGTGTTATTCCTACGAGAGGCCTACTTTTACCTGGTCGGACTTCAGGGACAAGATGAAGGAAAATTTCAAACAGGGCATTGCGGTAACTTTTATAAACCTTTTCCTGCTGCTGTTCCTGATATTTGACCTGTACCTGTATCCAAGGGTATCCGATGGCGGTGTGCTGTTTTCCATTGCCAACGGCCTGATGATCATGGTATTTATCCTGTTCATGATGGCTTCCCTGTATATCTACCCCATGATGGTCACTTATGAGCTGAAAATCAGGGATTTGTACAAGAATGCCGTTTTGTTCGCACTGGCACGTTTTTTGCCAAACCTGGTGATCCTGATCCTGTGCTTCCTCGTGATCATCGGACCCACATTGATCCTGGCCGCTACAGGGAGCGGCATTGTCCTGCTGATTACCTACCTGATCTATGTCTGCTTCGGATTCACGCTGCCCGGTCTGATTATCAATTTCATGGTCAATCCGGTGATGGACAAGTACCTCAACAGGAACCGGCAGGCGCAATGAGGGCATTAATGCGTAATACACAAGGCTGCCGGTTTCCCGGCAGCCTTTTTGATCATCATTCTTCGAATATATCCTGCATCCTGTAGAAACCTGGCTCCTTGCCATACAGGAAGGTTGCCGCCTTGAGGGCTCCCTCGGCAAACAGGTTCCTGGACAGGGAAGTGTGCCTGATTTCCAGGAGCTCGTCATTGCCTGCGAACAGGACGGTATGCTCGCCTGTGATGGTGCCGCCCCTGATGGCATGTATGCCTATCTCGTCCCTTGTGCGTTTCTGATTGCTGGAGTGCCTGTCGTAGACGTACTTAAGCTGGTTCGGGGAAATTGCCGAGTTTATGGCATCGGCAATGGCAAGGGCTGTTCCGCTGGGGGCGTCAACCTTCTGATTATGGTGCTTTTCTATTATCTCAATATCAAAGGAGCCATACAGGGTCTTTGCGGCCGTTTTTACCAACTGGAGCAGCAGGTTTATGCCCAGCGACATATTGGCCGACAAGAGGACAGGAATCTCGGCCCCTGCCTTTTCAATCTTCTCTTTCTGTTCAGGGGAGAAGCCGGTGGTGGCTATGACGATTGGCAGCTTCTTTTCAATGGCATATCCCAGGATCCTGTCAAGAGCGGTGGGGTGTGAAAAATCGATGATCATATCGATCTTTTCCCTGATGTCCGCAGTGTCCGTATATACGGGGAACGGGGCGTTACCGTTGGGTCTGACATCAAGTCCGGCGACTATGGCGAGATCATTCCGGAACCTCGCGCACTGGACTATGTTTTGTCCCATTCTTCCGTTGCAGCCATTCAACAGTATATTGATCATTTTATCAACCTCCGGCTATATATCAGGTAAGGAGAAAGGCAGAAAAATCATATCAGGCCGTATTCCTTCATCGCCTTTTTCAGTGTTTCCATTCCCTGCGGGCTTATGTCTACAAGGGGCAGGCGGCAGCGTCCCGCATTCATCCCCATAAGGTTCATGGCAGCCTTCACAGGGATCGGGTTGGTTTCGCAGAACAGGGCCTTGACCAGCGGATCAAGCTTTATCTGAATCCTGCGGCTTGTTTCCAGGTCCCCTTCCATAAAGGAATGGACCATCTTGTGTATGTCGGCAGGAACGATATTGGCAGCCACCGAAATAACACCCTTGCCTCCAAGGGCCAGCAGAGGCACTACGTTCCCGTCCTCGCCCGAATACTGGATCAGTTCATCACCGCAGAGATAAGCGGTTTCAGCCACCTGCATCAGGTTGCATTCCTTCACGGCAACGATGTTGGGGATTTCCGAAAGACGCTTCAGTGTTGAGGAGTTGATATTCAGACTGGTCCTTGAGGGGACATTGTAGATTACAACGGGGATGTCCACACTTTCGGCAATGGCCTTGAAGTGCTGATAGAGCCCTTCCTGGGTGGTCTTGTTGTAGTAGGGTGTGACCGACAGGATGGAGTCCGCGCCTATGCTCTGGCAATACTGGCTCAGTTCGATGGCATGGCGGGTATCGTTGCTGCCGGCTCCCATCATGATATGTACCCGGTTCCTGATGCGGTCTGCGGCAAAGCGAAGCACCTCCTTATGCTCCTCGTCAGACATGGTGGATGCTTCTCCCGTGGTTCCGCAGATCAGTATGGCGTCAGTTCCTTCCTTAATATGCCACTCGATCAGTTCCCCGAGTTTCCCATAGTCGACTCCGTCCTCGGTAAACGGTGTTACAAGCGCTACACATGACCCGATGAATAATGGCTTCTTCATAACAGGCACTCCTTCCTTTCACGACAGGTGAGTGATAAAAAAGCTGTCGTTGAGTTAACGGCAGCTTATACTTTGCATAGAGCAAGCATATAACGATCTACCGATAGCTCTCCACTGTATTTGCCAGTGACAGTCGCAAGGCTGTTAACCATGCGCCCAGGCAGCAGATTGGACGGAATCATGCTCCTTCGGCAATTTCTCCTTTCTGCCGGGTTCATCGGGCCCGCCGCCCTCATCCGGATTACTCATAGAAAATGCGCCTCTATCTATAGATTATATTCAGTTTTTCCGATTCATTCCATACCCTGCAGGACTGGCATGCACAAACCATTGTCCCAGGGGTATTTCATGCCGGGTTACCGTAAATATTATCACGATTTGGGCACGTTGTCAAAGAACATTTTATTATGATATAGTTAAAGGGATGAATGGCTGGAAAACGGAGGTATTGAAGTGTCTCCAAGCAAGGTACAAAAGAAGTCGAAAAGGAGCGTAAAACCAGTATCAAGAAAGGTGAAGAATCCGGGCAAGAGCCGGCTGAAAGCCGAAATAGCTGGGCTTCTGATCGCCGTCGCGGGCGTTATCATGATGCTCAGCATTTATTTTGACGGCGCCGCCGGGCCTTTGGGTGAACTCATTGGCCGGTTTACGGGCGGCCTTTTTGGTCTTATGGGTTATGTGGTCCCGGCGTTCACCTTTATTCTCGGCATTATCATTATCTTCAGGCCAAGGGCGGTTTCCAGGTCAGGGAAAACCATGCTGACGCTGATACTGATATCCCTTGTATCAGCCTTGCTCCAGGCCGGACTTCATGATGTCGCCTATTACCAGAATATGAATGTCGGCCAGTACATAACCACCTTCTACCATGAAGGCGTTCGTGCCATAGGAAAGGGCGCCGGCGGTTTCGTGTCATCGGGCGGTGTGATTGGAGGCATCATTGGTGTGCCGTTGCTGTTCGTTTTCAAGAAGCTGGGAACCATGATCATCCTTATTACCCTTGCCATCATATCCGCAATGCTCCTGACGAGGCTGTCCCTGGCAAAGGCCGCAAAGGGGGTTTACCGGGGAACCGCCGGGGTCATCACCGGCATGGTGGACGCTGTAAAAAAGCGGAGGAGCGAACGGGAAGAGGAATTGGGCGATGAGGATTATGACGATGACGAAGATGAAGACGATGAAATCGAATTGCCTGACACATTTGCCCCCGGCACCCGGAAACGCGCCAGGATAGTGGACTTCCCGCTGCAGGAAGCCAGGGGGCGGGAAGAGATGGAGCCTCCCGAACCCGAGCCCGCTAAACAGGAAGACATGCCGTTGATGCTCGGAGATGAACAGTATAGGAGACAAAGGCCGGCCTCAACGAATCATGAAAAGCCTGCCGCATCAGTGAAGACCGCATCGGCGCAAAAGGCGCCCGGCCAGGATGAAGTTCCTGCCCCGGATGAAAACGGGGGAATTATCGCCCGCGAGCATAAAGGAGAATACGTTTTCCCGCCCCTGGAACTGTTGAGCAGATCCAGGGAGGGTGAATCGAACATGAGGCGGATAAAAGCATCGGCCGCAGAAAACGCCAGGAAGCTTGAAGCCACCCTGGAGAGCTTTGGGATAGGGGCAAAGGTAATAAATGTATCCATCGGTCCGGCGTTTACCCGCTATGAGCTGCAGCCGGCGCCCGGCGTGAAGGTGAGCAGGATAGTCAACCTTACCGATGATATCGCCCTTAACCTTGCTGCCTCAGGTGTCCGCATAGAGGCGCCCATCCCCGGCAAAGCGGCCATAGGGGTTGAGGTGCCAAACAATGAAGTAGCCCCCATCAGCCTGCGCAGCGTCCTGGAATCCCCAGAGTTCACGCGGCATGAATCAAGGCTGGCGGTTGCCCTGGGAAAGGACATCACCGGAGAGAACGTGGTTGTGGACCTTGCAAAGATGCCCCATATACTGATAGCGGGCGCTACGGGCTCAGGAAAGAGCGTATGCATCAACTCCATTGTCATCAGCCTGCTGTATAAGGCGACCCCGGACGATGTTAGGATGCTCATGATCGACACCAAGGTGGTGGAACTGGGTGTTTACAACGGTATTCCACACCTGCTGATCCCGGTCGTCACCGATCCCAACAAGGCTGCGGGGGCCTTAAGGTGGGCCGTTTCGGAAATGACAACCCGCTACAGGCTCTTTGCCGACCGCGGGGTACGCGATATCCTGGGTTATAACGCCTATATAGAAGAAACCGGCGAGGGGGACAAGCTTCCCCAGATCGTCATCATAATAGATGAGCTTGCGGATCTTATGATGGTCGCTCCCCATGATGTGGAGGATTCCATCTGCAGGCTGGCCCAGATGGCGCGGGCGGCGGGCATGCATCTCGTGATCGCCACACAGCGTCCTTCGGTTAATGTCATAACAGGCGTCATCAAGGCCAATATACCTTCGCGCATAGCCTTTGCCGTGTCCTCCCAGGTGGATTCAAGGACCATCCTGGATATGGCCGGGGCTGAGAAGCTCCTCGGCAAGGGGGATATGCTCTATTATCCGGTTGGAGTTCCAAAGCCGATACGTGTAAAGGGTTGCTTCGTTTCCGACAAGGAAGTGGAGCTGACGGTTGACTTTGTCAAAAACCAGATGAAAGCCCTATATGATGAGGATATCATCGAGAATATCAATGATGACTCCGGCGGCAGCGGTGAAGAAGACGAAGATGGCGTGGACGAACTTCTTCCCCAGGCCATAGAGGCTGTCATTGATTGCGGGCAGGCATCTGTTTCCTTTATCCAGCGGAAGTTCAAGGTCGGATACGCCAGGGCTGGAAGGATTATCGACCAGATGGCTGAGCGAAACATCATCAGCGGCTATGAAGGCAGCAAGCCCAGGAGGGTCCTGATCACGAGGGAACGCTGGGAAGAAATGAAAATGAACAGCCGTACGGAGGGCGAGCCATGAACCATTTCGCCGATTTTCTATCAGGCTGGAATGTGCTGCTTGCGTTTGTGAATCTCCTGATCCTAATTATGACCTTTTATATGGGACTGAGGTTCATAAAACGCACGACCCTGATGACCACCGCCGTCTTTATTCTTCAGCTCTGCGTCCTGACGGCGGGGATACTGGCATTCATAAGCAAGACTTATCTTGTGCCACTTTTTGAAATAGCCCTGAGCCTTTTAGGCGTCGTTTTCCCTTCATTATTCCTGGTCCATGATTATTTCTGCATGAAGCGCAGGATAAAAGAGAGCGGAGCTGCCGCGCCTCTCATCCGAAAGCTGGAGAAGGAAGGCCGCGCGGCGAAATACAGCTATTTTACGGAAGAAGCCATGGACTGGGGAGAAGAGGCACAACCGGGCATGGTTTCAGCAACGCTGTCCATGAATGAAAAAAAGCTGAAAAAGCAGTTCATGGCCCAGATTAACGCGGCCCATAAGCTCATTGAAAAAGGAAAGCTCGAGGACGCTCTGGCAAATTACAGGATCCTGGCGGGAATAGCCCAGGATAATCCCTGCGTTGTATATAATACAGCCTGGCTGATGAGGAAGCTCGGGCAATATGAACAGTCGCAGAAACTGTACAAAAAGGTCCTGGACCTGTGGGGGAAAAAATCAGCACAAAAAAACGGGGAAACCGACGACGAGGATTATGCGGAGGATACCGGGTTCAACAATGAAGAGTTCTGCGCCATGGTATACTTCGGTTATGGCATATGCTGCTATGCCCTGAAAAAATACGAACTTGCCATCATAAACTTCAATAAGGCCATGAAGCATGTACCTGACCTGAGGGAGGCCGATATCAACATCGCCAAGGCATACCTGGCGCTGGAAAAATTCGAGGAAGCGGAAGAGCATATCCGAAGCGCGCTGGAGAAGAAGGACGACGCAAGGCTCAGGTATCTTATCGCCGTGATCTGCTTTGAAAAGAACAGGGACATGGAGTGCAAGTACCATCTTGAGAAGATCACCGAAAGCCATAATGACTTTGTGGAAGCCTGGGACCTTTTAGGCAAGGTCTGCAGGAGGACCGGGGACTGGAAGGGCGCCGAAACCGCCTACAGGAAGCTGACACAGATACAGCCACAGGATGCCGATGCATGCTACAGGCTGGGATTTGCCCAAAGGCAGGAGGGAAAGACAGAGGAAGCCTTCAACAGCTTTAAAATCGCGGCGGATATCAATCCGATGCACAGCCGGGCGCTCTACAGCATGGCTTCCATCCTGGACGCCCAGGGGAAATACGATAAAGCCATCCAATACCTGAAAAAATCCCTGGAAGGGGACGAAAAACTGGAAATGGCATACAACCTGCTGGCGGAGATCTATATCTCCAGGGACCAGTTGTTTGATGCCATCCATGTTTATGAGGAAGCCTCGGCAGTGCACCCGGAATCCTATATCATACAGTATAACCTTGGCATTACCCTGATGATGGTCAGGCACTTTGAAGAAGCGGTACAGGCTTTCAGGCGGGCGCAAAGGATAACGACCGACGACCCGGCCCTCTATTACAACTGGGCTTCGGCGGCAATAGCCCTCAAAAACTACAGCGAAGCGGCCAGGCTTTACAAGGAAGGGCTCCGATACAAGCCCGACGACGACGAGATGCTGTATGGCCTGGCACGCATCTCAGCCCTATCGGGAGACGCGGATGCGGCCATCGCTTTCCTGTCACAGTGCTTCCGGATCAATCCCGCGCTTAAGCTCAGGGCAAAGGCGTCCCATGATTTCGCGTCGCTTAGGACCATGAAAGAATTCAGGGAAATCACGAGCCTGCCCTGCAAGGAGGCCTGAAAAGCGGGAAGGGTTTTACCTATTTGAAGAAAACGTTCATGTTACTCTTATTGATCTCGTAGGTTCCAGTGTCTTCCCTGTCCTCGATGGTTTTGCCGCTGCACAATTCGTTCAGCCTTCTAACCACCAGTTCACCCCAAAGTCTCTGGCGCTGCGCTACCACGTAAGTATTCCCGTTTTCGAGGGCAGCCCTGGAATCCTCGGTTTTGTCGAAGACCACGCAAAGGGGTGTCATGCCCAATTCTTCCTTCAGTTTCCTGGCAAAGAAACTGCCAACGGAATCCAGGCAGACAAAGCAGTCGAATTCACGTTTATCCCTTATTGCATCCTTAAATTCCTTCCATCTGCCTTCCTGGTCGCCGGATTTCGATTTCATCATGGTAACTTCTATCCCGGGATACTTGCCGATGACTTCCATGAAACCGTCAATCCTGTCCTTCATATTCTGTGCGGTATGGAAAGGGCATACGGCAAATATCCTTCCCTTGCCGTTCAGCTTTTTGCCCGCCAGTTCGCCGAGAAGTCTGCCGGCCTTGCGGTTATCGGTCCCTATAAAGCTGCTTCTTGGCAGATCCGGGATGTCTGTATCGTAGAAAATAACCTTTATGCCCTTATCTATGGCCCTCATCAGGCTTTGCCTTACTTCCTGGGCGTCAAGGGGGCTTATTCCTATGCCGTCCACGCCCTGGCTGATGGCTTCATCAATGTACGAGGCCTGGATTTTCGGATCATGGGTTTTCGGTGCACGCCAGGTAACGTCCACGCCAAGCTTAGCCCCGGCGTCAATGGCTCCGTCCCTGGTATCGTGGAAGAACGGGATGTCGATGTGGGTCATAATGGCGAACGACCTTTTCCTGGCGGTTATCCTGTCAAAGCTGAACTTGTTGATGGCTTCCTCGAGGCCTGCGATGACCGAGTCAAAGCTTTCCGAAAGCTGTACAAGGATTTCCGAGGAATTCATCTGCGAGTAAATCAGCGAAGTTATCTCCTGGGTTGAAGCTGCTGTTTCCTCGGCCACGGCGGCTATATTGGTGATGGAATCGGACAGAGTCTTCTTGAAATCGTTGAGTATGGAGATCTTCTTTTTAACGTCAAGAAGCTGGGCGAACAACACTTCGACAGCGTTGGAGATATTGATAAACGCTTCATTGGTCTTGTTCACCGACTCGGCCTGTTCCTGAATCGTCGAAGTCGTCATCTCGATGGTTTTCGTAGTGATATCGACCTGCTTCTGGATCCCTGCAATTATTTTCTTTATCTCCTCGCTTGAAACGTAACTCTGCTGGGCCAGTTTCTTGATCTCCTCCGCCACTACCATGAACCCTCTGCCCTTTTCGCCTGCCCTTGCGGCTTCTATGGAAGCGTTCAGGGACAGGAGGTTGGTCTGGCTGGCGAGGCCCGCAATGGTGGAGGTGATATTGCTGATGTTGGCCGCCATCTCGTTGAGCTGCTTCATATTCAGGTTAATTTCCTCCATGTTTTTTTCTGTTTCCATGCTCTTGCCAAGCAGGTCGGTGATATTCGATTTGCCGAACTCGGCCATATCCTTGGTGACATCGGCCTTCTTAATCATGAGCTCGGCCGAGGTGGCAACCTCCTCCAGCCTGCTGACCAGTTCCTGTGTGACCTTGGTGCTTTCTTCCGCGTCCTGGGCCTGTTCACTTGCTCCCCTGGACACCATGTCGGCCGATGCGGCTATTTTGCTTGAAACGTCCGACGCTTCCCTGGATGTCATTTTCACGGTATTTGCCAGGTGCTTGGCCTCTTCCGTCGACCTGCCCACGTTGGACAGCACCTGGTTGAAGGTCTTGATTAATTCGTTGCCTTCCCTGATCAGGCCGCTTACGGACAGGTTCTTGCTTTCCGGGATGGCGTTATTCAGGTTTCCTTCCCTGGCTTCGCGGAAAGCCTCAATCAGTGCCTGGTGCCCCCTTGTTACACCGGTAAAGACCAGGAACTGTACTGCAAGACCAGCCAATGCCAGTATACAGGACGGTATTATAAAGATCAGCGCCTTTCCCGGCGAACTGAACAAGGCTATTACCAGCAGGGCTACGGGCAGAAATGATGTGAAGATATGGTTAACCAGAACAATAACCCAGGACTTATTTCTAATCTCCATAATATTGACCCCTTGTCAACAAATATTGATTTAGATCGCTGAATGTACCAGAGGTGCGTTGCATGGGCAGTAAAACAGGGATGCAACTATAATGAGATCCGGGCTTCCGAACGGCCATGTGTTCCAATTATTATATACCAATATTAGTTAATGAAATAACATTTTAACTTCAAGAAGCCTGGAAGTTAATATACAGTCGGCGAGGCGCCCTGGAAGATCAAGGCTTTCGCCATCCTGCCCATGAGCGCCGGACGATTGACACGGTGAATGGTATTGCTTTACACTGAATATGGCATAAATAAGTATTTATGAGGTATGAGGAAACTGCAGGTTTACCTCGTGGAGTACCCTTAAGGCTTTCCGGGAAATCACAAGCCTTCCCGGGAAAGAGGATTGGCCATATTGCAGGAAAACGCGGCATGACTGCCTTCGACAGGCGGATTGCCGTGCCGATAGAATATGGAACGAGAGGAAGAACAGCATGCCAGTATTTGATTTTCCACTTGAAAAGCTGAAGGAGTATAAAGGAATCAACCCAAAACCGGCTGACTTTGACGAGTTTTGGGACGAATCCACCAGGGAAATGAAACAGACGCCCCACCGGGCGGAACTGGTGCCCGCCGATTTCCGTACCGATTACGCGGAATGCTTCCACCTGTATTTTGACGGCACCGGAGGTTCCAGGATACATGCCCAATACCTGAGGCCTGCACAAAGGAAAGGAAAATGCCCGGTTATCCTGATGTTCCATGGATACTCGGTGGACGCTGGGGACTGGGTCGATAAACTGGGCTATGTCGCTGCCGGGTTCTGTGTGTCTGCGCTGGACTGCCGCGGGCAGGGAGGCCTGTCGGAAGACCTTGGACAGACGAAAGGCACCACCTTTAAATGCCATTTCATCAAAGGTCTCGACGGAGATCCCCGGGATATGCTGTTCAGGCATATCTTCCTTGATACTGCCAAGCTCGCTGATATCGTACTTGGCTTTCCCGAGGTGGATGAGAACAGGGCGGGAGCTACTGGAGGCTCCCAGGGCGGCGCCCTGACGGTCGCGTGTGCTGCCCTGGAACCGAGGATAAAGAAGCTTGCCCCGGTATACCCGTTTTTAAGCGATTACAAAAGGGTATGGGAGATGGACCTGGATACAAATGCCTATGAGGAACTGAGATACTATTTCAGGCGCTTTGATCCGCTTCATGAAAGGGAAGAGGAGATATTCACCAAGCTGGGGTATATTGATATCCAGCACCTGGCTCCGAGGATAAAGGGCGAGACCCTGTGGACCGTGGGTCTTATGGATACCATATGCCCTCCGTCGTCCCAGTTTGCGGCATACAACAAGATCAGGGCTAAAAAGGATATGCTGATCTATCCGGACTTCGGTCATGAACATATCCGCGGCCTGGCAGACAGGATTTTCACGTTTTTTATGGACCTTTGAAAACGGTTAGGATGTACAAAAAGGAACTGATTTCTTGACACATAATTTAAAAATGTATACAATGAATCCATGATGGCATTCAATATTTTACTATTGAGCAGCCATTTCCATGATCCTTACTGCAAGAGTTTTACATGAAAGTGAAGCCAGCTTTTCTTTCATGCTGCAACATCTGTTGATGTTGCAGTTTTGCAGAATACCGATTTCACCGAACCTTCCGCGTCGGTTTCAGGCGCATCCTTTACGGATCGGCGAACCGCAGGAAGGTGCTGGGTGGGATCTGTTTGCATTATTGATGATGAATAGTGTATTGGAAGAAAACAAAAGCAAAGGAGGTGAGTGAGATAGAATTTGTTTATGGTCTGATAGTTGGAGTTATAATTGCGATAATTGGTTCACTTATATCCTTCCGAAAGGGAGTTGAACATAGAAAACGAGTGGCGGAAGCTGAGATAGAGAGTGCAGAGAAAGAAAGCCAACGTTTGATAAGTGAAGCAGAGAAGGTTGCTGAAAGGAAAAAGCGTGAGGCTCTGATAGAAGCGCGTGAGGAGATCCACAAAAGCAGGGTTGAACTTGAAAGAGAAGTCCGGGAACGCAGGTCCGAGATCCAGAGGACTGAAAGACGTCTCCAGCAGAAGGACGAAACCCTTGAAAAGAAGATGGATATCCTGGAAAAGAAGGACGAGGCGCTCAACAGGCAGATTCAGGAGGTTGAGGCCAAAAAGGCCGAGATCGAAGAACTTTACCAGAAGCAGATAGAAAAGCTCGAGAGCCTCTCGGGTTTGACCGTGGAAGAAGCCAAACAGTACCTGCTGAGCAGTATTGAAGGCGAAGTCAAACATGAAGCAGCCATTATGGTCAAGGACATCATAGAGCGTTCCAAGGAGGAAGCAGACAGGAAATCCAAGGAAGTCCTGGCCTGTGCCATTCAAAGGTGCGCAGCCGATCATGCCTCTGAGATCACCGTATCGGTGGTGGCTCTGCCCAACGATGAGATGAAGGGCAGGATCATAGGACGTGAGGGCCGCAACATCAGAACCCTGGAAACCCTTACAGGCATAGACCTGATCATCGACGATACACCTGAGGCAGTTATTCTGTCAGGGTTTGATCCGATACGCAGGGAGATTGCAAGAATTGCCCTGGAAAAACTGATCATCGACGGGAGAATACATCCGGCGCGCATCGAAGAAATGGTGGAGAAGGCCCGCAAGGAAGTGGAAAACACCATCCGCGAGGAAGGTGAACGGGCTACATTCGAAACCGGTGTTCTTGGCCTGAATCCTGAACTGGTCAAGCTGCTGGGTAAACTGAAATACCGCACCAGTTATGGCCAGAATGTGCTCCAGCACTCCATTGAGGTATCCCACCTGGCAGGCCTTATGGCAGCCGAACTGGGAGAGGATGTGGCGCTTGCAAAGCGTGCGGGTCTGCTTCATGACATCGGAAAGGCTGTTGACCATGAGATTGAAGGGACGCATGTGACCATCGGCGCCGATCTGTGCAGGAAGTACAAGGAGTCGGAGGAAATTGTCAACGCAATCCTGGCTCATCATGGAGATGTTGAAGCCAAATCGATAGTGGCCGTGCTGGTTCAGGCCGCTGACGCAGTATCGGGCGCAAGGCCCGGAGCACGAAGAGAAACGCTGGAAACCTATGTAAAACGCTTGCAGAAGCTGGAGGAGATTGCCAACTCATTCCCCGAAGTCGACAAGTCATACGCGATACAGGCGGGAAGAGAAATAAGGATTATGGTTAAGCCAGAAATGGTTAACGATGACGGAATGATTATGGTCGCAAGAGATATTGTCAAAAAGATTGAAAATGAAATGGACTATCCGGGTCAGATCAAAGTCCATATAATAAGAGAGACCCGGGCAGTTGAATATGCAAAATAGCCTTATATGTCAGGAAGCGTGAATACGCTTCCTGACTTTTGATTCTTAAAATATTCAGGTTTTGGCGGCAAGGCCTGCCAGACGCCTTGAATGCCGGAAAGGAAGAAATCGTTGAAGATCCTGTTTGTAGGCGACGTCTTTGGCGAAACTGGACGAAAAGCGCTGGGGATACAGATAGAAAAAATCAGGAATCTTGAGAAGCCTGATTTTATCATTGTCAATGGAGAGAATGCGGCAGGCGGAAAGGGAATAACATATAATACCGCGCAGGAGATATTCTCCTGCGGTGTTGACGCCATAACCATGGGAAACCATACATGGGCGCGCAAAGAGGTTATGAACATCATAGACTCGGGAATGAACATCATACGCCCGGCCAACTATCCCAGGGGAGTTCCGGGGAAAGGCAGGATCATTCTCGAGAAGGATGGCGTAAAGCTTGGGCTTATAAACCTGATTGGCCGTGTCTACATGGAAAACAATGTGGATTGTCCGTTCCAGGCGGCCGACAGGGAGGTGCAGAACCTGAGGGGCCAGGTTGACGCCATACTGGTGGATTTCCACGCGGAGGCCACCAGCGAGAAAATAGCCATGGGATATTACCTGGATGGACGTGCGGAGGTTGTTGTGGGAACACATACCCATGTCCAGACAGCCGACGAACAGATCCTGGAGAACGGGACAGCATATATAACCGATGTCGGATTCACCGGACCCGCTGACGGCGTGATCGGAGTGAACAGGGAACAGATAATCAGGAAGTTTACCTCCGGTCTGCCGTCGCAGTTTGAGCCGGCCTCCGGAAGAGCCATATTCAATGCCGTCATGGTCACGATTGATCCTGTGATGAAAAAAGCAGTAAATATACGGAGAATTGCAGATTATATCAAACTATGAAACGTATCGATTTATTTGTGGAGGTTGATCAACAGATGGACGTTCTCAAAGTATCCTCAAAATCGAATCCCAATTCTGTAGCCGGCGCCATTGCAGGTATGGTCAGGGAAAAAGGTTATGCAGAAGTACAATCCATTGGTGCCGGCGCGTTGAACCAGGCGGTCAAGGCCGTAGCCATCGCGAGAGGATTTCTTGCGCCGTTGGGAATAGAATTGGTATGCGTACCCGCCTTTTCAGAAATCATAGTGGATGGGGAAGAACGTACCGCCATGAAGCTCATCGTCAGCCCAAGAAGATAAATATTATATGCCAGCGGTAAATTTGACAGCGGTAGATTTGACAGCGGTAGATCCCTACAATAAGATGACAAGATAATAGAAAGACAAGATGATAAGACAATATAACATGTAGCAGATTACGCTGATAAGGAGTTAAGGTATGAATTACAGGGAGAAGTACTGCTATTGGCTGAACAATCCGTACTTTGACGACGAAACAAAGAAGGAACTTTTGGCTGTCAGCGGAAATGAAAAAGAGATTGAGGACAGGTTTTACAAGGACCTGGAATTCGGGACGGGCGGAATGCGCGGGCTGATAGGCGCAGGAACAAACCGGATGAACAAATACATGGTCAGGAAGGCGGCCCAGGGCCTTGCCAATACCGTTTCCAGCCAGCCAGGCGGTAAGGAAAAGGGAATCGTTATCGCTTATGACTGCCGAAGGTTCTCAAGGGAATTTGCCCTTGAATCCGCCCTGGTCTTCGCAGCCAACGGCATCAAAGCCTATCTTTTTGACAGCCTTCGCCCTACGCCCGAACTGTCATTTGCAGTAAGGCACCTGGGATGCGCTGCCGGCGTAGTCATTACTGCCAGCCACAATCCGAAGGAGTATAACGGGTTCAAGGCTTATGGAAGCGATGGCGGACAGTTGCCGCCAAAAGAATCCGACGAGGTCATCCGGGAGGTTAACGCGATAGTCGATATAGCCTCCATCCCTTGCATGAGTGAAGAAGAGGCCAGGGAGAAAGGCCTTCTGGAAATAATAGGGCAAGATGTTGACGACGCGTATATCGAAGCCCTTAAGAGAGTCAGCGTCAATCCCGGGCTATGCCGTGAAGTAGGAAAGACGGCAAAACTGATATATACGCCCCTTCATGGCTCGGGAAGCGTTCCGGTATTGAGGATCCTTAAGGAGACAGGGTTTGAGCAGGTTATTCCCGTGAAGGAACAGCAGTATCCCGATCCCGAATTCTCGACGGTAAAATATCCCAATCCCGAGGAGAAATCCGCATTCAGGCTTGCTCTGGATCTTGCGGAAAGGGAGGATGTGGACCTGATCATCGGAACGGATCCTGACGCGGACAGGGCAGGGGTTGTTGTAAAAGATGCCAGGGGTGAGTATGTGACCCTTACCGGCAACCAGATCGGCTGCCTGCTCCTGGAATACATCCTCTCTCAGAAAAAACAGCGCGGCGAGCTTCCGGAGAACGCATTCGCCGCCACCACCATCGTATCAAGCGACCTGGCGGAAAAGATATGCCGCCAATACGGCGTGGAGATGGTCACTGTCCTTACCGGGTTCAAGTTCATCGGCGAGCAGATCAGGCTTTTGGATGATACAGGCAAAAAGAAGTTCATGTTCGGATTTGAAGAGAGCTATGGATACCTTGCGGGGACACACGCCAGGGACAAGGATGCTGTTGTGGCATCCATGCTCATCGCGGAGGTTTTTGCCTGGTACAGGTCAAGGGGCATGACCCTGTACGACGGGCTGATGGAGTTATTCGGCAAGTATGGGTATTTCATGGAAGAAATCGATACATTCACGCTTACGGGAAGGGAAGGGGCTGAAAAGATAAAAAGCGCCCTGAATACCTTAAGGGACAGGATGCCCGGTTCATTCGGAAGGTCACGGGTTGCCGCCATAAGGGATTACAAGAGCAGGTCCAGGAGGGTTTTGAAAACGGGTGAAACCCAGCGCCTTGAACTGCCCGAATCAGATGTCCTCTATTTTGAAATGGAATCAGGTTCCTGGTTCTGTATCAGGCCGTCGGGAACCGAACCAAAAATAAAGATATATTACGGAGTATCCGCCGGCTCGGAAGAAAGCGCCTGTGAAGAACTGCACGGTTTGAAACAGGATGTTCTGGATGTTATAAAGCCGCTATTGGAATAAACCGAGATAAGAGTCAGTTGCAATAACAGTAAAATAATGGCGGAACTGCCACCAGGGTTTTTATCGCCGCCAGCCGTTTACAGATTGCTGTATTTGGATAAATACTGATTAGATGCGGGATTGAAGTGAATTGTTCCAGGAGGGTTAGCAGTGAGGAGAGTGCGTCTGGACAAAGCTCAGACCGGTGCTGTTGTAGCACGAGCCATCCATACACTTGATGGTGTTTTTTTGCTTTCAGCCGGCACCGTTCTAACCCCGGAACATAAGGAAAAACTGCAGAATTACGGGATTACCGAAATCTATATCGAAGACACCATCTCCGAGGGGATCGAAATCCCTGAGCTCATCCGGGAAGAGGTTATAACCGAGGTCAAATCACAGGTAAAGAAGATGATGACATCCCCGTCTATCAAGGTGTCGGTGGATGTGAAAAAAGTCGGGGAAATAGTTGAAAGGCTTATTGCCAATATCCTTGAAAACGACAGGATTGTAACCAGCCTTTGTGATGTGAGGTCCATAGATGAGTATACGTTTTCCCACAGCGTCAATGTAAGCGTTATCAGTATTGTGACCGGCATCGGGGTCGGAATGAAGGAAGACACCCTCCGGGATCTGGGAATAGGAGCGCTCCTCCATGATCTCGGCAAGGTCATGGTTGACGATACCATCCTGAGAAAGCCCACAAACCTTACATCCATCGAATATGACGAGGTAAAAAAGCATACATATTACGGCTATGAGATCCTGCAGAAATCGGAGAACATCAGCCGGGAGGCTTGTGATATCGCATTGTCCCACCATGAGAGGCTGGATGGCAGCGGTTATCCCAGGAGGCTGAAGAGCAGCGATATACAGATATTTGCGAGAATAGCAGCCATTGCGGATGTATATGACGCACTGACCACCGACAAGGTTTACAGGCGCAAGATGATGCCTCATGATGTCCTGGACTATATGCTGTCCCTGGGGGGCAAGCATTTCGACAAGAGCCTGCTGGACGCCTTTGTAAGGCATATAGCCTATTATCCCGTCGGTACGGCGGTGATACTCAATTCCGGCGAGAAGGGACTTGTATCGGAATATAATCCCTATTTCCCCAACAGGCCCGTGGTGCGTGTCGTAATCGATGAAAGCGGCCACAGCCTGAAAAAATACCGGGAAGTTGACCTGTCCAAGAAGCTTGAATACCGCGTTGTGGCCATTTGGGACATATAGCCTTGCGGCAGCGCGGGGAGGGGCCATATGAAGTTTGATGGAATGAAAATTTCCGAACTGAAAGCCGGTGAAACCATCAATGGCATCTACATACTGAAGGATGCCGAGATCAGGGTTTCTTCAAACAAGAAGACATACATCGATATGGTCCTTTCCGACAGCACCGGCGAAATAGCGGCAAAATGGTGGGACGCCGGCGAGGAACAGTTCGCAGCCCTCGTGCCAAACAAGCTTTTCTACGTCAATGCAAGGGTCGACCTGTGGCGCGACATGCTGCAGCTTAATATCGGGAAAATGCAGATCGCCGACGAGGAGGACCAGAAGCGCATCTCAGAATTCGTGCAGGCGGCTCCTCGCGAGCCAGAAGAGATGCTCAAAGAGGTTTATGCCTACACGGCAAGGATCAGGTCGCCCGAGATCCGCAATATTGTGATGTACATACTGGACAAAAAGGAAGAGAAGCTGATGTATTGGCCCGCGGCAAAGCTTCTGCACCATTCGGTAAGAAGCGGGCTTTTATACCACATGGTGCGGATGCTGAAGTGCGCGGAAGCCCTCAGCGGTGTTTACGACGGGATCAATACCGACCTTTTATTCGCGGGTGTCATAATCCATGACATGGCTAAAATAGGCGAGCTTGAAGCCAACGAACTGGGTATGGCCGATTACACCAGGGAAGGAAAGCTGTTGGGGCACATTGTCATGGGTGTTGAGGAGATAGAAAAAGCCGGCCGGGAAACCGGAGCTTCGGAAGAGATCATCCTGCTCCTGAAGCATATGGTTGTCAGCCACCATTACGAAGCCGAGTTCGGCAGTCCGAAAAAGCCCATGTTTCTTGAGGCAGAGCTTCTGCACCATATCGATATGATTGACGCCAGGGTCTACGATTACCAGAACGCGACCAGGGACGTCGAGCCGGGAAACTTTTCAGAACCGGTATGGTCCCTGGACAAACGAAGCATATATAAACCCATGCTGAAGGATTCATAGTCTTTGCCTGTCCTTGCTGAAATAGGATAACATTTCGGGAAGGCCTGCCGCAATCCGTATGCTTGCCGGTTTTAAGGCCTGTGTTGCGGTGCATGGCTGCCGATGGTATACTTGTACTATATATTCGGAAGGACAGCATGTTTTTTACGTGAAAATCTGTTCAAGGGGCGTGTTGACATTGGTAGAAATCGTAAAGGTACAAACAAAGCGGCAGCTCAAGGATTTCATCATGTTTCCGTTTACCCTCTACAAGGATAATCCCTACTGGGTGCCTCCCCTCATAATGGATGAGAAGTTCACCCTGGACAGGAAAAAGAATCCCGCATTTGAGTTCAGCGAAGCCGAGTATTGGCTGGCATACAAGGACGGCAGAATTGCGGGCCGTATCGCCGGTATCATAAGCCATAGCTACATTGAAAAATGGGGTCAGCCCTATGCCCGGTTCGGCTGGGTTGATTTTATCGATGATCCCGAGGTATCAAAAGCCCTTTTTGACACAGTGGAAAACTGGGCAAAGGAAAAAGGGCTCAAGGCGGTCCACGGGCCATTGGGCTTCTGCGACCTGGATAAGCAGGGGATGCTGACAGAAGGGTTTGATGAGGAGGGAACCTTCATATCCATATACAACTATCCCTACTACCCGAAGCATTTGGAAGCCCTTGGATATGTAAAGGACGCGGAATGGATAGAAATCGAACTGAAGATGCCCGGGATTGATTTTATAAACAAGATGGAGGAACTCGCCGAAAAGGCTAAGAAGAAGTACAACCTGAAGGTGGCGGAACTGAAAAAGCCCAAGGACGCACTGCGTTATGCCGAGGAGATGTTTGGCCTTATAAATGTGGGTTATGAGCATCTCTACGGTACCGTTCCCCTGACGGACAAGCAGGTGGAATGCTATGTCAAACAGTATTTCTCATTCGTGAACATAGATTATACATGCTTTATCCTGGACGAAAACGACCATGTAGCCGGCTTCGGAATCCTCTTCCCATCCCTCACCAAGGCAGCTCAGAAGACCGGGGGAAGGCTTTTCCCGTTCGGTTTTGTACAGTTTCTGCAGGCCATCAAAAAGAACGATACGCTGGATCTCTACCTGATCGCGATCAAACCGGAGCTTCGCGCCAAAGGTGTTCCCTATATACTGATAAGCGAGATCACAAAAAGAGCCATGCGTAATGGTGTGGTCCGCGGCATCGCCTCACCGGAGCTGGAAACCAACCATGCAATACACTCCCTGTGGCGCCATTTCGACAAGCGAATCCACAGGAGAAGGCGCTGCTTCATCAAGAGGTTCGATGCAGATTCGGCAGGCACAGTTGAAGCAAAGGATAACGGTGAATAGACAATAATGCTGCGATATGGGACAGCACTTTGCCAGGGTCATAATCCGCGGATGCGGGAATAGAATTTTACCGGAGATGCCAGAATGGTGCGGGAAGTGCTGACCATGGCAATATGCCGGCTATGCGGACGGGAGATGGGCAACGAGAAAGAAAAACATGTGTGCAAAGAGAAATACTCCCGGGTGATCTGTCCCGGCAAATATCAATGCATGATATGCGGAAATATCCAGGACTATACCGGGCCCTGCGCTCATTGCGGAATGCCCCTTGACGGCGGCGATGAAGGCAGGGCCGAATAATATCTTCAGTGGTTTGCCCGGTTGCTGACGGCAAGCATTTTCCTGCGCTCGGCCAGGAGCAGGTCCACCATCCTGCCGTAGCTTTGTACGCCGTCAGGCTCGCCGTTAAGTTTCAGGTAGGTGTCGTTCATCTTGTTGGCCACCTTTTTGGCCGTCCCCTGGAACTGCTTCCAGTATTCCTGCAAATTTTTCAGATCGTTATAGTAGCCGAGGCTGTATGTCTTCGCCAGATCGTAGTATTTGTCCGGGCTCACTGAATAAAGGGCGTTCATGGCATACTGCAGTGCCATGACCGAACCCGAGTACCTGAAATCGGCATCCGGATGGGACATGCATGCCACCCACGCGATATAGTTGGCCTCGTCTTCGGGCGCGAAACCCCGCTGATGGGCCATTTCATGCATGACAGTGGATGGGATTTCCATGTCCGGGATATCCACGTCTATGTTCGCCTCACCTGTCCATGGGCTGTAGAGGCCGATTATATTGGTATGGGACATGATCCGTGAAAACAGGACCTTCTTTGGCTTTCCATACCTGCCCTGCAGGAACGGATATTCCCTTGCGGCTATATCAAAGCCTATCTGCGCCCTGCTGCGGACAGAATCAAATCCCCCTGAGACTTTCATTATACCGTTTTCGTCGGTTTCCACCTGTTCCCTGAGCCGGTTGGTATTATCAATCAGCCATTGGCACAGGTCATACAGTTCATTGACGCCTGAAGGCTTCACATCGAGCTCGGCCAGTTCCGATAACGGCTTTCTTTCATAATTCAGCTCCCAGAGCGCGGTGTTGAGAAACCAAAGGATGGAAACTGCCACGGCTATATTGGCCAGGAATGGCACGAACGGATATAGGCTCCTGTTTTTGATGCACCTGACTATGAGCCTTATTATGAAAACCGGGATAAGTATAACCAACGCTATTATGGCCAGTTCCCACAGCGACAGGGGAATTATGCCGGTCAGGCGGCTTACGGGCCCCATTATGAACGGATAGATACCCTGGGAATACACGCTCTCCACAAATGAAGGGGACAGGCTGAAAAGCAGCCTGATAAGTATGCTGAGAGGAATCAGTGCAAGCCAGGCAAATCGCAGGCCTGGTCGTTTGTTTTTTTTCTTTTCCGGTGTCATTGGTCTCCTCCTGGGCATGCTTTGCATAGCGCTTCTTATTATACATCAAATAATAAAATATAACAGACTGTAATTGATACGAATCGTATTTGCGCATATATTGGCAAACTCGGTGAAATTCACAAAAAATGCGGATCTCATATGGATAATCCCGGAAACATAAGGTATAATGGGAAAAGCACAACATCTTTACAGGAGGGAAAAGCCGTGATTGAAAATGTAAGTGGAGAACTGAAAAAATACCTGGAAGGCAAGCCTGTTATATCTGTTCTGCTTTCATTCGGAGCGATCATTCTGTATGTAGCCTTAGGAATAATGCTTATCGGTACATTTACGTTTCTTGGCGGTTTTATCAGCACGCTTATTCAGTATGTCTTTTATCTTGGCATCATTCTCTGCCTGGCTAATGCTGACTTCCAGGCATTGCTGATCGGGCTTGGCGGGCGAACCTTAATAGCTCTCATTGCTTTGATCATGACCATCGCATCGGATCTAAGAGAATATCTCAACTGGTGGGATCCCATTTTTGCACTGCTGATTTTCGGATTCTTCACCTACCTGGCTTACAAAAAGGTTGCCAGGAAAGCCTGATCGGTACCATCAAACAAATTGAACAGCAGTGTTTTTACGAGCCCATATGCCATGGGCTCTTTTCATTTGCGGCGGATAAGTTCCATGCAAAAAGGCAGGTTGTCTTCCTGAATTAAAAGCTTAAAACTGACCATTCTAAATAAAGGCTTCACAAATATATCGGGAGGTTACAGGTGGACAACTACGGTTACGCGGCGGGAAGGAGGAGAAGAACCAGGAAGGATTTCTGGCTCAAGATGCTGATGGCGGGTACGGTCATGTATGTCGCCACGCTGAAGGTCCTGCAGTACACAGGGAATCCACACCTTGTCACTACGCTGGTTTTTGTGGGAAACTTCCTTGTTCCCGTATCATTCGTGTCGTTCTTTTATGAGCGGCGCGGCATATTCAGCGTAAGCATGACCGATACCGCGCTATGCTTTATATACGGGGGCATTCTCGGCACCATCACCGCAGCGCTGATAGAACCGTTTTTCATAACATCACTGACATTCAGTTCATCATTCATTGTTGGATTCATCGAGGAACTTGCCAAGATCATCGGCGTTGTAATAATAGCAAGGCGCAGAAGGTACAACTCCTACAAGGATGGGATCATCCTCGGGGCAGCCGCCGGTATGGGGTTTGCAGCCTTTGAAAGCACCGGTTACGCCTTTGCCGCCTTCCTGGAAAGCGACGGAAGCCTGTCATACACGGTATTGATCACCTTGCTCAGGGGGATTACCGCGCCCGTGGGACATGGCACCTGGACGGCCATTTTCTCCGGGGTTCTCCTGAACGAGAGCGTCGGCGGAAGATTCCATGCAAACCAAAGGGTAATCTATGCATACCTTACGGTTTCAGTGCTCCATGGGCTCTGGAACGGAGTCCCGCAGGTAATCAACTATTTTGTTCCCTCGCCCAATGCGGATCTGATAGGCCTTGCCGTAATAGGCGCCATCGGGATCATCATCCTGTACTGGCAATGGCGCAAGGCTGAAAAGGAGTTGATCCCGTTCACATGACGAATCATGCATTCGCTCATCGCTATGACATACTCAGACTGTCATTGCGAGCGGAGCGAGGCAATCTCGGCAAAGCCTTCACGCAATGACACATTAGGATCCGCAAAGACTTTTATGGAGACGTGCTGTTCAGCCTCGACTGACTCCGCAGGAGCAGATGAAGTTGTATGCGAAATGCGCGGATCGAGCGGGAAAAAACAACCGGATGTTGTTTTTAGCCGGCAGTCGCACGGATGCGACGTTGCCGGCGGCCCTGCGAGATCAAGCATGAGCATGTACAACTTCCTGCGACGAGGACTGAAGGAGAGCCTGAACAGCGCGGCTATAACACATAATAACTTTCGAAACGAAGGAGAGATTGCCGAGTTTCGCGTTGCTCCGTTCGCAATGACAGTTTGGGCATATCCTTGCGGTTTTTTTGGTGTCATTGTGAGGAGCGAAACGACGAAGCAAACTCAGACTCCGTTCTGCCAACTGTGCCGAAAGGTAAATTAAAAAAAACATAGTAATTTTATAGGAATTCGCTATTGGCAATCCGAAATATGGCATGGTATAATCAAAACCACAGTAAATCTATAAGCTAAGTAAACAATAAGGAGCTGTGGATGAAGTGCCTATAAACATACCAGATAACCTGCCGGCATACGAGATACTGACCAATGAGAATATATTCGTCATGACCGAGGAGAGGGCGATCCACCAGGACATCCGTCCTTTGAGGATTGCCATCTTTAATATAATGCCCACAAAGATCGTTACCGAAACCCAGCTTTTAAGGCTTGTGGGCAATTCCCCGCTCCAGGTTGACATCGTCCTGCTGCATCCCCGCACATACACATCCAAACACACGCCGGAGAAGCATCTGACAACCTTCTACAAAACCTTCGACCAGGTCAGGGACGAAGCCTTTGACGGCCTGATCATTACAGGAGCTCCCGTGGAGCATATGGATTTCGAGGAAGTGGATTATTGGGATGAACTGAAGGAGATTATGAACTGGAGCAGGCACAAGGTGTTCTGTACCTTGTACATCTGCTGGGCTGCCCAGGCCGGTCTCTACCATTTCTACAATATACCCAAGTACCCGCTGGAAGAGAAGATGTTCGGCGTTTTCGAACACCGGGTATGCGTTAGAAACGTCAAGCTGCTGCGCGGATTTGACGATGTATTCTATGCGCCACATTCAAGGCATTCGGAGATACGGAAGGAAGACGTGGAAAAGGTCCCGGACCTGGAAATACTGTCCGAATCCGATGAAGCGGGAATATACATCGTAAGGTCCCGGGATGACAGGCAGATATTCGTTACGGGGCATTCCGAGTATGATCCCCTCACATTGAAAGCTGAATATGACAGGGATATCGCAAAGGGTATGAATATCAGGGTTCCGAAGAACTACTTTCCCGGCGATGACCCGTCAAAGCCGCCCATAGTGAGGTGGAGGGGGCACGCGAACTTGCTGTTCTGCAACTGGCTGAACTATTATGTCTACCAGGAAACCCCATACGATCTCGGAGAACTGAAATAACGCTCCATACTAATATTATTGTGAGGAGATTGCATAAATGCTGCATGAATTCTCCCGCGCTGAACTGCTGATTGGCAAGGAAGCCCTGGCCATCCTTAAGCGAAGCAAGGTTGCCGTTTTCGGCATTGGAGGCGTAGGCTCCTTCGCTGTCGAGGCCCTGGCAAGAGCCGGCATCGGAAACCTGGTGCTGGTGGACAGGGATGTGGTCAGCCTTACAAACATCAACCGCCAGTTGATCGCCACCTGGAAGACGCTTGGAAGGCCCAAGGTGGAAGTAATGAAGGAGCGAATCCTGGAGATCAACCCGGAGATTTCGGTAACCGTACACCAGGCTTTTTATCTGCCCGATTCTACACCCGAACTGATCCAGGATGACTACGATTATATAGTGGACGCGGTGGACACGGTAACTGCCAAGATCGGCCTCGTTGTCCAGGCGAAAAAGATGGGGATCCCGATTATAAGCTCCATGGGGGCGGGCAATAAAATGGACCCGACACGTTTCAGGGTCGCGGACATCTACAGCACTGCGGTGGACCCGCTTGCAAAGGTGATGAGAAGGGAACTGAGAAGCAGGGGAATAGATTCCCTGAAGGTCGTATATTCCACCGAGCCTCCCATGAAGCCCATGAAAAGTGAAGAAGACAGCCCGAAGAAGCAGGTGCCGGGGAGCATATCCTTTGTGCCGCCGGTAGCCGGACTGATTATAGCCGGGGAGGTAGTAAAGGATCTCATAGGCTATTCCGGAAAAGGAGCCGGGGCCGAATAAGGGAGGTTGACAAACCCGGCTGAGGGGTGTAGATTGGAATAAACATACAGGAGGACGGACCAGACTGTTATGACCGGTCCCGAATCCGCAGGCTTCAGCATCGCATGCCCGACCTGTCCATGGAGTGGATGGGTCTGATTTTTAATTGAACCCTTGTTCCGAGATTGGCTTTTTATGAAGCCACGATAAAGGAGGATAAAGTGATGGGTGAAAGAAAATACCGGTTCGACACGCTCCAGGTCCACGCCGGCCAGAAGCCCGACCCGACTACAGGGTCAAGGAGTGTTCCCATTTACCAGACGACATCCTATGTTTTCAACAGCACCGAGCACGCGGCAAACCTGTTTGCCCTGAAGGAGCCGGGCAACATATACACACGCATCATGAACCCCACCACCGATGTCTTCGAGCAGCGTGTAACAGCACTGGAGGGCGGTGTGGGCGCCCTGGCAACGGCATCGGGTTCGGCGGCGATCACATACGCTATCCTGAATATCATGGGCAGCGGAGATGAGATCGTATCGGCAAGCACGCTCTATGGCGGAACATACAACCTTTTTGCGGTCACGCTTCCAAAGCTGGGAATAAAGACGGTCTTTGTTGATCCGGACGATCCTGAAAACTTCAGGAAGGCCATAAATGAACGCACCAGGGCCCTGTATATTGAAACCATCGGAAACCCTGGCATCAACCTGATCGATATTGAAAAAGTGGCGGCTATCGCCCATGAGTATAAGATTCCGCTGATCGTGGACAATACCTTTGGAACGCCTTACCTGATAAGACCATTTGAGTACGGCGCCGATATCGTGGTCCACTCGGCCACCAAGTTCATGGGAGGGCACGGCACCTCCATAGGCGGCGTCATCGTGGATTCGGGAAAGTTTGACTGGGCAGGAAGCGGCAAATTCCCCGGATTTACCGAACCCGACCCAAGCTATCATGGCGTCAGGTATACCGAGACATTCGGCGCAGCCGCCTTTATCGTAAAGGCAAGAGTGCAGCTTCTTAGGGACACGGGGGCCTGCATGAGCCCGTTCAATGCCTTTTTGATGCTGCAGGGGCTTGAAACACTGTCCCTCAGGGTAGAGCGGCACCTTTCCAACACAAGGAAAGCAGTGGAGTTTTTAAACGGGCACCCAAAGGTCAGTTGGGTGAATTATCCCAATCTTCCGGGGAACAAATACTATGACCTGGCCCGGAAGTATTTCCCGAAGGGCGCGGGGTCGATCTTCACATTCGGGATAAAGGGAGGCATGGAAGCGGGAATCAGGTTTATCGAAAGCCTGCAGCTTTTCTCCCTGCTTGCCAATGTGGCCGATGCCAAGTCGCTGGTCATCCATCCGGCCAGCACGACCCATGCCCAGCTATCTCCCGAGGACCAGCTGGCTGCGGGCGTAACCCCGGACATGATCCGGCTTTCCATTGGAATTGAGGATCCCGATGACCTGCTGGAAGATCTTGCGCAGGCCCTGGAGAAGTCGGCCGGATGATGGGCCTCATACGCGGAAAGGATGACACGGAAATGTCCAAGGGAAAGGTGCTTGTGGGCATGAGCGGCGGGGTTGACAGCAGCACCGCGGCAGCCATTCTGAAAGACGAGGGCTATGAAGTCTACGGCGCTACCCTGAAATTATGGGATGAGCCGGAAGACGCGGAAACAAGCTCAAGGACCTGCTGCTCCCTGGCGGACGTGGAGGACGCCAGGGCTACTGCCTTCAGGATGGATATTCCCTTTTATGTGCTTAACATGAAGGACCTCTTTGAAGAAAAAGTGGTCAGGTACTTTGTCGATTCGTATCTTAAGGGGGAAACGCCCAATCCCTGCATCGCGTGCAACCAGCATATCAAGTTTGAGGCCATGCTGGCAAAGGCCATGATGCTCGAAATGGACTATATCGCCACCGGGCACTACGCCAGGGTTGAGCGGGATGCAGGAACGGGGCGGTACCTTCTCAAAAAGGCCGTTGACCTTACAAAGGACCAGAGCTACGTTCTTTACATGCTGAGGCAGGATCAGCTGTCAAGGCTGCTTCTGCCCCTGGGCAGGCTAACCAAGAAACAGGTGAGGGAGATTGCCCGGGAAAAGGGTTTCATCAATTTCTCGAAGCCCGACAGCCAGGATATATGTTTTGTACGAAACGGCCATTATTCGGATTTCATAAGGCAGTACACGAAAAGGGAGATCCCTGAGGGAACATTTGTGGATGAGTCCGGAAAGGTGCTGGGCAAAAGCAAGGGGATCTTTGAGTATACCATAGGACAAAGGAAGGGGCTTGGGATTTCGGCAAAATCCCGGCTCTACGTGATCGATAAGGATGTGGGCAGCAACAGGATCGTGCTGGGACCCAGGGAAAAGACACTTGTAAAGCGCTTCTATGTCGGTGAAGTAAACTTTATTGCCCTTGACAGGCCCAGGGAGCTCATAAAGGTATGGGTAAAGACCCGTTATTCCCAGAAGGAAGCGGAAGCAACGCTGCATCCCCTAAAGGATGACCAGGTCATGATAGAATACACAGAGCCCCAGTCCTTTGTTTCGCCGGGGCAGTCGGCGGTTTTCTATGACGGGGATGTGGTCCTTGGCGGAGGCATCATCAGGCGCTTTGAAGCACATGATTGACGAGCGGGCCGGGTATTATGGTGTATAATACTCATTGAGGTGAGATTATGGAAAATATTGCGATGAATCTGACTGAACTCATAGGAAACACGCCCATGCTGGAACTGTGGAACTACCGCATTGCCGAGGGGGCGGCGGCAAGGCTCATCGCCAAGCTGGAGTATTTCAACCCGGCAGGGAGCGTCAAGGACCGCATAGGTTATGCCATGATCCGCGACGCCGAGGAAAAAGGACTTATAAACAAGGATACGGTTATCATAGAACCCACCAGCGGCAACACCGGGATAGCATTGGCCTTTGCCGCAGCGGCAAAGGGATATCGCCTGATCATTACCCTTCCCGAGAACTTCAGTATGGAAAGAAGGATGATGATGAAGGCGCTTGGGGCCGAACTGGTGCTCACCCCGGCCAGCGAGGGAATGAGGGGAGCAATAAAAAAGGCCAGGGAACTGGCGGCGGAGATCCCGAATTCCTACATTCCACAGCAGTTTGAAAACCCGGCAAACCCTGAAATCCACAGGAAAACCACCGCCGAGGAGATCTGGCGGGATACCGACGGAAAGGTTGACATATTTGTGGCAGGTGTAGGGACCGGAGGAACCCTTACTGGGGTAGGCGAAGTATTGAAGAGCAGGAACAGGGATGTAAAGATTGTAGCAGTGGAGCCGGCCGACTCTCCCGTATTGTCGGAGGGCGCGGCAGGCCCGCACAGGATCCAGGGCATTGGGGCAGGCTTTGTTCCAAAGGTTCTCAATACCGCCATTATCGACGAAGTGATCCAGGTAAAGAATGACGATGCCTACCAGGCATCCAGGAAGCTGGCCAGGCTTGAAGGGCTTATGGTGGGAATCTCTTCGGGAGCCGCGGTCTATGCTGCGACTAATCTGGCAAAAAGGCCTGAGAACGTGGGAAAGAACATCGTGATCATCCTTCCCGATACGGGCGAGCGCTACCTGTCAGCGGGCCTGTACGAATAAATATATGCATGGCAATTATCAGCGGGACGGCCAGTGCTCCGGTAACCGGAAACACGGACCGTCCCGTTCTGCTTAAGTATCACCGCATCAGAGTATGGACGACATCATCTGGAAGTTTTCAATAACCCCTCCGGCCACGGGGGCAAGCCCGGACTGAAGGAAGCAGGAGCGCATCACCGAGTTCGGGCCGAAACGCATCCTCAGGCCGTCCAGGGCTTCATCAAGGCGCTTCTTCTTCTCGTCGTAGGGTTCATAAAGGGACAACTGCAGGCAGCCATTGGGAACCAGGTCGCTGACCCGCACTCCCATTCCTCTCAAGGGTACGCCGGGCCATATTTCTTCCATAAGCCGGCAGGCCCGCTGGAAGATGTTCATGGTATTGTCGGTGGCGGCGGAAAACTTCCTCTGGTGGGACTGGCCCGTGAGATCGGCCCGCCTCAGGTAAACCGAGACCAGCCGCGCGCAGAACCCGGCCTGTCTCAGCCTCATGCCCACCATCTCGCAGAGGGAGAGCAGCACTTTCCGGGCCTCTTCCAGGTTGTCCACGTCAAATGGGATGGTGGTGCTGTTGCCGATTCCCTTGATGGGCGGCCCTGCATCGGGGGCTACCGGGCTGTCCTCAATGCCGTTGGCCAGGTCCCGGATATATGGCCCCCAGCTTTTAAGGTGGGTCCTGAGCAATTCCGGATCGGCCCGGGCCAGGTCGCCGATGGTAAAGATATTGAGCCGGTACAATTTGGGCACTGTAGATCTTCCCACCATGAACAGTTCCCTTACAGGCAGGGGCCACAGTTTCCTGATCATCTCCTCCCGCGACAGGATGGCGTGGACCTTATCGGGCTTATCGAGCTCACCGGCCATCTTGGCCAGCAGCTTGTTGTATGAAACCCCCACATTGACGGTAAAGCCCAGTTCGTTTTTGATCCGGTCCTTAAGCCTGTATGCCGCCTCCACCGGATCGCCGAGAACAGCCTCCATGCCCGTATAATCCAAAAAAGCCTCATCTATGCTGTACACCTGCACGAGGGGAGAGAACTCCCGAAGCAGGCTCATTAAGGCATTATGGCACATCATGTACAGGTGGTAATTCACCGGGACCACCACAAGCCCGGGGCATTTCTGCCGGGCGGAAAACAGGGTTTCCCCGGTCTGGATGCCGTACTTCTTCGCAGGGATGGATTTGGCCAGCACGATCCCATGCCTGCTTGCCTCATCGCCGCCGATAACGCTGGGTATATCCCTGAGATCCACCGATGCCCCGTGCTGCAGGCGGTATGCCGCCTCCCAGCTCAAATATGCCGAGTTGACATCGATATGCATGATGATTCTGTCCACGGGAACCACCTCAATATCATTTTATACCCGAACATATGTTCCTGTAAACTGATAAATTATGGCGGCACTGTTTTTGACGAACACGCAAAAGACCGGGGAAAACGCGGAATGGGTATGTAGATTGGCATTTTGAACGCAGGATAAAAACCGCATAAGAATGGCAGGGTGAAGAACCCTGCCTTGCCGAACATCAGCTGCCGTTGATGCTACATCCGCGTACCCTGCTGTTGCTGCTGCTGTTGCTGCTGTCCTCCGCCCTGCAGTTGGGTATATACCTGCTGTATCTGGCTTTGCTGTGCCTGTGCGGCGGGCTGGTAATACCCTTTCTGTATGGCGTACTGGGCCAGTCTTTGCTGCCGCTGCTCGTCCGCGTCCCTCATCTGTTGGAATGTTTTCCTGAGTTCCGGGTTGCTGCATTCCGATATGACGTTGGCATAACCGGTCAGGCTGCTTTTCAGCGAACTCAGATAATCGTTTACCATATCCTTTTCGGTCATCATAAAGCATCATCTCCTTACTGCAAGAATGACATAAGTTTTTGTTTATTTGCCTTCGCGTCGTTTGCGTCGGCCTGAAACATCTGTTTGAGAGTCTGGTCCTGGCACTGCTGAGCATAGGTTTCCAACTTTTTTACGCAGGTATCGTGAGCCCCGATCATATGCCTCAGATTCTGCAGTTCCAGTTCGTTGATGTGTGACATAATCCATGCTCCTTTCTTTGAGATAGTCGCTATTTAGTTTTTATAAATCGGCAAAGATTATTCAGCCATGAGAAATATCAGCATGGACCGGGCATCACGGTTTCAATCAGATCTTGAATTTTGTGGTATTATTTATTCTGGTTATTGTTTTATAATGGTATAATGTAATGGAAAAAACGGATTGTTGCGGAGGTTATCCTATGGAACTGAGCAAAAAGGACAGACTTATGCTGATCAACCAATACAGGATCCTTTCAATACTGAATCCTGACGGAGCAAGCAGTTACAATATTCGCATAAAAATGCTCGAGGAAGGCTATTCCCTGCATTATGACGAAATAGTCGACTGGATCGATGACGGGATGAGCAGGGAGGAATGCCAGGAGATTATCGATATCCTGGAAATGTACCGTTGCCTGTGGCACTCCTTTAAAAAGCTCAGGGACAAAAGGGGCCTCAGGAAAAAGGATGTCAGGTTTCCCGGATTTGATGCAAAGGATGAGGAGAGGGAGCTCAACTATGCCGAGTATGTCATGTACAGCCTGAAAAGGTACAAGGAATTTCATCAGAGAAGAAGGCTCCCCAATCATGACAGCTACAAGCCAATGCTTGGCCATTACAGGGCCATGCTGAGCGTTTGGAACAGCCTCGGCAACAGAAGGTTACTTAGCAGGGATGAGATTATCCAGATCCTCAACGGGGAGAGAGAGGTTACGGGTGTTTACGATGATGCATTTGTCAGGATGACGGCCCCGGTCCAGCATGAAGATCTCCCTATTGCCAATGATCTTTCCGAAGATGAAGAAGATTTCGATAGCCAGCAAGCGGATGTTTATGCCCTGGAGGATGAAGAGGAAGATTATGATGAAGAAGATGAGGAAGACGAGGAAGACGATGATATAGAAGCGGCGGAAGCAGCGGAGACAGCAGGGGGTGAGGAAGCCGCCACAACCGATGATGAATATGAACCTGAAGAAGAGTCTGAACCCGAAGAAGACGCTGAACCTGATGAGAATGATAATGACGCAGAAACCGTTGACGAATAATCCATGGATTATTTAAATGAAAAAATGATGTGAAAATAATCAGCCGGTCGTTCAAACCGGCTGATTTTATTTGGTGATAACACAGCATTATGTAGGAGTTACCAATAAACGGCAGATGGTGATACTCGGGGGAAGCGTCTACCGGGTCAATAAGGATGACGTTGTTTATCCGCCTGTTCCATAATGATGCATTCAAATACTTCCATATCGGAAGCGATAATACGCTTGGTATTTTCCTAAAATTATCCCCCAGCCGTCAAGAAGGCGTCTGGCGAAAAATAGCAAAAGCCCGGTGTCTGTAAGGACACCGGGCTTTTGCCATGGTCGGAGTGACTGGACTTGAACCAGCGACCTCTTGCACCCCAAGCAAGCACTCTCATCCACCTGAGCTACACCCCGACAAGCGACAGTGATTATTATAAAGCATACTTCTGCAAAACTCAATACCTAATTTATGATAGCCAGGTTTAAGCCTGTCCTCCCATGCCGGTTTACGGACTCTGTCCGACGCAGGCGCGCTTTAGGCAACTGCAAGCGCCGGAAACTGAGCTGTACACATGCTCAGTAGTAGAACACCGGTATATAGACATAATCCTGTCCGGCGTCATACATGAACTTGCATTCGTCGAAAACAGGCGGTCCCTGGACATGACTGTCCTTGTTTGACGCTCCAAAACCCTCACCGGGAATGTTTCCGTTAAAGTCCAGTGTCTGGTTCAGGTTTTCATCGTGTATTACCAGCGCGGCATACTCACCGTAGGGGAGATTGTAGAATACAGCCTCAACCATGCCATTTACTATATCAAGGTTCTGGTAGGAGATACCGGGACCGTCCATGGGCGCCTGGTTGAAAAGCACGATCAGCGCTTTCCCGTTATCGCTTTTGAACGGGCCGGCCCTCAATGTAAGCTTATTTTCATTGTCCCGGCCCGAAGCCATGGCGGCTATTGTTTCAGGATCGCCAGGAGTCGTCCTGCACACGGAAAAACCATACCATGACGCAGGGTTCTGGTAAAAGGCCATGGGAGTATCAGCCACAAAGATGCCGCCCGAGAGCCACTCATACACAGAAATGCTGTCATTTGCACCGGTACGCTGCACCAGCCAGACACGGGAGTGCTGTTCCACCTGGTCTATGGAATCAATAGTAACGCCATTGGGCTTGAAGGCGTCATAATTGCTGTACCCCTCGTAACCCTTCCTCTGGTAGTAATAATGCCTGTTATCGGGAAAGTAATAACAGAAAGAGCCAAAGGTATGCTCGTCGGTATGTATGAAAATGTCTTCAGGCTGCAGCTGCTGGATAAGGGATGCCTGGGCTTCCTTCATGGGTCCGTTGGATGGGGTAGTGTATATATAATATATCTGGGGGACCGAAATGGCCAGAAGCAGGGCACAGGCTGCGGCAGGGCGCAGTTTTCCCTTAAGCGAAGAAACCCCACAGGCCACTCCAAGAATAAACAGGCCGAGAACGGGTATCATGTACCGTTCCACCAGCACCGGCCGGATGATCCAGGACGCAAGCGCGCCTGCGAATATGGTCAGCAGGTATGTTCCTGCCGCTATAACCGGCATCTTCGGCCCGGTGTCCTTATTCCTGATTTCATGCATTATCCCCTTAACCATGAAAAGAAGGGCTGCGATATAAGCAATATCGGTCAGTACAGGGCTGAAGGGGTTAGAAAACTTGCTGCTGAAAGGATAGACCAGGACAAGCCAGAGAGTATTCAGGGTGACCGGAGGGATCCAGAAACGGTCGGAAACACGGCCGGCTTGGGGAATAAGCTTTGTGAGCCAGGGCAGATATCCCAGGACAATGGTTCCCGTGGCAATAAGAAACGGTTTGGGACTTTTCCGGCCAAAGAGGATAAACAGCAGCAGCAATCCGCAAAGGATGACCACGGCCAGCAGGGCATAATAATGGGTGTATGCGGCGGCCAGCGAGCACAATGAAAAGAGTGCCCAATCCCTCTTCCTGCCGTCCCGGAAGGCCAGGCATCCGTACAGGGCGCTTCCTGTTACGGCAAATGCCGCCCAACTGTACATTCTTGCCTCCTGGGCCATGTCCAGGGAGATGGGGGTGATAAAGACCAATATTGTATACAGCATTCCCGTTTTGACTCCGGTGATTCTTCTCACGGGGCCGATACCCCATGCAGCCAGGGCCAGAATCCCGAGGACCGAAAATACCCGCAGGCTCAGGACCGTATTCCTGAAAATCAGCGTGAATAGCCGGAGCATTATGTAATACAGCGGCGGATGGCTGTCCGATCCGGTAATCTCAATAATCTGGGCGATGGGCTGCTTTACGATGCATCCTGTATATGACTCGTCATACCATAGACCTTCGCTTGTAATCCCGATGAAAAGATAAACAGTGCCTGCCAGCAGAATAAGGCACCATACCGCTATAAGCCTGGGGGCCAGTCTTGATTTTTCCATAGATACCTCCATGGGGGTTATACTCAGGGACAGGGGTTAAGGGGCAGTGTACATCAATACGTTAATTTGAATATAGGTTATATATGGAAGTATGTCAATAAAAAGGTTTCTGCAACCTACGGCAGATTTCGCCGGCAATAGGGGAATAATGGCAGGGAGTGCGCAAATATGGCATAACATGGAAGAATTATTAGCCACCAATGGCATATAAAAGCTGATTGTATACTTAATATTGGAAACAATACCATATAATACACAAATTATCTCCATTTTTTTAAACTTTTCTATTCACTTTATGACAATTTGTGATATAATGCAAAGAGTGGAATTCATGTTATACAGTTTACGGGAGGATATTAAGATGAGGGCTACTGGATATGTCAGAAAACTGGATTCCCTTGGAAGGATTGTGCTTCCCAAGTCGCTTCGCAAGGAACTCAATATTAACGAGGGCGACGATATAGAAATGTATGTGGATGACGACGGGAATGTAGTACTTGACAAATATGTTCCAAGGTGCGTGTTTTGTGACGTTGCAAAGGAAGATGTCATCAACTTCAAAGGCAAGATCGTATGCAGGGATTGCCTTAAGGATATGTGACATACACTCCTGAGTATATGAAAAGGCAGCGAAAAGCTTCCACAATTTGAGATTTTATATCCTTGAAGAATTCGGCATAGTCGTGAACAGCAGGCTATGCCGTTTTTTC